>PPYF01653865.1_pt1 | contig 105054 bp, 102 predicted proteins | sample 1559871 | NCBI WGS metagenome assembly PPYF01 (sample SAMN08240021, study PRJNA423297) | Human gut metagenome, whole genome shotgun sequencing project.
CTTCATTTTCATATATACCCATTCACCCCTATCTAATAGAGTTCGTTCTTAATAAAGATTTTTCTAATTCCTCTAAACGACGAGATACAGAGCCATCAATGCGTTTATCCCCTACTTGGATAACGATACCACCCATAATAGATGGATCTTGACGCACAGATAAAATAACATCTTTCCCTGTTACTTCTCGTAATTTAGCTTGTACAGATGCTTCTACATCAGCTGTGATTGGTTCTGCTACAGTTACAGTAGCTTCCAAAATACCACGAGCCTCTCGTGATTTTTGAATAAACGCTGCAATGGCCTGCGCAATATAACGATGGCGACCGCGTTTAATCATCACATAGATAAAATGTAAAGCAACTTTGTCGATACTAGATTCAAAAATAGAACCAACTAACTTAATCTTTGCATCTTCTGTAACGATTGGATTTTCAAGGAATGAACGAAGTTCAGGCTGTTCCGCCATAACGGACGCTACATAACCTAATTGCTCCTCCATGAGTTCCAAATTATTTTGTTCTTGAGCTAATTCAAACATAGCCGAACCGTATTTATCTGCTACAATTTCTATGCTCATCGTATCACAACCCTATCGTTTTACTATCAAGTTGACGAATAGCGTCTTCGAATCAGCTTTAAAGCCCTCTGCCTCTACACGAGCTTTTTCTGCAGCTTCTAAGTCTTTAGCAATTCGTTCTTTACGTTCTGTCATCATAGCCAATAATGGTTTATATGCAAAACGAGCTAATAGCCAAACTAATATAAAAAAGTTCAACATTTGAGCAAGAATCGTTCCAAGGCTTAAGTCAACCAAGGTTATTCCTCCTCGTTATTATCTGAATAACAAAATAAATGCTACTACTACACCGATGATAGGCATCGCTTCGATCAAACCAATCGCTACGAACATAGTAGACATCAATTGACCACGCAATTCAGGTTGACGCGTAATGCCTTCAATTACTTTGCTAGATACAAGACCGTCACCGATACCTGCACCAATGGCACCACAACCTACTGCGATTGCTGCTGCTAATGCGAATAAACCTTGAGCTTCCATAATATATCCTCCGTAAAAAATTAATGTTCCTCACTAAGAGCCATCCCCAAGTAGGAGGCAGTAAGAACGGTAAAAATAAAGGCTTGAATAATACCAATAAATAAACTAAAAGCAATCCAAAATAAGATAAGCCTTTAACTTTAACCCCCATAACCCATACCACTAATGTACTACATAAAGCTAATGCAATTGTAGTGTTAATATCGGATGTTGGTGATGTTAAAGCCTTGAATGTTGGCATTAAGCCTAACTCATTTCCTACAAAAATAAATAAGAAAAACGTAAATAACAAGGAACTCACCATCGGCCAATGGCGACCCAAATTCGGAGCTAATTGCCCCTCTAAGCCTTCTAATATAGATTCCACTATATTCTGCAAGCCTACAGGCACCAATTTACGTCCCCGGGTGGCTAATACTGTTATCAGTATTACAATAGCCATAGTAACCCATGTAGCAATTAAAGTATCCATATTAAATGTCAACCCCAACCACTGCACGACCTCATGGTGTCCCGCATGTAATTCCACGTTCTCAACCCCTTCCATAAACCTAATAAAAACCTAATATATTTACATTAATATAAATATAATATATATGTATCATCATACATCGTTATAGATATATAATCAACACTTGAAGGGTAAACAATTCCAAATAATCATAAATAGAATGTATTCAATGCATTATTAGAATACGACTCCATGTCTTATTAAAATCCACATCAATACATTAATTGGAATACAATACATTAATTTAAATGCAATAAAATTCTTAATTAAAATAATAAAAATTAGAACCGTCCACTAAACCGCCAATACACTATATAAAGTGCAGGCTGGATAAGTGCAATCGCTACAAACATACTAATTGCTTCTACATGGGGAATCTTCAAACCTAATACGACTAAAGATCCAACAAGCATAAGACGCCACACCATCTGTCTACGCGCCTTACGAACAGCCTTATAAGGATCACCTAATATAATTGCTTGACCATGTAGTGCAAGGCTAAGCAAGTAGAGCACCATTATAAAAATGCCCCACAGCCATCCCCATACATAGTGTTGTAATCCGCATGCAACCTGTATTATTACACCTAAAAAGGCAATAAAAAAACAAGACAGTAGCACGCGCACTATGAATTTTATATATTGATTCATACATACCTCACTACTTAACTTGTTTATATAACATATACATACATTCGCTCGAACTCCAATAAATACTAGAATATAAAAGGACTATATCTTTAAAAGTTGAGCAATAGTTGAGCAACCGACCGAAAATATTATGCTTTTTATCCATCTAGTTCTTCCGTTCCTTCAATTCTATAAGGAAGATCAAGTACTCTAATTAATTCTGATACTGAGTTTTGATTATAATCACTTGGTGGAACAGCAAACACCCGAATACGGTCATTATAATACACATAATTAACTCCGTCCGGCCACACGAAATCAGGAAATTGACGACTAAGCCTGTAAACATCCCAGACGTTCTTGTGTATGATATGCAGCATATCATTTGTTTTTCGCATAGCACTACAAACTAAATCCCATGCGTCGCTGTAAGTTCTTACTTCCCCGACTAAATTATCAAAAGCAACTCTTATTTCATTGCTTCTTCTATCTATATAGGTTAAATGCACAAATACTCGTAACACAAAACCACCTCCTTATATACTATTATATATAAATTCCTTAGAAAATCAAAAAAAAACCTTACCAGGACATATTCCCAGTAAGGTCTTTTGTGTATTTACCATTAATCCACACGTCCGCCCTCGTATGGTAGGGAGATGCTTGGATCACCTCTCAGTCATCGATGAATTACTACTCCGATTGTCGCACCCGCTCCCAGTATTTGGGATAGGTTGCGTTGCATTCGTAAGCGTTTGATTGTTCTCTTGTCGTTGTCGATTTGCCCTTTCAACTCTGTCAAAGAGTTCTGCATTTCGGACAAGACAATTTCTTGCTTCACTAAGTCCGTTTTGGCTTTGTTCAATTCGTTCTCTAATTTGGTGATTGTATTGTGTGCTTCGTTCAATTCTTCCTTTTGCTTCACGGCTAAGTTCTGCACCTCGTTCAATGGAACGTTGGCTACTTCGATTAAGCTCAACGCTTTCGCGTTGTTGCTTTTCAATTCGTTCCACTGACTCACGGGCACGCTGATAGTCGGTTCCGCTTGGTTGGTAGAAGATGTATCCGAGGCAAAGGATGAAGATGAACCCAATACCACCGATAATAATATAGCGGTAAGTAGGGTGATTAAGTAAAATTTTGATTTTGTCATACATTATTCCCCTCCTGTTGCATAATCCGTAATGCCCCTTGCGATAGCACGCACTATGGTGTCTAAATCATTATTAAGTAGTGCTAGGTCTTCATCATTATCGATGAATGCCATCTCAACAAGAACGGCTGTTGCATCCGTGCCGTTTAACACCCATAAATCTTGCCGTTCTTTCACACCACGATCAACCGTATTAATACTACGGATAATTTGCGATTGGATGTCATTCGCCAAGCGTTGGCCGTTGAAAGACTTATAAAGAGTTTCTGTTCCACGTGCCTGTGTATTGAATGCGTTACAGTGCAGAGACACAAATATATCTGCTCCCCATTCATTGGACTCAGCACATACAAGACCTAAATCATCATTTTGTAAAGTTCTAACTTCACATCCTGCAGTTTGTAAATAACAAGCCAATAACTTACCCGCATCACGAGCAACGTCGCATTCACGACGTCCTGTGTTAGGATTTACTGCTCCAGAGTCCAGGTCAATATCATGACCTGGATTTATAAATATTTTCGTCATTACAACTACCTCCTTCTAATTTATCCGGGACCCCATTATTGTTTCTATCCAACCAAAGTCCTAGAAAGCCTACTACGGCTGTCAATACACTAGGAATGAATATGTGGTCAATAATATTGAGCCCAACATCAATCAGCTTATTAGTTTCACTTGATACATAGCCCCTAGCAAATGCCATAACATACTCTGTTATGACTAGCCAAATAGGAATTAGCATAACAAGTACTAGAATTCTTGTCGCTAGTACTCCAGTAGGTCTAATGTTAGCAACACGAACAGCACTATATGCGGATTTCAGTCGGTTCATGATTTGATATTTCATTATCAGTCACCTCCTATATCATCCGTGTTAAGTGTGATACTTCTTCCTATTGGCATATTGTTTAGAACTTGGATATGCATCAGTTCAGTACTCAGACTCTGAACTGTGGTTTCAAGGTTATTGAGCCTGTGAAACTTCGCAGCATCTCGTTCTTCCAGCTTGACTAATTGCTTTAGTATTTCCTGATTGCTTTTTGTTAAATCAGCGATACTATTGATAGCATCGGATAACTTATCATCATAGTCCTTACGCTGCTTATCCATGCGTCTAGCCAAATGGTCATCTAATTCTTGCTTAACTGCAGCTAGTGAGGTATGTTCTAAAAACCACACCATCGCACGAAACGAACCCCTAAGGGCGGCCCAGATGACCCCCAAGAGGGTCACCCAAAATCCAATATCTGCAAAGTAGGCCGGAATTCCGAAGTCCATTAGCAATAATCTAATTTCGTCCATTTAGGCCTCCGCTTTCTCCCATTTCTCGTTATAAAGATTCCATTTTTTAGTATGGTCCGGATTGTAGACCTCTAATGAAATTTTTTGCATCATAACATTTCGTGGCGGATGAGATTCCTCGCTAACAGTCATTTTATTAACCCTAATGAGGTCATAAGATTTTAAATCAAGGTTATCATCTGCCCATACAAATGCGGGGATATTGATTACGGCAAGAGAACTGTTAGCGAAAGCATCCCTATCAATATCAGTGGCCTTCGGCAAATTGATAATGTTGTGATCGGTTCCAACGAATGCTAATGCACCAACCTTAACAACGTTTGGACAGGTAAGTTCACCCTCTAAGTCACTACGGCCATAGAACTGCTTAGGCAGAATCTCTGTGGCCGTTTCCGGATTAAATTCAATAAGACCTTTGATTTTAACAGTATCAACGACGTGCTCAATTAAGTTAAGATATTCAAGATAAATATCATCTGCGCCATAAGGCTGAATTCTAATTGTTGCACTCCCGGATTGGATTTCAACAGCTTCCTCCTCACCGCGCACTCGAACTTTAAAGCCATCTTGTCCAGATACTCGGATTTCCGTATCCCCTTTTCTTGGCTCCCTAAAGGTAAGTGGCGCATAAGGTTGATTCGCCAATGCGTGAACAATAGCAGTTAATATCGCTTCAAGGGTACCACTATTAATAAGAATGTTCTTACCTTGAAGTGCTGAAACAACGCCTGATAAGTTAGGCATTTTCGCTTTTAAGGATTCCAACCACTCCTCCTCGGTTCCTACGAATCCATGTGCTAAAGCAATTTCATAAGCACTTTTCCCATTATCGCCTACCATGGTTGCTTTTACTTCCGCCTCTACTTTAATTGGACCTTCAAGTCTTACTGGTAACGCTTTGTTTTGCATAATACATTCCTCCTCTAATCATGCATGGCCACATCCTGAATTATGTTGACTACCCCCATACCCAGTTTGTAATATCGGCTAGGCTCCGATTCCTTATATGCAAAAGCATCATACACATGCTCACCAAAGGACTTAATTTCTAGGGTATCCTTTCCGGAAATATTGAAAGTCGCAATCTTCCCAGATGCTACCCCTTGCACTTTAATAACAAGCGGACCACTTGCTCGCTTTCGTATGGCGAATACTGACTTGAACCCTGTCAAATCTACATTGTCATCTTGAACTGCGTAAACTATCCCAAAATCCTCGCCAATATTGAGGTCTATATCTTTTACATTCATTACTTATCATCTCCCTTAATTGAATGGAATCATACCTTGTTTGTCGTACCCAGTCACATCGACTACCAAATACTGAGATGTAGTCTTACCCGAGCAACCTACAGGATACGTGGTGACTGTATTCCAATCAATGAACTGATACGATTTCAGCGATACGGTACTCTCATCGTGAAATCTGAACATTTGCCACACTCGCCCCGTGTGTGACTTTTTATCTCCATTATTAATATTTGGTCCCCAAACGGATGCATCGATTACGGACATGGGTATAATTGCAACCTTGACGCCATATGACTTTGGATCACGAGCCATGTCTGTAAAAGTATCTGGAACGTAATTTGATAACTGGTTATACCAATCATGCGCATAGTGATCGATTATGCGTAGGTATCTGATGCGGCTATCATATATCACGTCATTCTTGAAATTGTTATCCTCCCAGCTTGCTTTGAAAAATTTGTGCTTTCCTAAAACTTGCAGGGCTATATTAGGTTTGCTACCTCCTACCTTATCAACGAATCTGATACGAGGTGCATTCGCATTGGTCACAACGTCCTCGAAGTAACCAAAACAATAGAATTTAATACCAGCTTTGACTTCATCAACCATTGCTTGTGTTACCTTTTCGCCTGGTTTAATTACATCCACTACTAGTACCATTAACTGCTCACGACGTTTATGAACCCACTGAGCCGCGAATTCATATCCTTGCGGAACTGATACTGCGATAAGAGGTGCATCGCCATGATATATGCGATTAGTAATATAAAAGACCTGGATTACATTAGCTTCCCCTGCAATATATCCGTATTGGAATTTACTCGTAGGCACCAGCATAGGTGCGTAAGTTACAGGTTTAAGCGGAATTTGAACTGTTGGCGTTATCCCCCTCATTGCTCCAGTGTAGAGAACTGCATCTTTTTGTTTAGGAAAGCTAAGATATACTAGATTATCATAGGTATCGTTTATAATCGTGACACCTTCTTTATTCTGGATGTTAATAAATTCCATACGCCAACCACCCTTCATATGTAAGATCTTTAAATTGACGATTGATATTATATTCATCCTGGGACACCGCAAAATAATATGTTATGACATTGCCCCTAACCTCTGCCACTAAGTACTGCCCCATGGCTGCGGCCCAGACATGTTGCCCAGGCTGCAAACCATTCACAGTAATTTGTTGACGTCGATTTGGGATGTCAGATACATACATCCGCCCCTCGATACGCGTGAGCCTTTCCTTGAGATTTAGTATGATATTGCCGTTAGCATCATAAGCTAATACATGCGGTTCCATAATACCTCCTACCAGCACCCAAGTTTAATCCGAGGGTTGTTATCGTCATCAAAGCCTGTAATAAGGTTATCCTGAATCTCAACACGAGCGCCGGTCTCTTTCGAACGAAGTAGCCCGATTGTACCGGACACCGCCGATAAACTATCAACATGTAATTTGTCGGCAGTAACTGCGTTAGCCTGAATCATCTTATTAACAATGACGTTATCATCGAACTTAGTCGCTCCAGTGATGTGAATCAATTTCCCCGCAATGTATACACCGGACTGACTGAGGTTAATGCGAGACACCAACTCACCACCATCAATCTCGCCAATACTTTTTTTAACTTGTAAATCGATGCTACCAGCTAACTCAGTAATGCGAGATTCCGTATGTGACGCCAAATTCGTAATTCTTCTAGTGGTCTCTTCAGAATTCGTATTGAATTTCTTATCAAGTTCCTTAATTCGTTCATCAACTTTATTCAACCCGAGAGACTCAAGGTCTAGCAAGCTCGCATCAATTTGTGTCTTAATCACGACTTGCTTCTCATTAACGAGTCCATCTCCGAACACGTCCACAAATGAGCAACGTATCCGGTATATTCCAGCTGAGTTCGAATATGTCAGCATGGTGCTAGTAGTTTCAAAATCATCGGTGCGCTCATCTCCGATCACGTGGCATCTGATTGCATACGCTTGTGCGGGCTTAGTTGAGAAGTAAAGATTGAATCCACCTAACTGACTTTTTACTACAAGCTCAGGCGCTGCCAACTGCGGAACGTTATATTCATATGTTGCTGCAGTCGAGTATTTGCCTAACGTGCTGCGAGCATATAGATATACAGTATCTGCCCGTTTAGTTAAAGTAAGTACAGCAGAGGTACCTTTAACTCTTGCCAATAAAGCATTCGTATCTTTACCAGGATCATTATCAGTACGTAATTCGTAATAGTCGACGTCAGCATTCAGCACCTCATCCCATGATGCGGTGGCATTTCTACCGAAAGTAATCCCGAAGTTGCTAGGCATATCGGGTATCGCATCCATCGGTTTGACTATCACATCAACCATTTGGGCTGTTTCTGCTCGGTTGCCAAATCGGTCAACCGAGATTGCTTTGATTCGATACTCCTCACCTGGGCCTAATGATTTGATAATAACCTGACTATTACTACTGCCAGCATACTGCCATTCTTGCCCCGTTACAGGTTTTCCACTTTTCGATTTTAAGAGATACCAAACCTCCGCCACATCGAAATTGGCAGGATTACTAGGCGGGTCAAATAGCACTTGTAAGTCGTAGTATACGCTTTTATCTGCAGTCTGATTGTATCGACTGAGTACGTGCAAATTTTGCACATCCTCCGGTGTTTGCATTTTAGGTATGTTAATCGATTTAGTAATACCGGTAGTTAACTGTCCTAACTCATTAATAGCCTGCACCCGCACCTCATAGGTCGCACCTAGCAGCACATCGGATATTGTGGTAGTATTTGTGGATGCTGGGTAGTTTCCGACATACGTCCAAGTATCACTTTTTGTATTACGGAAGTTCACAACTACGTTTGTCACTTTGCCATCACGTGGTAGCTGCCACGTTACACCTATGCGTGAATACATAATGCCATTAGCACCATAGACATCGCTCACTACCCCTACTGCTTGAATATCAGATGCACCGTGATTCGTATAATCAATACTTGGCACCGTGCCATCATCCGATACGTAAAGTTCTGGATAATACTCCATGCATTGGATCTTACGAGTCATTTCTGATAGTGTCTTTGTAATGGCTAACACACGAAATGGCTTAGCCGATTTAGAAACCTCTCCGAATGCGTATACCGCATCAGGCTGCACCGGTATAGCCTCTTTAACAATCACATTGAGACCTGATACATTTACTACGTTAAACGTAGAGACGATATCCGTAGAGTTGCTACGGATCAGCAACTGATAACTCTTCCCTGGTTGTACCGACACTTCCTTGTCGAGTGTAATCGTCTGGCCACTTACCGCAACCACACGACCACCCTCGCCCCATTCGGGTATGTCGTGCTGAATTAGAATGATATCCCCTACCGTACACGCTATGGCATCCGTAAACGCCTCTATTGTCACAGTACGTATTTCATATTTATTGCATCGCAAGAAATGCTTACCGTGTTTATATGCCTGCTCAAGGCTAGTACACCCCATGAGTTCAACTTGTGCCGGATTTGTTAGCGTATCCGACTCGTCGTAAGTATCCCCATATACCGGGATGACGTCTCGTTCATAATCCTTATCCTTATTAAGGAACGATATTTCAACAGAGTTCGCTCTAGCCTCTACGCCTTGAAACTCTTCAGTAAAGCTACCGTGTTTTATATTGGCTACAGTAAACAACTGTACCGGTGTAGATTGATAATCGCTAACACATGTGAACCTAGTTCCTACAGGAATTACTTTCCCTCGACCTACTGCCTCTGGATACTTTAATGCATCCCATAATCGCATAGCGGTGTCGTATATATAGTTGAATGAAAACCCATTTGTTTTGCACTTATCTGCCCATGCCTTAAATGCGTTATAATCAAGGCGCATATGGGGCTGTCCGAATACAATATATTCACCGCCAATCTTACGGCAGATATGAATTAAATCATAAGCAGCCCATGCCGGATTGTCCGCTGGTTGAGCTTCGTACTTATTAATATACGGATTGAACACATACACCTTTGAACGCTCTTGAATCCATGTCACTTTTGGATCGCTTCCGCTTAGTTGAGATGTAGCCAAAGCCTTAATTCCAATGAGGGCTTTTCCTGGATGCACAAAATCGTCATAGATAATTTGAGTTAGCTGCACCCAGTAGACCTTATTGACATGGCGCAGGCTTTTCCCATCTTTCGCACTGCATCGCATACGGATTTCGTAGCGAGCCTTTTCGAGATTGTCAAAGCGAAATACACGATAAAACGCATTATTTGTCGCCTCTTCAATTCGTCCTGCATAATCGGATGTATTTGTCCCGCTATTATCTGACTTAATAAAGTTCCACGCATCACGGCGTTTAATATGGCCGGCCATACCTTTTTGATTTGCTAAAGGTAATGCCTGCCAGGACTCATCCCCTACCTTACGAATTTCTGCTTTCAAGGTGACAGACGTACGGTCAGCGCCGCCGCTATCATTTGAATAATATAATCCGTTTGGGAATCCAACAGTTAACTCTATAGCGTCACATGCATCGCCTTGTACCTGTTGCGTATTCCATGATTCAGTCAATTCATAGTTTAGGGATTGATCCGCAAAGTTATCATTGAAATTTGGGATAACTGTTTGGTCATTTGTGCCCTTTCTGATATCCACCTGAACATCTTTATAATTACTGATTGGATTAGCATTAATACGAATATCTTCTATTTTTGATAATTCGCCCTCACCTGCACAGTATAAAAGGTTAAGATATTGCTTTTCACCATCACTAATTACATGGCGGGATAATAATAACCCAGCGCTTTTCATCCGGCCATACGTCACGGCTAAAGGGTAGCCCTGCCCAGTAACAGTTTCGGTACCTCCCCAGCCATATGTATTTGACTGTTCGGAATTCGAACGGTCAACCTTAGGAGCAGTTAACTTTGAAATGATCGCATTACCTATCATCCCTACCGCCATAGCGATGACTGACCGCCAAATCAAGCTTTGGATACCAAAGATAGCACCCGAAGCAATACCACCGGTAAATACAGCCATCCCTATTGATAGAAGAACACCAAAGAACTTACCCTCAACTCGGGGCATTACTACAATGTAGTCTTCGTCGTTCACAACTGTATCAGGCGCTGCTTCATGTCCATTTACTGAGTACGCCCATTCACCATGTGCACGGAAGTAATAGCTGATAGACTTGCCCTGTTTAAATGGCAAATATTTTCTATCCCGTTGCTCTGGCTTGAACGGATTATTTACAATAATTACGTTAACCATCTGCTACTCCTTCCTTTCATAAATGTGCTTCAATCGAGGCACGTACTTTGATATGTGCTCTATACAGGTGCCGCTGTGTTCAGTAGCGTGTATAAATTTGCCTTCACCAAGATAAACCCCTACATGATCGAGATTTTTACCATATAGCGCAAATACCAAAACACTCCCTGGCATTGGCTCACGAACCTCGTGCCATTCAACCATTTGGATTTGGGTATATTCGGGTAGTGGTATTCCACTACGCCGATATACCTCAACAACTACATCCCAGCATTTCATTTCCGAGAATGGGGTGCCTATCATATCAGTCAAATCACTTATTGGATGCATATAGTCCTCCTTGCGGAATAGTAGGTTCTCCTCCAAATCGAGTACTGTTCCCCAATTCACGACATCGCGCTAGGGTTTTATTGCATTGATTTTCGTGACCCTTATATCCACATTGAACCCCTTTAAATTTGAACGGGCAGAAATCCTTCATCACACGGATTAATGGGAATCGTCGAGTAAAGCTAAAGTCAGTACCCAGTGTAAACTCCATCCATTCTGCATTTGCATGAGTTCCCGTAATTACGAAATGCTCCTCTTGCTCGCACACATCAGGTATGTTCGTATTCACTACACGAATGACGATATTGGCTCCAGTGAATCCATTATTAGACTCTGCCATACGCTGAATTGTACGAGTCACGTTAGATACAGACAGCTTGATATTAGGTAAATCCGTCGCATTCTCTGTAACATCTTGAATGGTAAATGGAAATGCGATATATGTATTGCCTTGAAATTGGATATTCTCCGTATTGTATACCAATCGAATCGTATCCCCTTTATAGGATATTTCTAACAGCATTAACCACACACCTGTGGCCGATATTTGGTTTTTCTCTAAAATCGATGCCGTTGAGAGCGGTAACATGTTATACCTCCTGTAATTTCACGGTTCCCATCCACACTCCGTAGTCATTCGCCGCAAAGTCTAACTGATCAGCAAATCGCACTTTTAGTGTTTCGCGTGTTTCCGGATGAACCCAAGCGAATATACCGGAGCAGTTGACTTCATCGAAAAATAACCGAAGTTTATAGTAATCAGCTGTTGGCAACTTGTACCCTACGGAATATGTCCGCCGGGTCTTTGTCGTCTTCTTCCTGGTGATTAGCGTCATGTTTTCAACTTGGCCTTTATACGAAATATCTGGAGTAGTCTCCTGAATTGGGTATATCGGCCATCGAATATCTGGAAATACTGCCATAGTTATACTGCGGATGCCTTGATGGCGTCACGCATACCTCCTTTGTTTGATTCCATAGCACGAACCACTACATCGATAACATAATTCTCACCATCGAACCGAGAGTTCTGTTGCTTACTTTCAAGTTCTTGGCCAGACTGATTAACAATATTAACAACTACGTTGTTACTTGTAGTGCCGCCCATCAATCTACGGGTTTCGCTTGCGGTATAAATGCGATGTGATCCAGAGGATTGTAATAATTCTGGCCCGTTTTCACCAACCAGCATAAGTCCTGGATTTGTTTTTCCTCCGGCAGCGAATCGATTTCCTGTAAATGCAGAACTAAACGAACTACCGCCGGCAAAGGACGATGTCCCTTTTGCAGCACCTAGTGAGCCAATACCACTTACTGCACCACCAAATAATCCTTGCAACTTAGGCATGACATATTGCTGGAACGTTAACTGAATCATCATCTTAATAATGGCGTTCGTCATATCCTTGAATATGTCCTTAATGCCTTTACTAAATGATTTCGTTCCTGTTGCCATATCTTCGAGATTGTTTGTCCATGCTGAATTGATAGAGCTCATCGTACTGTCAAAAGTCGATTTAGCTAAATCAGCATAATTGGTAGTCTCTTGCTTATATTGGCGTGCGGCTTCTTGTAGGCTCGTTTTCAGACTGCGACCTGCAAGTTCCCATAGCTTCTGTTGAGACTCTAATAGGTTCTTTTCAATTTGCAGTCTTTGAGTGGCCGTTAACTGGGCCTCATTGACTTCACTACGTGCATAGTCAATATAGGTCTTCAACTCTTCAGCAAGTAGTGCATCCGCATCACTGCGAGATAAACGACCAAGAGTAACCATATTAGTTAAGTGGTCAACAGTTTCACTCGTTTGCGTGTAGGCTAACTCTCTGATTTTCTGCTCGGTATCAGACGCCAATTTTAGGCGCTCCGCCTGAGCTTTCTTTTCAGCGAGTTCCTTATCGCCTACCGCTTTTGTATACTCACGAACGTTATCATCAATCTGCGCCTTTTGTGCTTCGGCTTCAGCTTTGAGTAATTGTAAGCGGTCGCCTGTGCGTTCGAGATCGAGTTTCTTGATATCCTCGTTCATTTTGCGAACACGGATAGTCTGATTTCGTTGTGCTTCAGCTAATCGCTTTTGATACAACTCTTCGTTCTTAGCTCTAACTTGGGCGGTTAGATTTGACTCAGCAAGCTTCTTAGCATTTGCTGCACTACCTGCTGTGTCAGCAGAGATGCTCGATGTAGCTCCGGCTAATACGCTAGTATCTACATAACCAGTAATAGCCCCAAAGTCACCTTCAACAGACGGCTTAGCAACCACTCCTGTACTAGAGTTAGCCCCAGTATAGCCACCTGCACCATCACTAATGACAATATGATTATCGCCAAGTACAACCACACCGTCGCCGGCTTTAGGAATGTAGCCATCTCCCGCATCATGCCAAGCACCTGCGGATCTAGCTGCTTCCATGATTGATGGGACATATCGAGGCACGTCCTTACCAAATGCCTGCAATACAGAGTCTGAGAACAGCTTGCCGCAGTCAGTTGCCCATGTACCATCAGCACCTAACTCGTATGCTTTACCGAGCTGTTCATTGGCTGCATCTAGTACACTCACAGCTTCTCCAGTAACGCCTCCGCTCAATCCGGAAACAGAGCGAATAATATCACGAATATTTTTTTCGTTTGACTCAAACTGGTTCTTAGCAGTTAGCTTATCAATTTCGTATTGACTGCCGTCAATTTGTAGGCTTTGTAAAGTAAGTGACCGATATAAATCGGCCATGCGTTCCACTGCACTCGTCAACTTTTCAGCCGCTTGTTGGGCTTTCTTAGCTGCCTGCTCTTGGGCTTTGGCCGCTTTAGCTGCCTCTTCATTCGCCTTATTAATAGCCTCGGTATTCGTTAATCCGCCATTAGCAAGGTCCTCTTTCGCTTTTGCAAGTTCTTCATCGAGTTTCGCTTTCGCAGCATCCGCCTCTTCTTTTTGCTTTAATGCCGCATCGATTCTAGCGCCTTCCTCTTTAGTAGCTAGACGGTCATTTTTTACAAGACCCAGCCACGCACTATCCTCAATCCAATATCGAGTATCGTGCGATTCCCTAAACTTGTCAGACAAGCCTGGTGTTGAATTCGTATTCTTATGAATACGTTTGCCATCAACATCTACCCCCATGTAAGAGCCAGATGTTTTTTCATTGTAACGGAAATCAAGTAATGCTTTCCCGGCAAGCCCAATTACTGTAGCTAATGTTACCCAAGGACCTGCTGCAGCAAGTGTGGCCAATCGCATAAATCCGAGTGCGCTGGTTAGTGATCGCATGACTATAATCACTGCTCCTGCTTCTGCACCGAATTTAACAATTCCGCCGATAGCTTCCTTTTGCTCAGCGGTCATCGACTCGAATTCTTTAGCTACATCCAATACGCCTTTTGCGTAGTCGTTAAATACAGGAACTAACTCATGGCCGATGGATACTGCTAGGCGTTTTCCGGTATTTTCTAAATCTTTCAATTCCCGATTTAGCTTTGCGGATTTCGCTGCAGTCTCGTCGTCAATGATAAGGCCCATTGCTTTGGCACGTTCAGCCACTTTGTCCATCTGTTCAGCGGACATGTTGAGCATGGCGTGCATCTGATAGCCAGTACGGCCGAAGAGTTCCATTTCGACACGAGTCTTTTCAGCCCCGTCTTTCATCCCTCTTAGACGTTCCTGTATCATCTTGAATACTTCAACGGTGTTCTTGCCTTGAATGTCCTCAAGGGTGTAGCCTAATTTACTGAATATATCAGTACCGAGTTTACCCTCTGCCCGGGCGACTTCCATTTTCTCTTTGGCCGCTCCGACGTTCTTAGAGAACTTAGCAAATGCACCAGCACTATCTTCCATAGCAACGCCCATATAATTGGCCACTGCTAATAGTTCGCTGGTTTCTTTTGCCGTAGCACCAGTGATACCGGACAATTTCTTAACGGCTACATCCCATTGAATCGCCTCCTTGGCGAGTTTGGCACCGATGCCTACTACACCAACACCGGCACCTATCGCCATGAGGTCATTCTTCATTTTGCCAAGGGCGGATTTGGCGCCTTCAGCACTAGCTGTAATTTTCTTGAGTCCTGCTTCCGTATTCTTATCGGTCAGCTGAACCACAATATCAATTAAATTATTGGCCATTCTTGTGCGCCACCTCCAGTTCTTTGGCTTCAAGTATTATGAGTAAATCGATAAGATGCGGCAGTGGCTCGATGCCGTAAGCCCTCGCCACCTCTAATACCGCTGGCATATCGAATCCTGCAATACCGCCTGGATGCCAACGTCGCTGCATCCGGCTAGCATTGTACACTCGCATTGCTTGTCTAGTTCCATCTAATTGGTGAGGGGAATTAAACTCACACTCCGAACAGTCAAAAGGCTGTTTAGTCTCACGTTGCATCTTGATACAATCAGAGCAGTATTTCGGCTTATCGGAGTTGAGCCAACCCCACACCTGAATTAGTTTTTTTCGATTTCAGCCTTTTTTTCGTGAGTAAACCGCATGGTATCAAGCGCAATTTCCATAAGATCATTGTCAGGTGCTGCGTTGATTTCATCTTCGGTCAAGCCGTAGATGCGCTGCATAATCCATTGCGCAAGCTCACGAGAACGTAATAGGCGTTCTGTATCCGGTGCTTCTTCCGGAACTGGGGTATACAATGGGTCTAAACCAGATTTAATTAATTCACCACGTTCAGCGAATGTTAAGCCTCTTACTTTGATATCTTCAAATGCCATATTGGCACCTCCTAGTATTGTTCTTGATTATTAACTAATGTAATGATGGATGCGGAGCGACCAGCATCTGCACGATAGTATGCTTTAAACGGCAATTCAATATTGACGCCACGAGGACCATCGATGCCTGGAGATTGTCGTTCGTACACAAGTTCAGGCAATTTGAATGTAAGCGACCAGTCATCTTGTTCAAGTCGCAATTCCAAGCTGGATTCCGTACCGTTAACCGCTTTGTTTAAAAGGTCTTTGTTTTGGAAGAACGCTTTAATTGTCCCGGAAATTGACACAATACCTGGGTCAATGTATGTTCTAAATCCTTTACCGCCGATAGCGTAAGAGTCGCCGTCCAAGCCAAAATCAAAGTTGATATCACAACTTAGGATATTGGCCACAGTGACGCCACCCTCTTTAATGGTTGCGTTAAGATTTTGGAATGGTAAGAAGTTTACCGCCTTAGCTGCAGCATCAAATGTAGTGACCGCTAATGTTTCCTTACAGCCCATTACATCCACAGATGCAGTTAATTCGGCATCACCGCCAAATTTAAAGCCTAATTTACTAACTCGCGCACCCGCGAATTGTTGGAATACGTTAACATCAGGATAGCCCTGTTCAATAGTTAACGACGGCATTGTGTTTCCGATTTTAAACACATGCTCGGACTTCTTATTTGGCGCTTGGCCAGTTGTATTAGAAGTCGGTTGACCAAATGCAGCTTTTAACCAGTAGCCAATGTCGATTACACCAACAGGTACGGTTAAACTACCGGACGTGTCAATGTTGCCACGGAATGGCGCTGCAGGATTACGATCGCCGCGGATTACGGTAGAATCGTTTAAATTTTGACTAGCTTTTATAGAGCTAGATATGATTGGCGTGATTACACCACCAGTGGATGGCGTTGTACCAAAATCCGCCTCAAACGCAATCGCCACATGGGACTGAGAGCCCTGCGCACGTTTTGCTGTTGCCATATGCATTTCCTCCTTTAATATTCAATATTCCCGCCGATTACATGCGGAATTTCTATAGTAGCTGTTAAACGTCCAGTGAACACCGGGCGCCAATTCATTGAGTCTAATTCATAATCAATGCCGATTACCGGAAACGCTGGATTTACCTTACAAATGCATTCGATGATTAACTGTCCTAGGTTATCCGATTCTAGCGCTCCGTCGTATCGAATAATATTCTTAACGCGAGTTGCACCTTTATGGACGATACCCCATACAATCATTAACGAGTATGTGTAGGTATCAGCAAGCCCTTCGTTCTTATTACTCGGTAGTAATATGATGCAAGGGCAATCTTCTTCGAGCGGTGCATCAACATCGTCGTAGCCGACATACAGTTGCGCCGGCTTTCCGTATTTGTCATTGCAAAATTTAGTCAACGCTTCATCATTCGCTAGGGCTTCAGCCCAACGTTCAACGATGCGCGACAGTGGAATTGTCTGTTGCATCAAATCACCTTACCTTATAGTTACGTCGAGATGCGGATTGTGCAGCTGGACCATAAATAGCGTAGTCGCCTATCTTATTTTCGATATAAGGTTTCAATTTAGGCTGTAACGCTGCTTTCATAGGTCCATAAGTATGACGTGGCTGAATTTTGAACATCGATTTACCCTTAGGCAATGGTACGCCTGCAGCAAATAACTTCTTGCGCATAGGCTCCGTAATCTGCTTGGTGTATCCTTCCTCGATACGTTCACCTAACCGTTTAGCCGAATTAGATAACCACCCAACTCGGACGGATTGCTTGCCCTTGTCATATTGATATCCGACTGCATTCGATAGCTTACCAAGAGGACTATATCCGATTGTCCTGGCACTAATACCCATATCAAGTAAGGCATTTCGCGATTTAGATCCCCAGGCCTCTCGTTCAGCTCGGCCTCCACTTTGATAAGCTTTTCGAAGTTTCGCACCAAATGCTGACTCAAATGCAGCACGTCGCGCAGGCGCCATGAAATTGGGATATCTACGTCCACCTGGTGCACCTGACCGAATGCCCTGCTTAATTTCCTTTTGCATCATCCAACCTGTAGACTTTAATGCCTTTCGCATCCAAGCTGGTTTGGTTTCCGCGATGAAATTCAGATACGGTGTGGCTGTGTCTGTAATCGTAATAGGTTCGTTACTCATTACGGTCTCACCGCCCTCACGTTATGGACGATTTCCAAACAATACATTGTACCGTCGAAGTTGGAAATATGATCAACGTACCATTTCTCGCCATTGATATACACTTCGTCTTTTGATCGTGGTTCAGGAACATCCTTAGCACGCACCCAAATCTGAGCTTTATCAGCTAATGCTTTATCGACAAACCCAGATCCTTTGCCGTCATATTCACCAATCTCCACGCTAGCTTTGATAACTTGGCCTTTGTAGGTAATTCGCTCACCAAATACAGAAAGCAGTGCATTAGGCTTATATCCTAATTTCATAGTGCATTACCTCCTATGGAGTAGGCGGGCATATGCCCGCCCTTACATTACTTTTCTACATTAGGCACAAGTGCAACTTCCAACATTGTGGTACCTGGGCGTTTTTCTGTAAGAGCCACGCCTAATACTGGGTTAGTGTCCGTCTTAGATGCTCGCTTTTGGTCTTTGTCAAAATACACAGTATCACCTACCGCAAAAGAATCAGATGTTAATGCCGCTACTTCGAAGCAACCAGTTACCTTAACTGCACCGATTGAATTAGGACCAATGTTTGTAATTGCCACACCGTGCATTTTACCGATAGGAACGATGTCCCCTACTTCAATCATTTCGGTTGTTGTATTTTTAAAATCGACGCGGTCTAGTTCTTGAATGAATTTAGCCATATCTATTTACCTCCTAATCAATTACTAATTATTTACCAGGATTTTTGTACAAGCCGCGGAAGTCGATTGCTGTTGCGTTGCAATCGATTGCTACTTTGTACTCGATGCCGTCAACCTTGAAGCCTGTTTGCGTTTCTAAACGAGGTGTTTCAACGCCATTTAAGTACGTTACTTCGATAGTTTGAACATCTGTAGGACGGGATGCCAAATACCAAGCATGCGGATCCGTTAACGCCGCATCTACAACGATGGTGAATCGACCACTGAATGGGTTGACTGTATCATTGCTACGAGCAGGGTCTACCACAGATTTAACTACTTGATATGCTAATGCTTCGAGCTCAGGTGGAACAATCAAATATGTAGGTGAGATATTCAAATTGCGATTTTCACCAATATGTTTTTGACGACGCATAGCCGCTACACCTGCAGCTAAAGATACAACACTTAACTCGGAGCCTGCAGTTGCCAAGTTCTTACGATCTGCACTAAACAAGGCCTTTCCGTCTTCTAACACAGTATTGCCGCTTAAAAGGTCATATACCATGTTATTGATTTTATTTTTTGCTGCACGGCCGAATTTAGAAGAAATATCGTTAAATACACCCAAATCGTCATTAATAATAGCTTGTCGTGTTAAGCTGAACGTACGTCCGAATGTCAATACACTAACGTTCGTACCTGCTTCGCTCATTTGGGAATCCTTGAATTGTCCGCCCTCAGGGACAAGTTTCAATTCAGCTGCTTCGGAAAGTAAAAAACGTTTTGCTGGTTTGAAGTCACGATTACTACCTTTCCCCGCCCAAGTTGCAAATGTAGATGGTGCTGTTTCATAACCTTTCATCAAGGCCTTATTTGCTACATTAGACAACGCGATTGGGAAAGAGGATGTGGAGTTGATAGCTTCACGAGCCAATTCCAAACGGTCAGCATAGTTAGCGGTTAAGCCTTCACGAACTAAGGACTCACGAGCTAATTCCATCAAGGACATAGAACGGAGCTCATTCGCACCTGGTGCAGGATTTGCAACCGGGATACCAACAGACATTATCAAAGCATCTTGCATAGCCATGCGGAACTTATCAGAATCTGCTTCACCAACTTTAACGGATACTGGTTTATTACGTTCGCGCAACGCATCCATTACAGCCTCACGAACTTCGGCAACAGATTTGCCGGATTTGATAAATTCATCTACACCATCAACTTCGAAATCACGGCATAGACTTGTGATTGTGGATACACGTTCACGTTCTGCCGCAATCAATCTTTTAGCGTCATCCGCATTAAAACCTTTAACTCCGGACTCTGGTACTTCCGGTACTACTTGTGGCACGTTTTGCTCAGTGCCTTTTGCTTTTGCATCACCTTTCATAGGTTCCTCCTCATTATCATCTACACTTCTGCCTACCCCTACACTTGGATCTGCAGGGACGGACACAATACTAATTTCCAGCGGTTCCCAGTCTGTGATTACATAACCCGGACCAGTAAATCGACCGTTGGAACTTTTAGAATCGGAATCGATTAATTCCTCATATCGACTTATGTCATATCCGACACTCACACCTTGTAATGTGCCTTTTAACACTTTTTGATAAATCTTTTCAGATTCATCATCTTCATCGAATCGAACAATCGCCTTGCCACGATTATCTTCAATCCAAACTTTATCGATGTGACCAACAACGGCACTGCGATTGTGATTGAATAACAATGTGCCTAAACCGTTATTGAATCGGTCTAGATTAACGCATCCGTCGTCATGGCACAATATCTCTGTTCCGAACCATCTTTCATATGGCTCTTCAGAGGAAAAGGACAATTCGACGGTACGATCATCGTTCGCTTCGATATTTGTAATTTGCGCATCTCGGGCATATTTACCTAAGAGCTGCTTCTTTGCAAATTTCCCCACTAGCTATCATCTCCTTTCATATCAGTGGTGGTATCATCCGCTAGATTCGTTATGTCCCCATTCATATCAAGGGCAACACCCAATTCCTTAATGCGGTCTTGTTCCAGCTTCCGCTGTTCAAGTACTTCTTCCCAGTCTTTACCAGATGCACTGCATACGTCCTCGAGCGTTGTGAGTCCTGCCTTAATAGCTTCCTTGTTAGCATTAACTTCCTTAACAGGGTCAATCCAAGACCAGCCTGGAGCTAACCACGCTACTTTCTTATAAAGTTTTGGGTTTGCTGCATAATCATTGGCCGGGATAATTCCCTTTAGGTAGCATGCTTCAATGAAAGCCCGCCATACAGGCATGCAAAAATGCTCAATTATAAAACGCTGCATCTGCTTGAATGATTGCTGGTCCTCCAGCATATTCTGCCGAGCTGCGGAGAAGTTACCACTAATGTTGCGCGTCACTATGTCCGCGCTTAGACCCATGCCCGACGCTATACGTCTTGTTTGAGTCGCCGAATATTCTGATGCGGTTCCAGCATTTCTCTTAGGTTCCGCAAATGAAATTGATTCACCTGCACGTAGATGTTGGATAATCCCTGGCGCCATTGAACGAACTTTCTTGCCCTTACTGTCAATCTTATTTGCAACCATCGGGGCACTCCCAGTACTACTTGTTACAAACGCGCCGAAACATGCGGCTACACGAGCCGCTATAAGGTCAGCATCCATGTATTCATCTACATCATGAATTCGCTTTAGTACGAGAGCTAACATACTGACTCCGCGCAGTTCACTAGGCCTGCGAGGCTTATGTAATAGAAAAGCCCTATTACTTGGCAGCCTTGCCTCGTTAAACGACCGTATTCCTAATGGATCTGTTTGGAATACGTGATATGCTATTGGTCTTCCGTATTTATTAACTTCCACGCCATTAACAATACTGTTGCCATTCTCGCTTACCGATACGGCTCCGATATTCTCGCCCTCGATAAGCTGTAATGATAGTGGTATATCTGCGCCTTCGGAGGTCATATTAACTAGGATTTCCCCGTCATAGACCATTCGGCGCAGAGCCATTTCTTGCAACTCGTAGAACGTAGATATTCCTCGGATATCCGCGTTTTCCTTATCCACCCAGTCCGCCCAAGCTTCCTCAATTTTCTTATTGAGTCTTTCATTCAGCTTTCCTGCGCGGGTCTTAATTTTGCACTGTGGCTTTATTCCGGTACCTACTACATTCCGTAATAATGCCAATACAACACTTTCAGCAAGGTCACTATTAAGTTCTGCTGCACGTGCACGACCTCGAATCAAATCACGTTGGCCTGATGCTACTTGTTCAGCTGTACCAAATACTGGCATCCAGTCGCCACTCAATCGATCTGTTGACGCCGCATCATATCCACGTTCAAGCGAACTACGGAAATATGCTCTACGGGCAGCTCGTTCTGGATTGAAATAAGCTATTACCTTATCAAGTATGTTCATCGTCGCTCCCATGACACGTAGGATGTCGTGCTATTACCTTCCTCATCATCAACGCGAGACATTAACTCACGTTCACGGGCGTATAATGTCGGCAGGTCATGCGTCTTAAATCGCTTACCACCTACAGACATCTCGGCGTATCCATTCGTCTCAATTTCCTCGATTATCGTTCGAATACGCTCCAAGTCTTCTCTTGCGCTCATGGTCTCACCTCCTTCTTAACTAAACCAACCTCTGCTATCTGCATTAAAGTCTTCATCATCCGTATCTTCGTCCTCCTCATCGGCATCCGGATTATATTCAGGTAGGTATTTAACACCTACCGAGTCCGCCACCATGGCGTTGTATACACACGTATCCAACAAGTGATTTGTTGGATGACTGGTTAATGGTTTCCATTGCACAGTTACTGCCCCTGTCTTTACGTTTCGGATTTCTTGCTTTTCCTCCGACCGGAGGTGCTCTGAATATTCCTCAGGACAATCCTTAAATAGATGGATTGTACCGGCCTCATTAGCCGGACGTACCATACGTGCAAATATAAAGTCCTTCCAGTAATCGGTATTCACTACGTACAGCTTCATGCCTCCGATAACGCCCTTCTCAATACTGCTCATCTTATAAGGCGGCGCTAGAGGACTGTGCGAAGAATCACCTTTAACCGGCACACATACTTCGGGGTACTGTGCGCAGTACTGATATACATAATCTGTTCGGTAGCCACTATCGATACCAGCCCTCACAATCTTACGGGCCTCACCATACTCTGATGGATATTCTCTATCAATGAGAATCTCGGTTAAGTCTGCCCAACTACTTGCTTGACCATAATCAACTAAGTAACTTGATACGCCATGAGCGTAGGCCCTAACCTCCCACCAGAAATGATCTTGCTGCACGTCGACAGAGGCGATAAGTAGTGGCGCATGCTGTGGCACAATACCGCGAGGAACTTCCGACTGCGTAAACACGAGGTTCTGTGTGCTTTTAGTTTTCGCAGATTTCCACGGCTCCGCTAGCCACGAGTTGATAAAGTTCATCAACTCGCTTGGCTTATCCTTTGATTTAACAAACTCATACGCTACATCCCCGAATGTGACCCATGGAGAATAAAGGGATGACAGATGATAGGCTACCGACCGGACGACTCGGACTTGCGATTCATTCACAGTCCGCCATTCGCCTTGCCGGAGCATATCCATCTTGTGTTTATCATCAATACGGTGCTTACAATGTTCGCACTCATAATATGCGGTATCACGTATCATATCCGCATTGCCATGGTGTTCCTCCGGCCATTTTATCTGTTTGAATTTGAGGGTCTGCGACACCCCGCAATGCGGACATGGCACGTAATACTGCTTACGTTCATTTGCGTCCATATATGACTGCCAAATATTGCCACTTTCAATCGTAGGAGTTGATACTCTTACAATCTTCTTATCAACGAATGTCTTGGTACGTTCCTCAGCCAACTTAATCGGATTCGCTTCCTTACCGGAGAAAGCTGGATACTTATCAATTTCATCAAAGAATAAGTACTTAATTGACCGACTTGATAAGCTGCTTGGTGAGTTCGCCCCAACAAGCACCATGTAGTTCCCATTAACGAAGTCTAACTCCAGCAGCTTACTGCCTTCGTCATATATATTCGCAAGCGGCTCTACGCTCCTAATCATCGGTTGCACACGTTTATCACTAGCGAATTTCGCGATAGTATCCGTTGGATAAACCATCATGACTGGTGATGCAGTTTGATGTAACGCATATCCGATCATATTGAGTTCGGCTTCCGTCTTACCTATCTGCGCCCCGAAACATAACGAGATGCTTTCAATAAGAGGGTCCGTAAATTTGTCCATAAGTTCCTTGAGATAAGGTGTCCGCGCTGTACGCCATCGTCCAGGTTCAGCAGATATATTAGTCAGTACCCTGTACTTATCTGCCCATTCCGAAACGGTGTATCTTTCAGGTGGCTTGAATGCATCTAATTCCTCAGGGAACCAGTCAACCTTTGGTCTTTGCTTTTCCCACAGCTTTGACTTTCGGCGTGTACTCGCCTTCGCGTGCGTAGCTTTCGAGGTATTCTTCGACAAGGCCATTCACCACCTTTTCTACACGAGCACGTTCCTCAGGATCCGTGAATTCACTTCCGATACGCTTACCTAATTTGGTAAACGATGTTTTTAATTCCAATATTCGGTTAGCCCATGCCTGCGCCACATCAGCACGAGGGACATATTCGCCATTTAGCACATCTAGCATTTTCTTTTCACGCGCAGCCTTTGCTTCCTTATAATCAGCTTCGGCTTCTAGCTTACGAGTTGATGCGGATTTGCTTTTAGCGTTATCGCCTTTAGCCTGTCCTAAATACACGAGGACTTCCCGGAGATTCCACCAACCTACAGAGGCTTTAGGCATCCCTGCTTTATGATGTCGAGAAATAATTTCCGGAGTGACCCGCAAGAGGTCACATAGTTGAGTGCTTGATACGAGCAGATTGCCTGCAGCATCAAATTTCACTCTTGGTTTTGTGTCCGCCATAGGTGTACTCCTTTCTTAAATCGTCTTTCTACATTCAACAGGAAAATTTTTCTCACAGAGAGAGGACCATCGCGCGGGGGCGACCAGCGGCTATTTTTCGCCCGCGGAGTACCTTTTCCAAATTTTTATTTTCTCAATTAGTTATTATCATTGATACTCAATAAGAAAAAGGGTAGACCTCAACTAAGTAAGGTCTACCCCGGGGCAGTGCAGCAGGCAGACATATTGTGCGGGCCAGACACTGCCTGCTATCTACTACATTTACATTATATTAAATTAAGAGTGTGCCATTCTATGCCATCTTTTCAAATTCAGCTATTGCTTTCTTGTGAAGTCTGTGAACTTGTCGCCACGAATACCCTAGTTCGACAGCTATCTGCTCCCATGGCAATGCATTAATGTATCTGAGATTCAGTACATCCCTGTATTGTCCGTCAGTTATTTGGTTGATGGCTTGCTTGACCTTGTTTCGAGAATCAATCAATTCATCCCATTCTCTGTTCAGCTCCTCCCTACATTCTTGTAAGTGCTTACTGATTCGTGGCATAGCATCTCCCGATTCACATATCTGTATAGCTTCTGAATGTAAATCTCGGTTAATCGCACCTAGCTGAATCTCTAACGCACGCATTCGCTGCTCAGTATGGCGGACAGCTTGTAGTTCTTCTATATCCATCATATGCGATAGTCCCCATATTTACTGATAATCATCTGTGCTCGTAGTAATCCGTCAATGTATCCGCTTTCACGAATTCTATCATCTAGCATAGGTGATCTCAGTTGTCTATTACGGGCTCGTATGATGGCAAGACTTAAATCTGACTGTATGGCACCTACAATCACATCTGCCCTGCTTCTACGCTTTTGCATCCTTTACCTCCATACGTTCGACAATATCCTCGATGGCCTCTACCATATCTGTTTTGCATTGCTCAACAGCGGTAAACATCTCCTCACACATGGCGTACGCATCATCACTCAGATCATCATCTAATCTCTCGGCAACATTATCCTTGAGATTATCTACAACCTTAACTATATCCATGACAAGATGATACGTGTCATCTAGATAGTGCCCTTTGTTAATTAGTAGTCGCTCGACTTTTGTCATGCTCTTCCCTCTTTGCAATTTCCCGATTTAGATACCAACGGGCTTTTTTCAAATCCTTAATAGCATCGTCCTTATAACCAGCTCGGGATACATACTTCACTACATTACCCAATCGATACCCTAGTTTCTTGTCTTCGATGTAATCGATAACCTCGATATCTCCTTGTGTATAATGGCTTGGATGGTTTATATCATCGCATTGACTAATTATGCGATTAGGGGATTTATCTGCTATAACTTTACCCATATGTATCCCAAATTGATTCGTTACTTTTCCTAAATGCCTAAATCTTTCATCGGCTATATATCGCCCTAATTCCTCGCTAGCTGATAACTTAATAGGTGGCGGCGGGGGATTATTGGGTCTCTCATACAATCTACCTGGGGTTAGCCCATATACTGTCTTGTGTTCTCGATTATCAATGATATCTATAACTTGAATAATCATGTAACACGCCATTACTACGATAACTCCGATTAATCCTACCATTATAAATTGATCCATATTAATCATCCTTTCTGTATTTATCGATTCTTGCTTTTAGGCTTTGCAGCACATATTCCTGTGCCCTGTCCTTTTGGGCTAGTGCATCCATCATATCCTCATCACGAGTTCCCTCACATATTAGATAATGGATAATTACCTTCTCCATTTGACCTTGGCGATGTAACCGCTTATTAGCTTGTTGATATAACTCAAGACTCCAGTTTAACCCGAACCATATTACATGGTTACCGCCGTCCTGTAAGTTAAGCCCGTATGCCGTACTAGCCGGATGTGCTAATAGAATATCAATCTCTCCAGCATTCCACGCTATCTCATCATCGGCACCCTTTAACTCACAGACTCGTAATTTAGTCTTAGCTAATGCTGCTTTTAACCGTTCACAGTCATGTTTAAAGTTGTAAAACACTAATGCAGGCTTTCCGTTTAACTGTTCTACGAGTTCCATAAATGCCTCAATTTTACAGCCATGTATCTCGTGAACGTTTCTGTCGCCATCATATACAGCACCGTTCGCTAGCTGTTGTAGCTTTGTGGATAATGCTGCTGCACTCAAAGCTGTGATATCTTCGTCGGCTTCAATCAACTCTAATACAGATGTGCGCTCCATATCTTCGTAGGCTTTTTTGGCTTTCGCATCTAACTGCACATATTTAATATCGTTGATTACTGGAGGTAATTCCAAATAGTCATCAGCTTTCATGGATATGCATAACCCAGATATTGCCGTCATAATGCTGTCATTTGAATCGGATTTAGGTTTATAGGAGTACACCATTTCGCGTGACCTCTGATCGGGCTCGAAATAGTAATCTCTAAATCCCGTATACGTTTTCCCTAATGACTCGCCGCGGTCTAATAAATACACTTGCGCCCATAGGTCGATTAATCCGTTAGGGGCTGGCGTACCTGTTAACAACACCATGCGCTTGATATGGTTATGCATATAGGCTAATGATTTAAAACGCTTAGCTGTGTGATTTTTAAAGGAACTAGATTCATCCACAACTACCATGTCAAACGGCCATGCATTCTTGTAGTAATCAACTAACCACGTTACATTCTCTCGATTGATGATGTAGATGTCAGCAGGTGTGTTTAACGCCTTAATACGCTTTTTCAAGCTGCCTAATACAGTAGATATCCTTAATATACCTACACCGTCCCATTTTCGCGCTTCTCGTTGCCACGTAGCCTCCGCTACTTTCTTAGGCGCTATAATTAGCACTTTACGAATGGCGAATCGGGAGTACTTCAATTCGTATATGGCAGATAACGTGATAATCGTTTTCCCTAAACCCATATCCAGGAATAGCCCTATCTTATTTTGATTAACGGTCTTGTCGATACAATATCGTTGATACGCATGCGGATTAAACTGCATTACGCTTTCACCCCGAATTCTTCTGTGAATTGTTCCAGATAACCAGACACGGCATCATCACCTTTTAACACAAATACTTTTTGATTTAGCTTTTGAAGTTCACGGGCTTGGACACCCTGCAACCGCGAAAGTGCGCCTTTGGATGTCTTCAATTCTACGAAATGAATAACACCATTCGGCCATATGACGATACGATCAGGCACACCGACATTGCCAGGGGATACAAACTTATACGCTTTACCTCCCGAACGTTTGACGCCTGCAACTAATTTTCTCTCGATATCCTTTTCTAACATTTCTCACCTCTGGAATTTTTAAACGTTAACATGTTTACATACGCGTATATGAGGGTTCAAATTAAGGCTGTAAAGGACGTATTTTTTCTTAAAACTCTTTGTTTTGATATTTACCAGTATATAATGTTAACAATGTTAACCAACCTATATGAATATAGATAAATACTGACTTTATGCGTTAACATAGTACGTTAACATTCTCCGAATTCGTTAACATTCTAATGTTAACAAAAATACTGATAATGTTAACGCTTAATTGAGAATGTTAACGTTATAATTTCAGTTTTGACTCGTTGATTCTGAACCCTCTTTGATGTCCGTATTCACCAAATCTCATCAACTGACTTCCGCCCATTGTATATGGGGAGTCCGCCAGTATTTGATTAATTTCCCTGGTCTCGATCTTCTTCATGCGACTCGGGTCGTTACCAAAACACTCCCACCATACCTCTGCCGCACAAATACGGTCACGATATACTAACTCTTGACCCTCGGCAGGTTTAGCATTCATGCTAAGATACGTCCTCCTGGCGCTCCGACTCATCACATTCCAATTTAAAGGCACTTTGATTAATAAAAACTCATTAATCAGTCCTGCTTTGGTATTTGATTCCATGTGCGCCTCTCTAGCCGCATCAGCCAGTTTTAGTACGTTCGGGTCATCCTCGATAATGAGGCTTTCCCCACTTTTATACCGATACAAGGCCTCCGCCCATAACTGGTCTACTTCCCCCGGAAGATTAACGAATATATTCTTTCGTGGAGTCGTCATTTCAAGATCAATAGGCCAAAATCGGCGATTGCCTGTGATATCTTTTAGGAATTCATATTGATTCGTGCTACCAAAGAACACACACTGCCGTGGATACTCTTGTGTACGTCGGCCATAGGCTTGACGAAATACATCTACTTGACGACTTAGGAATTGCTTAGATGCATTTTCTTCAGCCCTCGAATACCCAGCCATTTCACCAGCTTCTATAATCCATTTGCCTTGAATGCCTTCTGCAGCTTCTTTACCCTCAAAGGTATTTAAGCCATCAGCGTACCACTTCTTGCCCATCGTGCGGATAAGAGTACTTTTACCAATACCCTGACCGCCAATAAGAATTGGCATCGTATCGTACTTGCACCCAGGCTCAAACGCTCGCGCTACTGCTGCCGTAAATGACTTTCTAGCGGCTGCACGGGTATATACATTATCCTCAGCCCCTAAGTAGTCGATGAATATGGTATCTAATCGGGCAATGCCATCCCAGGATAACCCGTTAAGATAATCTAATACTTCATTAAATCCATTTTGCTCAGCGCACATAATGAGGGCATCCATGATTTTATCTTTGCCGGTGATATCATATTTATTTTCTAGGTACCACCGTAAGCCCGCATCATCTGCGTCTGTCCATATGCGAAGTCCTGGTGTTGGGTTCCATGGTAGGGCCCCTTTTGCCACATATCTCGAACCAAATCTATCATAGGCAAGTCTACCGACAAGTGCCGGATCATGGTGCATGATTTTAAGCATGTTATCTAGTGTGTTCTTAGGTCGACCATTCTCGTCGTACTTTAAAGTCGAACTTTTCATCCAGTCGACATTCGTTAACGCATTAGGGTCGAGGTCGGATGTCTCAGCGTGAGCCGATACATCCGTGATAATATCAGCAAATACATTTGATGCCGATTCTCGGGCACGGGCCATGTTGAGTTCATTAACGACTACCGTATCTTGCATAGCTAGTTTAGACATAGCCATGTAAGATGGCAGCTTGTGCCCAGGTGTCCCATCCTTAGCAGTCTCGTCTAAGCTGTGGAACTTATGCAGCCGGATAAGGTCAAAGGCATTAACTAATTGACCACTACACGGGTCAGTATTATGGTGACTGAACAGGAATGTATCGTCATCATAGATAACCGCCCCAGCTACCGTTGAGCCAGTTACGAACGTTAAGCGGTCCTCGCTGCCGTCAACATCGACATATGCATGAGGTATGAATTTATCAATCGCCTCACGGATACCATATATTCGACAAAAGGCACCTACGATACCTGGTTTTTCTCTCGGATCAGCTTGCTTTGCAAGTAGCTGCTTTTCATGCTGCGATGCTTCCTTACCTGGTACTTGTGGCCAAGAACGCACATCTCGCCAATCAGTGTATTGGCCGAGCATACCGTCAGTAGATAAGAATGCCTTATCACCTACGTAATATACATACTGTGCATCATTCGGGCATGATGGCCAATACATGAGCCGAGAAGCTTCGAACGTAGTTCCATCCATCATACCAATGCCGATGAGCTCCGCCAGCTTACGAGCGATAGGCTCATACTCGTCAGGTGTCATCGTTCTATCAGTAGGGACGATAACACGTAACCGTGGACGATGCACCGTATGAGAACGGGTTGAGTAGATGACATAAGCCATGCCTAGGCTGTCAATCGTGCGAGCGACGTTCTCAGTTTCCCCAGGCGATATGGCATCCATATCAAGAGTAATCAGATCACGTCCAGACACGTTAATAGCTTTACGTTGTAGACCGTTTAAAGTACCACCAACAAAGCCGCCTATGTCCTTTAGCTTGCTTTTCTCAGATTTTGGTAATCTGTGGTATTCGTCCACGGTTTCTGTTGTACGAACGGGGATTTTGAGGCGTTCACAAAACTCGGACCATAACATCTCCGTACAGGTCCATTGCTTTGATGTGCGACTCGCACCGATACTGATGGTAATCAGTTTATCGTTTTGCAAGTGTATCCCCTCCTAATCTTTCATATAATAGTCGTTAGTAAATCCTGCGGATGATAATAGCAGCCCGTCTGCCCAAGGTATGGCGATTGAGAATATAGCGTTAACATCATTTAACGTAGATTCAGCATTCTCCTTGTTGATTTCAAGTACAGCTTCATCATGGATGTGCATGATAATTTGATATCCTACATCCTCCAATCGGCGTAATGTTAATGCTAAACAATCGCGAGCGACTGCTTGTGTGATGTTTTCGACTAATTTGCCTCCATAAGTGCTTTCAGTCACCCATGCAGCGTTTACCTTAGTCTTAAAATGTACAGCATCCTTGCCGAATGCATTCTGTTTAATGCTTGGTCTAGGATAAAACAGCTTACGTCCGCTAGGTAGTTCAATCGTCATATATCGATATCCATATATTGGATCAATTTCTAACCGGAACATAATGCCATGGTCAAGGCCTATAGGATTCCCGGTAGTAACGGTGTACACGGCCGCATTTTCAACGGCATACCATAAATCTCGTATTCTAGGTGATGCGTTACGCCACAAATTTACGATTTCAGGTAATTCCTCCTCATGGAGTCCCATATCAAGAGCGCCCATGGCTTTTAATGCATTCACTCCGCCTTGATAGCCGAGTGCCAATTCAGCGACTTTACCTTTTTGTCTAAGGTGCCCATTCTCGCCATGTTTAACAACGGGAACACCAAACATCGATGATGCGGAAGCACAGTATATATCTCCGCCCTCAGCGAATACTCGCTGCCGCCAATGTTCTCCCGATAACCAAGCAATAACACGAGCCTCAATGGCTGAGAAGTCGGCCACACATAATGTATTGTCCTTTTCAGCAATAATTGAGGTACGAATTAATTGAGATATCGTATCCGATACATCGCCGTATAGAAGTTCTAACCCTTGACGGTTTTTGGTTTTAACGAGATGCCGAGCCGTGTCGAGGTTCTCGATGTAATTTCTTGGCAGGTTCTGCACCTGGATAAGACGACCCGCCCAGCGTCCGGTACGGTTGGCACCATAGAATTGCAATGTTCCTCTGAGACGAAGATCAGCGCCCATAGCACCATCCATCATGGTGTATTTAGATACCGATGACTTCGCGAGTTTCTTCCGAATCATAAGCACTTTTGTGGCAATATCATCAGCATCCGTCAGAGCATCGGCCACAGTGTCCTTAGTTAACTTCTCAAGACTGACATTAGTATTATTGTTTAGCCAATCAAGTAATTGATTCCGACTGTTAGGGTTGTTAAGTCCCGTGATTTGGTAAGCCTCATTCATCAACATTTCGCGATTTTCTTCATCAATGTATAAGGCACCCTCAACCAATTCATGGTCGATGCGTACACCTCTACTATTGATTTGGATATCAAGATACCAATCTTTCCACGTATCATCAGGTACTGGGAACGATGCTAATCTGTGATAACATTCCATCTCAGTTACAACGTCCTGGCGGTTGTACTCGACAAAAGCATTCCATTTATCCATATCGTGTCTAGGTAGATTACGGGTACGGCCCCCATTACGTTTAGTAGGCTTGCATGGTGTACAAAAGTACTTGATAAGTGCTTTCCCTGATGCGTCCTTTTTCTTATCCTGGGGTAGCCCCAGGGCCTTGCCTAGTAAGGCTAGGCCCATAGGGTATCCTAAGTAGGCACCGTGAATCATCGTGCACTGCCACTGATCAACAGATGTGAGTAAACCTGCACGATTTAGACACGTAATTTCAAATTGTGCATTGTAAGCGTGCTTGATTACATCTGGACTTAATAAATCACGAATTACACTGTCAGGAATTATTCCTCCCTGCGCTAAATCTACAACTTCAACAGGACCAAAGTCGTAAGAATACGCAAATAGTAATATGGCGAAATCAGGCGATTCAGTATATTTGTACACTCCGAATGAGATATCAGTCGATGAATATGTTTCTATATCAATACTTAGATGCCTCATATCAGGCACCTATTAGTAAGGTTGACCAGTTACAGGGTTAATCCCTACAGGAGCTTGTTGTACAGATTGCTGAGGTGTCGTAGCGTATGCCGGTTGTACATAACCTTGTTGAGCTGCTTGTTGTTGCACAGGTTGACCTGCTGCTACTGGAGCACCGGTATAAACATTAGCTGCGCTACCTTGAGGTGCACCAAATACAGAGGATGCTGCAACAGGCATGCTACCCAACGCTTCACCATCGCGTACTTTTTGAACAGGACCCAAACCACATCCAATACCGGTGGATTGATTAGAATAGAAGAAGAATCGAACGAGTACATTGACATACATGCCGGAGTATACTTGTGTAGGATTTGTGAGAGGATTACCTTGAAGATCTACTACTTCAACTTTATAGCTAGCGTCTTGCGCTGCTGTAAACACCCAATGACCTTTACATTCAGGACCAAACTCCTTACCAGATTGTGTGTAGCCATCACCGTCATGAATTGGTACTTTAGGCTGTGCTGGAACACGTGCACCGAATTTGGTACGTGCGGCTTGAATGGCAGCTTCGATAGCACTCATAAGAGCTTGGTGTTGAGCTACATCAGTTTTAGGTAATAGAATAGTAGCTGAATATCTAGGTTTAGCACCAGGCTGTGTGGAATTAGCCCAAGGTTCCAATAAATGGCAGTAGGATACACGAACATTTTGCAATAATACTTCAGTTGGTTGTGGAACGAATGACATAATTAATTACCTCCATTATTATCATTAGATACATTAAATATTTGCGCCGCAGTAGGTTGATTGGTAATCCGAGGGCGCTTATCGGATTCCTCAACTAGGGTAGGCTTGCCTGCTTTCTTAACAATCATGTCGCCTACCATATCATTAAATTGGGTTTTACCGATGGTCTTTTCCATCTGTGCCAATGTTAATGTCTTACGTTCATACAGAATGCTTTCATCGATGCCAGCTTTGATTAAAGTATCTATAGCAGCATCGGTGTCTTGAAATGCCCGACTACCACGACCCTCTACGGCTTTCCAGCCAGGGACTGTCACCCCATTAAGAGATTCAGTGAGTGCGTAGTCTTTCATATCCTCGAGCCAAGCAGCGACGTCTTTCCCTCGACGAAGATATTCACCGAGTTCTGTCATCGAGATAAGTCGAGGATCATGATTAGCAACTAGCGCACTGTGCAATGAGTCGTTTGCCTCATATCGGGCTTTACACTGTTGTTTCGCCCTGCAGAATCTGCACCAGTCGCCGGGTTCAAATTTACCATTGCCAGACATAGCCTCGTCTGCACGAGGTTTGACAAAGGTATTACCCCAATCCAGTAATTCTGCTGTAGGGATTTCCCATTCGCTGATATTATTAACACGGGGCTGCACGATAGTCATTTTGACCGTATTGAACATATAGAGTAATCTATATGCATCAATCGCACCGAGGGCGTATAGCATCATTTGCGGATTGTGTTCCGCATCAACGACTACCCCTTTTCCGTGCTTATAATCAACGATGTGCAAGGTGTCGCCGGATAGGATAATACAGTCAGCCGTGCCGAATCCATCGGGTACATAGCGGCTAAAATCAACGCGTTTTTCAATGGCTACTACTGGAGTTGCCGTGCAACCTAACATAACGCCTTTGACATATTCAAGGTATGTTTCCGAAGTATCGTCCATTTCTGGTTGCCACAATTCATCCTTTTTGATTTTGTTGAACTTGCGAGTGTATGTGGATTTCGCCATGGCCGTTGTATACTTCTGTAGTTTTAACTCACAAAGTTCGTGTGCCAGGGTTCCTTCCTTTGCATACACAGATGTACTATCGGGAAAGTTCTCCTCTAGGAGAGGGGCGGCTGTACAATGCAGCCACCGGTGTGACCCCGATGCGTTTAATAATGCATGTGATCGAGGTGCCATTAGATTCTTGCCCCCAATCCTCTAATTGCATTTACTAATTCAGGGTATCTGTCCTCAGGTACTTCACCCAAGTATTGAACACCGAATTGTGCCATTAATTGTTGCAATTCTACAGCTTTCCCTGCGTCAAGTAATGGTGCAAGTGCCGCTTGAATTTCAGGCAATGTATACTTTTTAACTTCTTGAGATACCGGAGCGGTAACAGGTGTTTGCAAAGGTGCTGCAGTTTGTACTTGGGCATCAGTTGCCACGTTGACAGTTGGTGCTGTAACAGCTACTTGAGTAGGAGTAACTTGTACAGCTGCATTAGGTGCCGTCATGGATATGGAGTTTGGTTGCATAGCTACTGTTGTAGTAGGCACACCTTGATTTGTATCTTGCGGAGCTAGATTAGATACGCACACGGACGGTGCTGCTACTGTAGATACCACTGTATCTACTATGCCAGGGGCTTTATCATCCATTGCCCTGTCGTTATCTACAAAACTTCTGAACTGATTTAACACAGCTTTTAGCTGGTTATATACATCTAGTACATTAACTCCATGAACTTCAACTTTAATCATTGCTTAAATCCTCCTGAATATTAATAATTGATTGGTTGTAATACGATTCTTTTAACTCAAATCCTAAAGCCCTACGACCCATACGAAGTGCCATAACTGGTACAGTACCGATACCGGCAAACGGATCAAGTACGATATCATTTGGATTACTCCACAATTCTATGCAACGAGCCACCGTATCTAGCTGTAACGGGCAAATATGACGTTCATCCTTATTATCACGAGCTGCTTTATAATTCAGCGTATGTGTTTGGCGGATATCCGCCCATACAGGATTAGCATATCGGCGCCATACTTGATGGCTATACATAGGCTCCGTATTATATTTCTGCTTTTTATCAAACAACTCTGGATCGGGCGCAGGTCGTTCAACTCCTTTGATACCCTCAGGTTCCTCTTGCCCGAAAAACTGGGTAAATCCATCCGGATGCGCGATGGGCTCCGGATTGTCACCAGGCTTACGCAATGTCACGATGTAATCAGGCGCCCCCATACGGCACATGGCAGAATCTTTTACAATTTGTTTATGTAAAAGACCCAGAGCCTTTGTCCGAGTAGCCTCAACAAGAGGGTCTTTCCAAATCGTGACTCGGGAATGCATCACGAATCCAGCATCCTGAAAGGCTCGAATAATGTCACCGGGAAAGTCTTTCATTCCGATAACACCGTCCCTAGATTTCGTGAGAGGTAAATCCATACAATGAACTGATACTAATCGCCCAGGCATTATTACGCGGTATAGTTCTGCAATCAAATACTTGAAGTGCTGCCAAAACTCACTATCAGTAGATGAGTTTCCCATATCCCTATCGGAATTTGAGTACACATACAAGCTACTAAATGGAGGGCTAAATATGGAGTAATGAACGCTATCATCAGGCAGCCCTTTCAGCACTTCTACAGAGTCGCCATTATAAATTGCAAATCGGGACTCAATTAACTGATTTAGCACGTTCACGTTGTAGGTCCTCCTTTGCTTTCTTATTTAACGCTTGCAGCATTGCAAATCCAGATAGGGCGGCTATAGCTTTATCCATTCCTGCCTCAACAGCTAATCTAGTCAATTTGGCTGCTTTTAATTCATTGATGTGGATGACTCTTATGTTATGATCCTTAGCATAAGCTAGCTCCAAATTGCACCCGGTTGAGTTCTCCCATCCGTTGCGCATTATGATTGCATCGCAACCACTTAGAAGGTCAATACACCAGCCTATGCCAGTATCATAATCAACCTTGTTATATAAATGCCCAAACATATGTATAGGTGATAGGAATATGTTATGCGTATCACTGCCAAAAGGTTCCTTTATCGGAAATACGCCCATATCGTCCTGCAGCCACTTTAATACAGAGTCAGCATTCTTTTTATTTTTAGCCAATCCTCCGAATGGATGGCTTACGTAAATTTTAGTCATATAACAGCCCTCATTTCTGCCCAGTTAGGTAACACCATAGGCACACACGGATTGTATTCCGTTGATTCCCGTCTAGTTTTAGATAATTCAGTACGAACAGCGTCACGGGTTAGCGCAATCATAGCGTCCCTCATTTTTATAGCATCCGCTTCCTTACGTTCGATATTCGCTTTAACCGCGCCTTCCTTTTCGGAAATTACGATATATGCGTTTACCTCATGCTTCTGACCAAATCGCCAGCATCGGCGAAGCGCTTGATAGTACTGCTCATAACTATCGGATAGGCCAACAAATATCATATTGTGGCAGTTTTGCCAGTTCATTCCGAAACCAGCGATACTAGGTTTTGTCACCAAACATTTTAAAAATCCTGAACCGAAACCTAACATCATGCCTTGCTTTCGAGTTGCCTTATCACTACCTTTGACATCCTCTGCGAGATCAATCATTTCTTTCAAAGTAGTCGATTCATCATTAAGGTCGCACCACACTAGCCATTGCTCATTAGATGCATTGACTAAATCAGCTGCTGCTCTACATCTTGATTCAAGAGATGCTTTGCGGGCCCTTCGACGTTCCAGCAATGATAAAGCCGGGACATCCTCACCTGTTTTATCAACAACAATTTCATGTACGCGTAACTCAGGCAATTCATAGCCATCATCTTCATACCCCAGGGATGCCGGGTTATCTAGCACGACTGCCCATGACGCCATCCATTCCCAAAAGGTATTTTCTGCATGACCTTTTAATCGCCATTTAGCGGTATCGCTACCATCGTGTGTGAAATACATAGATAACATCTCATTACGGCTCATGATGCCGAGGAACTCTGCATGATTGCCAAGCTCCATATAGTCATTCGGTGCAGGTGTTGCCGTACATGCCAACCGATATGGTGTATTACTGAATCGATTAATTAAATCCGTACGTACTTTACCAGTAAATGACTTTAGGATACTCGATTCATCAAGCACGACACCTATCAAATTATCGGTATTGAATCGTCCCAATTTCTCATAATTCGTAATATTAACGCCTGGCACAATATCATCATCAGATTCACATATAGTCACAGGAATATCGAAACGTTCACCCTCGGACTGTGTTTGAGCGGCCACAGCTAGTGGTGCTAATATGAGTACGGATCCACCCGTGTGTAGATAAATCTCATACGCCCAGGACAGCTGCATTAAAGTTTTACCTAATCCGCAATCTGCGAATATGGCAGCTTTACCTTTTGCCAAAGCCCACTTAACGATATCTCGTTGAAAGTCAAATAGGTGTTTATTTAGCATACCTGTAGCAATATCAAATCCGTGAGATTCTGACATTTTAGATTTAGCGGATATGAATTCTTCATATTGTTGCAAATACGTCCTCCTTTAGATATAATCAACGTAGAATAATATTTTTCTAATTTGAGCTTGTTGATGTTGCCGCATCATCAGGCTCATTTTTTATGTTCAAATCCTCGCATTCATCAGGAATGCAGTAGTCTCGCTTTGGACATTTGTTACAGTCTCGCAATTTAATCACCACCTTTCAAAGCGCTTAAATCAAGCACCATCTCAGGTTTTCTAGCTTCCCACGCGTAATAATCTAGACCCGCTTCTTTTAACGCATCGGTAGCTGCTCTACCTGTCTGGGCTTCATCAATAATTCTGTAAGCACTTTTTCTGGCATCACGTACTTTTGATAGTCGTTCATTGAACGGCTTCAGGAGTTCACAAACAGTCGCCCATTCTTTTGATGGTTCCCGGTAGAAACTCCTACTTCGACTAATCATGCGATCTATTAAAAATTCTGAAGTCGGCATACTAGCCAAAACACTATCACCAAATCCCGATTTCCTAATTTCCATAGCTGCTTTTCGTGCTTCGGATAGAGCATCTTCTAGACGCTTAAAGGCATCTAGTGATTTAATTTCTTTAATTAATAGCGCTTCGTATTCATTTTCAATTGCATTGGTTTTGTCAAAACTGACACGTGATACGAAGTCCCTCACTTTTTGTTTACTGACATAAGCTTTTGTCATTTTCTGTCTCCTTTTAGTTGTAATAAGGGTTTTTGCAATAATCGCCGCGAGTTCTCACTCTCGGCATGTATGTGACATCTTCGCGGTCTTCAGCATCCATTTCGGCTTTATCTTTGTAAAAGCCGTATAGGGATATGACAAGTCCGATTAACGATTGCAATATAAACTGTTCCCAACCGATTTGGTCTACTTCCAAGGCCCCCATAGAGCCTGCGACAAGGAACGTCCCCAATAACATATAGCCCATAAATTGATCTCCTTTATAACATCATCATTGATAAAATAGATGCTACTGCAGCAGTAGCAAAGCTTAAATGCATTCCTGCGTCAATCCATGTCATGATTTACATCTCCTTTAAACCTTTAAAATAACCAGGATCGTGCCTAAATCCAGAATGATACACAGTCGATACCTGACAATTTGACATGTCGGTACTTTTGACGTATCTAATGGCTTTTTGGATGGCGCTATCGATTAAGCGCGTTTTTAAGTTTAAAAATCCCCAATTTGAGGCTCCTAACTGTTCAAGTTCCATCAGTGCCCACCGTTTTGTGTTACATTTTCTGTCGAGGCTATACTGAAATCCACCTACAATTCCTTTAATTACGGATATTGTGTAATGATAGGATGTGTTACTCCAGTTCATGATTAATTCCTCCTAATGAATTCCTGCAGATTTAAACTCCGCATCAACTACTTTCGTATCCCATCCAAGCGAATGGACAAGGAACGTCCTAAAGCCTTCTTTGTCGATGACAAAGGCTCTTGACTTTTTGCCTGGTGACTGCCAGGCATAGGCAAATGGGAATTTACCTACCGCGATACCCTCTCTGATAGCCGTTAGGCTAACACCAAGGACAGCCGACATTTGGGCGACTGAAATCACTTTTTTAAGCATTTACTGTCCTCCTTTTTACTTTAAATAGCATCAATTTTCGGATTGTAATAATCCGTCTCCCAAAAGTCCGTATCCCCGACGGACTCAACTCCGAGAGCGTGACAAATAGCAACGATTGTACCCATGTGGACTGAACGCCCTTCAATTGCACGATTCAATGTTGACCTTGAAATCTCTGCAGTCCTAGTTAAATCTGCTTTTGACATGCCTAATGCGTCTAATCGTTCAAGTATGGCATCGCCGTACATTCTTGTTGTAAATTGCTTTTGCCTCATACTTGCGCCTCCTTTTAAGTTGCCTAATTAGGAACCTCTAAGTAAAAATAAAAAGTTGCCTAAATAGGAACCTTTAATGTAAAAAAAATACGTTCGCATCAAGGTCATAGGTTATACACAACGTACGCATCTCTTGTAATGTGAAGTCTGTGTTAATGCGGTTAAGCTTCTTACTGAAAGTGTTTGGCTTAACCCCTATCACCTTTGCGGCTGCGGTATTAGAAATATCATTTTCTACCATAAAGCTTTTGAGCTTTCGATATGGAGAAATTGCTTTACGTGGTATCATATACCCCGCCCCCTTTCAATATCAAATTGTTATATTAGCTACCCTTAAATGTTGCCGAGTTGCCTTATGAGTACATGATAGCACCGCAAAAAGTTCCTGTCAACAACATTTTTGTGATTTCTCGTAAATTTTAATTGCCTATTGAGGAACTTTAGGAGTATAATATAGGTAGGATGAGGGTTTAAGTGAGGAAAGGTGAATTTTAAAAATGACTACAAATCTAAATATAAACTCAAGGCTTAAAGAAGATCAATTAAAATTTAAGATAGGCCAACGATTAAAAGAACTACGCACCGCGCAAGGCCTAACTATTGATGCACTTCGAGAAAAACTTTCATTAGAGGTTCAAAAAGCCGGAATAGACATAAAAGGTGAAGGCGTATCCAAGAGTATGATATCACGCTGGGAGAATGGCAAGAGCCAACCATCCGCTCCTTATATTCGAGCCTACGCAACGCTATTTAATGTCGATATGAACTATATACTAGGGAAGGATTTACACCACGAAGCAGTCCGGGCAACTTCCTCAAAAGCACAGGCCCAAACGGACTTCATTCATGATTTGTATCGATATATCAAAACTGCATTTCCATTGACCGACGATATCGAAATTAGAAGACTACGAAATAATGCGGCTCATGGGCTGATTGAAGAACACAAGGAGTATCTACCGGCCATATTGTCTGAGGACGATTCATTTTACCTAGAAGCAAATAAAAATTCGTTTGAAGAGCTTATGGTAACTACCTTAAGAGAATCCCTTCCGCTAGCTACAAAGCCAATGATTGATAAATATAGAGAAATTGGGGCCATTATATCTCATTTAATGGAAGATACCGATACTTTTATCCGGTTTTTCTTAACACTTGGCCAACTAGAGAGCCGAGGTAAGCTTGATTCATTTTTAACATTTACTATTGATCAATTCTATAAACCAACAAAAGATATTAAAGAACTTGAACTCTCAAGGGATTTTATTAAATACCTAAAAGCGTACAGTGATAAATTGAAACAAAGGGAGGAAAATTATGAAGATTAAGTCAATTATCGCTATTCCTATTATTCTTATAGTCGTCATAGGCATAGCCCTATTCGCCCTATGGCCTAAACCGTCTATTGAGTTTAAGGACGAGTCTGTGCTTGGCCACACCGTAACCAGCGTAGTCCTTGAGGACTGGACACTTACATCCGCGCAGGGTGGAGAGAACTCCACTCTTACCTTCCCTAATGGGAAGTCTGTACAAGCGCATTGGCAGCTCGTGCAGACCGTACCGCCTGCACGCCGATTCGATATATTCCCTGAATCATTCTTCTACCACACCATATACGTGGCACCGGTTCAGCCAGGACTCGTTGAGTACATTAACGCTAATAAGCCTACAGTTACCTACTACCTCAACGGAGAGGCTAAACAGATTCAATTTAAATAAGATGTAAGCCCCTATCCAATACTACTCAGATAGGGGTATTTTAGGAGGTATGAAATTATGGCCATGAAACGCGCCAATGGTACAGGCACCGTATATAAGATGAAACATAAGGCCCTACGCAAGCCATATCGAGCCGTAGTGACCCTTGGATACAATTCTGAGGGTAAACCCTTGCGGAAATCCATAGGTACCTTTGCAACACAAAAGGAAGCGTATAATGCATTATCGGCTTATGATGCTAATGCTCCGCAATATGAAGTCAAGGATACGACCTTTGGTCAATGTTGGGAATGGATGATTGAAGATAAGATACGTAAAGGGGTTATTTTAGAAAAAGGCGGATATCTGTATAATAAAAAGAAGGTTGAGCATCTACTAAAAATCCCTATTAAGGACATAAGACTTGCACATATGCAAGATGTCATTGATAGATATGCGGATATGAGCCACACAACCCTTGTTCAAATTAAAACTGCTATGAAAGCAACTTTTGACGCTGCTATAAAAAATGATATCGTCGATAAGAACTATGCTGCTCTTGTGACGCTTCCTCAAAAGGTAAAGTCTGAAATCCATAAACCCTTTACGCCTATTGAGATATCTCGTTTATGGGAGCTGGCAAAAACAGACAGAGACGCCCGCATATTATTGGTTTACATATATTCAGGAATGCGACCTGGTGAAATCCAAAGTATTAAACTAAAAGATGTTCACATTAAAGATAGATATATGATCGGTGGCAGTAAAACCGAGGCAGGAAAAAACCGCATCATTCCAATCGCAGAATCTATCCTACCATTCATTAAGGAGTGGTATAAGCTAAGTAACTTCCAACGACACGAATATTTACTTCCAAAAGATACTCCTAAGCATTTATTAGTAGCCATTCGCACCTACTTAAACAAACATTTCCCTGGGCACCTTCCGCACGATGGAAGGCATACATGCGCTACTCTATTAATTCATATTGGTATATCGGAAGCTACAACAAAAACTATATTAGGTCATCGGCATTCGGATGTAACCAATCAAGTATATATCCACAAAGATGTGTCTGAGTTAGTGGCAGCAGTAAATAAATTACCTGATAAGGATAGCCTTTTAGGCGCGGATTACGTATCTTTAACTTTCGCCAAAAGTTGAGCAACGGTTGAGCAACCGAGTTGGTTTTAAAAAATTTAAAACAATCTGCAAATAAATAAAGCCGGTAAATACGCATATTTACCGGCTTTATGGTATTATTGTATCTGTTTATATAACATATAAAACCCTGTTATAGCTCCTATTAGGCCAAATATGACCATGCAGAGTGGTTCCGTTTGAAGCCAAGTATCCAATTTATAACCTAGCCAAATAAAACCTCCTATACAGGAGACCAGTGTGACCCCCGCTGATGTTGCCATGGCGAGGGCTTTCACAAGATCCTTATCCATATTATTTACCAAAACGTTCAGGACGACGCGCATCACCTAAGAATTCATGTCGCAACGCTTGAATGATGCGTTCAGAGGCTTTTCCGTCACCATAGGGGTTAACAGAATTAGACATCAACTTATACGCTTCCGTATTGCTCAATAATTCATAAGCGGCTTTATGTACCGCATCCTTATCAGTACCTACAAGGCGAACAGTGCCTGCTTCTACCGCTTCAGGACGTTCTGTCGTATCACGTAATACGAGAACTGGCTTACCAAGAGCTGGGGCTTCTTCTTGAATCCCACCTGAATCAGTCAAAATCAAGTAAGATTTAGCCATCAAGTTTGCAAACGGTTCATAGTCAAGAGGGTCAATTAATGTAACACGCTCCACAGAACCAAGTTCCTCTTGTACAACTTGGCGAACTTTAGGATTTTTATGTACAGGGAAAACAACTTGAATATCTTCAAATTCATTGATTAAATCTCGAATGGCTTGATATACATGGCGCATAGGTTCACCTAAGTTTTCTCGGCGATGTGTGGTAACAAGAACCGTACGTTTTTTAGGATCAAGAGCATTAATAGCTGCATCATCGAATACATAGCTGTCTTGTACCGTCGTATCAAGAGCATCGATAACAGTATTCCCTGTTACATAAAGATGTTCTGTATTAATATTTTCTTTTTTTAAATTGCTTTCAGAACTAGAAGTAGGCGCAAAGTGATACGTCGCGATCGAACCCGTCAATTTTCGATTCATCTCTTCAGGGAATGGAGAGTAAATATCACCTGTCCGTAGCCCTGCTTCCACGTGACCTACAGGAATTTCTTGGTAGAAAGAAGCCAATGCCCCAGCAAAGGTAGTTGTAGTGTCACCATGAACGAGTACCACATCAGGTTTTGCTTCTTCTAATACATCTTTAAGGCCCATCAAAGCACGATTAGTTACATCATATAGTGTTTGACCTTGGCTCATAATATTTAAATCATAGTCTGGGGTAATATTAAACAAGTTTAGTACTTGATCAAGCATATCTCGATGCTGTGCCGTAACGGTGACGATAGGTTCCATATCTGGTGCTGCTTGTAATGCTTTTACAAGAGGAGCCATCTTGATAGCCTCAGGTCTTGTACCAAAGATTGTCATAACTTTTAACATAGTTGCCTCCAACGTAGTAGGATAGAAAAAATGGGGCGCCAAGCGCCCCACAGATGGTTATTCCTTATGAGAATCATCAGTATTCTCCAAGGCTTTAGCCAATTCATCGCGATCAAAGGATATGGTATCATCCGAGTCGCTGCGTTCAATTGTAGGACGTGGTAACGGATGCCCTGCCGCATCACTATGCATGATAACGCCAAGACGTCGTGCAATATAAATACTACACAAGAAAATTACTAATACCAAAGTCGCGCCGACCCAAGCATTGACCTCTGCAACGATAACAGATACACCGCCGAAAAGAGCTGTTACTGCATACATCAACAATACAGCTTGCTTTTGTGTTAATCCTTGTGCCAATAAGCGATGGTGAACATGACCTTTATCGGGTTTAAAGATGGGACGTCCACTGATTTTACGGCGCACAATGGCAAATAAGGTGTCTAAAATAGGCAAGCCTAACACAATGGCAGGTACCACTAGAGCAATCATAGCCGCCGTCTTCACAGCGCCCATAACGGAAATAGCTGCTAATGTATAGCCTAATAACATGGATCCCGTATCACCCATGAATATTTTTGCAGGATTGAAGTTATACCGCAAGAAACCTACAGTCGCACCTGCTAAAGCAAGAGAGATACAAGCAAGATCAGTTTGACCAAGTTGCAATGTCATTGCACAAACAGCGATACATGCGATAAAGGAAATACCTGCAGCCAAGCCATCAAGGCCATCGATGAGGTTTACAATATTTGTAAAACCAACTATCCAGAAAATAGTCAATGGAATAGCCCAATACTTGAGATATACTACACCACCCCAAGGAAGGTTAATGAAATCTACTCGAATATCATAAGCCACCAAAATAGCGGCTGCTATAATTTGGCCCATTAACTTAGTTTTTGGCTCAATTTGTTTAATGTCGTCCCAAATACCAACTAGCACCAAAATGACTGTACCAAGGACAAACCCAAACAATTTATGATCATGCGGAATGGAATCGTTAAAAAGAACCGATCCCACATAACCGAGAAAGATTGCTAATCCACCAAGTCGTGGAATCGCACCATGATGCACCTTTCGAGCATCAGGCTTATCTATTGCCCCAACAGCAACGGCAAAGCGTTTTACCAATGGGGTAAGTGCAAAGGTTATGATGAGCGCTAGTGCAAAGGCCCACACATAATCGAGCACATATTCACTCATAAGACACCTCCAACAAGTAGGTTGTAAAAACGGATTAGTTCGTTAAGCTACGAATAGGAGCAGGAATTCTGCCACCACGGGCGATGAACTCGGCTGCACTATATGGACTCACTTCGATAATAGGAGCATAACCTAATAATCCACCAAATTCAACAACCTCTCCAACAGTCTTACCAGGTACAGGAATTACACGAACCGCAGTTGTCTTATTATTAATCATACCAATTGCTGATTCATCTGCAATGATAGCAGAAATGGTGTCAGCAGTAGTGTCTCCAGGAATAGCAATCATATCAAGCCCTACAGAACAAACACATGTCATGGCCTCTAATTTATCAAGTGTCAAACTACCACAGGATACAGCATCAATCATGCCTGCATCTTCCGAGACAGGAATGAATGCACCACTAAGACCACCTACGTGAGAGGAAGCCATAAGACCACCTTTTTTCACCGCATCATTAAGTAATGCTAGTGCCGCTGTAGTGCCATGACAACCACAAGAGGACAAGCCCATTTCTTCAAGAACATGAGCTACAGAGTCACCTACAGCTGGCGTTGGCGCCAAAGATAAATCAATAATACCAAATGGTTTACCTAGGCGGCGAGATGCCTCTTGGGCTACCAATTGACCTACGCGCGTGATTTTAAAAGCAGTACGTTTAACCGTTTCTGCTACAACGTCAAAGGATTGACCTCGAACGGATTCAAGCGCATGTTTTACAACGCCCGGGCCAGATACACCTACAGAAATAGCACTATCCCCTTCTGTTACCCCGAAGAAAGCACCCGCCATAAATGGATTATCCTCTACAGGATTACAGAATATTACGAGCTTAGCACAACCAAGAGCATCATTATCCTTTGTAAGCTCTGCAGTTTTCTTAACGATGATTCCCATGTCTCGCACTGCGTCCATGTTAATACCAGTTTTAGTAGAGCCCACAGCAACAGAGCTACAAACGATATCCGTAGTTGCCAGCGCTTCAGGAATAGAGTCAATCAAAATGCGGTCAGCTCGAGTGGCGCCCTTTGTTACAAGCGCAGAAAAGCCGCCAATAAAATTAACACCTACAGTTTTTGCAGCACGATCCATAGCTTCCGCCACAGGAACATAAGATGTTAAATCACTACCTCCTGCAACTAAAGAAATGGGTGTTACAGAAATACGCTTATTGATAATAGGGATGCCGAATTCTCGCTCAATATCTTCCCCTGTAGATACAAGATGTTCTGCCTCTTTTGTAATACGGTCATAAATACGGTCACATAGCTCTTTACCAGAACTAGATGCACATTCAAGCAAGCTAATTCCCATCGTAATAGTACGAACATCAAGCTTGTTATCGTGAATCATCTGATTCGTTTCTAAAATATTGTCGATAGATAACATAGTGCCTCCTATCCTACACGGTGCATGCTCAAGAAAATATCAGCATGTTGTGCACGGATTTCAACACCTAGTTCTTTACCTTGAGTCGTCAAAGCCTCTTGGATAGCTGTAAGATTTTTCATATCTTCAGACTTGGTTTCACACATCATAATCATATTGAAAACGCCATCGAGGATGGTCTGATTAATGGACATAATATTTACACCGTAGTTAGCGAGTACAGTACTAACTCCAGCAATGATACCAACGCGGTCTACGCCGACAACGGTAACAACTAATTTCATAACATCACCTTCTCTAAGCACTACAAACTATATAGCCAGTATAGGGCATTCAATAAACTATATTAATATATTATAACACATTTATTATTTTTCATGAGTGAAATCTTTATGAGTTTTCTAGTGAAAACAACATGTTACACTTCGTCAGACAAAGCACTTGTTACAATCTCTTCACCAGCAGTTAACAATGCGATAAGACCTTTATCCCCTTTATAGCTTTCACCATAAATTTTATATAAATCTTCAGTACCAGATGGACGTGCTACAAACCAGCCCGTTTCCGTTTCCACACGAACGCCATCGATAGGCATATCTTTATACAGAGAAGTAGTGCGAACATTAGTAATCGCATCACCATCTACTTCGGTAGCCGTAATGGAGCTTGCATTTAATTGTTTCAACTTAGCCTTGGCCGCCTTTGTACAAGGTGCATCAATACGACCAAATCGAGGATCGCCACACCCTACAACAAGATTATTATAGAGACGGTCAACAGTAGCCCCCATAACGGCATACATTTCCATCGCAAGGAGAGCCATTACCATGCCATCTTTATCAGTAGTCCATACGGTACCGTCTTTTTTAAGGAACGATGCACCAGCAGATTCTTCACCGCCAATGCCAATCTCACCATCGAATAATAGGGAACTAAAATATTTAAAACCTACTGGAACCTCATAAACAGGAACCTCTTTACTAGCAGCCCATTTATCAATCATAGTGGTACAAACAACGGTTTTACCGACCCCTTTATTTGTCCAACCACGAGTCGTAAACAAATAATCCGCCGCAGTCACAAGGAATGCGTTTGGAGAAGCTAGCCCATACGGACTAACGATACCATAGCGGTCATAATCAGGGTCATTCCCAACAGCGAGATCATAATTACCAATTTGTTTAATTACGTCAGCCATGGCATATTCAGATGAACAATCCATACGTACCTTACCATCATGGTCATAGGTCATAAAGCTAAAGGTCGGATCATACTCATCATTAATAATATCTAGGTTTAGATTATACCGCTCTTTAATAGCACGCCAATAACCTAGCCCACTACCACCGAGAGCATTAACGAGGACCTTAGGTTTTGCACTTTGGATTGCCTCCATATTAATGATAGAAGATAGTTCTTCTACATATAGACCTTTATAGTCATATGGAACCTGTTGGTCGGGTTCAATATTGTCGATACTAATACGTTTAAATCCTTCTAATTCACAATATGCGTGAACATATTCATTGGCACGTGTTTCAATCCATTTAGTAATCAACGTATCCGCTGGACCACCATTGGTAGCGTTATACTTAATGCCACCATTATCTGGAGGATTATGAGACGGCGTAATCACGATACCATCAGCCTTATCATCGTGGCTTTCATTATAACGAATAATAGCACGAGATATAGATGGTGTCGGCACGAAATCCATATCGGAATCAACCATTGCAGTTACACCATTGCCAGCAAGGACCTCTAGAACCGTCACAAGGGCTGGCTGAGATAAAGCATGTGTATCTTGACCGACGAAAATCGGACCTGTAGCGCCGAATTGACCACGGCCATCACAAATAGCCTGTGTAATAGCGGCCACATGTAAATCTGTAAACGTACTATTTAAAGATGTACCGCGATGGCCAGATGTGCCAAAGGATACGAGTTGTGTCGGATCTGTAATATCCGGAGCATTATCAAAATATGCATCCACAAGGGTTTGCACATCGATAATATCTTGTTCTTGTACAGGCGTACCTGCTAATTTGTGAGTCATAGAAACCTCTAATCTTATCTTGAGGGCAAGCCCTCTCATTTTACAACCTTGATATTCGATCAATTACATTAAATTATTTCCAAAATGTATGTATCATTCATAAAATATTATATTTACACATAATTAATATAAGATGACAACAGCCAGAGATTTTATCATAATTCTTTATTTTGATTTATTACAACTATTTTCATCTATATCTATTACAACATTATTGTTCGCTTCGGTAGTTCTATCTTTTGATTTCAGCTGTTTAGATATTTCCGCAGGAACAATAGGTTGAGTAAAACCTTGCCCGATAACCTCTTGGGCATCAGTAATCAAGATAAACACATTTGGGTCCGCTTCTTGAATAACCTCTTTCAATTTATTTACCTGCAGCAAGTTGACTGCAACCATCACAATTTGCTTAGGCGTCCGTGTATAGGCACCAATACCATTAATAATAGTGGCACCACGACCAACCTTATTGATAATACACTCACATACTTCATCGGTGCGATAGGTAATGATAAAAGCAACTTTACGTTGATTAAAGCCGATTACCACCTTATTTGTAATAATAGTATACACATACACACTGATAAGAGTTACAGCTACCGCTTCAAGTCCAACAACGCCGACAGCAACTAAGAGGATGGCACAGTTGATAGCGCTATTAATGGACCCCATTTGAAGGCCATAATATTTACGAACGATAAGTGCAATTGGATCAAGGCCTCCTGTATTACCACCTACACGGTAGACGATACCAAGCCCTAGTCCAGTTGTGATACCTGCCATCATAGAACTGAGTAGTGGATCCTTAATAATCATGTCATATTGCAAGAAACTAAACAGATCAATCATCCACGATAACATGAGCGTACCATACAAGGTATTAAGCACTACACGTTTACCAAGCCACTTCCAAGCAGCCCAAAATATAGGGACGTTCAAAATAACGTTCCAAGAACCAACGGATAATCCCGTTAGATAATACAAAATCAACCCTACCCCACTAATACCAGTACTAACCAGTTTGTGAGGTAGTACAAAGGCATCTAAACCAGCACCAAAAATTGCACAACCAATAGCAACTATGACACATTGATAGACAACATCTTTATACTTGGCGAACATAGCTCCCTCCAAATTGCCATTTCACTATAAATATTCTATAATGAACTAATTAAAACATACGCTGTTTACAATGCTTTTAATAATCAAACAACAGGTATATACAAAATCATCATAAACCACTTAATGGTTATTTTCAATCACTTTATAACAGTATAAAATAAACATATAAACTGCATATATTTTGTACATTACAAACGAGGCTATTATGAGTAAAAGTTTTGAGCAACTCGGTTGCAGCAAAATTAATATTGGGCTTGCTATTACAGGCAAGCGTGACGATGGATACCACGACATCGATTCTATATTTCAATCGATTCGCCTTAGTGATTCTATTTATTTCGCTAAGCATCATTCCGTAGTATTTTCTGGTGGCGCTCCCGAATTGCCTGACTACATGCAAAAACTCGTAAGCTATGGAGAAGATAATCTCGCGCTCAAAGCGTTACGCGCCATACAGGCCTATACGGGTTGTAAAGCCGGTGCCGCCATCCACCTATTAAAACGCGTTCCTATTCAAGCGGGTCTTGGTGGCGGTAGTGCAGACGCAGCAGCCATGTTATTAGGTCTCAACCGCTTTTGGGACTTACGGCTCACACAAGAGGAACTTTTAAATATTGGTGCCTCACTAGGATCTGATGTGCCGTTCCTACTACAAGGTGGTACAGCTCGCGGAACTGGTCGTGGCGAAGTGTTAACCTATAGCCAATCGCCAGAAGCACATTGGCTATTACTAGTAAAGCCAAAGGTATCTATTTCTACAGCGGTTGCTTATGGTCGCTTCAACGGTAAATCTAATGCCACCGCAAAAACAATCGATACCGTTCTGAATCATCTTCAGAATAATGATTTACAATCTGCTTTCACTAGTAGCGCTAATACTTTCGAAGAATTATTATTCCCAGATCACGAAGAACTAGGAATATGTAAGGAGTTTTTCACCAACCGTGGTTACCCAACCATCATGACAGGAAGCGGTCCTACGATGGTAGTATTACTTAACAAACCTATGGAAGCCTTACAATTACAAGAAGAGATTAAAGCAGCTGGTCATGATTGGCTGTCACTCATTACTAAAACATGTACACAGGAGGACTTAGTATGACAAAACGGTTACAACCTATACGACTCGATGCGTATAAACCACTAAGAGAAGTGGTAAGTGAAACATTGCGTCAAGCCATCCAAGATGGGGTGTTAAAACCTGGGGAGCGCCTCATGGAAATTCCCCTTGCCGAAGAGTTAGGTGTAAGTCGTACCCCCATTCGTGAAGCCATACGTAAACTAGAACTAGAAGGCTTTGTCGTTATGGTTCCTCGTCGCGGTACCTACGTTGCCAACATATCTTTAAAGGATATCACTCAAGTATTTGAAATTCGCTCTGCCCTTGAAGAACTTGCAGCAGGCCTTGCAGCAGAACGCATTACAGAAGAGGAAATCGAAACGCTGGAAAGAATGCTCGTAGAAATTGGCGATCATATGGAAAACAAAAATATGGAATCCGTCGTCGCTGCGGATGTAGAGTTCCACGAAGTCCTCTACCGCGCTTCTCGTAACGAAAGATTGGCTGATATTGTTCACAATTTACGAGAACAAACCTACCGTTTCCGCAGTTTCTCCATGAACCAACCAGGTCGTCTTAGAAAAACTTGGGAGGAGCATCGTCAATTAGTGGAAGCCATTGCCTCTCACAATGCTGCGCAAGCTCGCAAACTAGCTCGAATTCACATGGAACATTCTGAACAAACCTTGTTGCAAGGAATGGAAGAGTCACAAGAATTTACTAAGGCATAAACAACATCCTACAAAAATACTATATAAAGCAAAAATCCTTCCTATTTGTGAAGGATTTTTGTTTTACATAGTCTATAGAAATTGATACAATATCATTGATTAGTATGAAATATGGATTTTTTATAAGAAAGGGAGTTTTTATGGAAGCAATGCTCAATGATGCTATATCCACCATAAACGGTTATTTATGGAGTTATTTCATCATTTTTATTCTCATCGGCGCAGGTCTCTTCTTTACGATGACAACGAATTTTGTACAAATTCGCATGATTAAAGAAATGATTCGCCTCGTAATTAACGGCGCAGGTAGCTCTACAGAAAAGAACCATGTATCCTCATTTCAAGCATTCTGTGTTAGTACCGCATCTCGTGTAGGTGTTGGTAACATCGCAGGTATAGCTATTGCCGTTGTACTTGGTGGCCCTGGTGCTATTTTCTGGATGTGGGTTATCGCACTCATCGGTGCTGCCACTGGCTTCATCGAATCTACATTAGCACAAATCTACAAAGAACCTGTTGCTAAGGGCGGTTTCTATGGCGGACCAGCTTACTATATTCGGTATGGTCTAAACAACAAGGCATTATCTGTTCTATTTGCTATTTTAATCAGTATTACCTATGGTTGGATTTATAATTCTGTACAAGCCAATACTTTGGCTGCATCTCTCCAGGTATTTAACCTTGATGTGTCCTATACAGGCGCTGTAGTAGCAGTCCTTCTTGGTATTATCATATTCGGTGGTATCAACCGCGTTGCAAAAGCATCTGAAATCATTGTTCCTATCATGGCGATTCTATACATTGCTACTGCGTTATTTGTGGTAATTATGAATATCACCCAATTCCCACATGTAATCTATACTATTTTCTCCTCCGCATTCGAGCCTGTTGCAGCAGGTGGTGGCTTATTAGGTGCTACTGTTATGAATGGTATCAAACGGGGGCTCTTCTCTAACGAAGCCGGTGAAGGTTCTGTTCCAAACGCAGCCGCTACGGCAGCTGTTAACCACCCTGTAGAACAAGGTCTTGTACAAGCATTCGGCGTATTCCTTGATACATTCATCATTTGTACAGCTTCTGCTTTCATCGTACTCATCGTGGGTGATTACAGCACTACAGGTCTAACAGGTATTGCTCTTGTACAACATAATCTAGCTCAACAGCTTGGGTCTTGGGCGCCTACAGCCGTAGCCATTTTCATCGTTATGTTCTCCTTTAGTTCCTTAATTGGTAACTATTACTACGGTGAAATCAATATCAGCCACTTAACAAACAAACGATTCTACCTACATTTGTTCCGTATTGGCGTAATTCTTATGACATTTGTTGGCTCTATTGCCTCTCTAGATCTCGTATGGAACCTAGCCGATTTATTCATGGCTTTCTTAGTATTAACTAACGTAAGTTCCATCGTACGCATGGGGCGCACAGCAGGTCTTGCGCTTGATGACTATATCAAACAACGTAAAGCAGGTATTGAAACGCCAGTATTTAACCGTTCTATTCTAAACCACACGTACGGCATCGTATGGTGGGGTGATGGTCAAACTACAGACTCCTCCGTACCTCCTACTCCGATTGAAGATACTGTGGAAAAATAAAATATATCGACGTATGAGGCTGGTGAAAGTATCTTTCACCAGTCTTTTTCGTATAATCTTCAAAATAGTTTATTAGTACATACATAAAGGTCTATATTTTTCAGAATATAGATCTTTATTTTTTTTGTAAAAGTATCCATTTTCATAGATAAAAACATCGTTCATTAGCAGATTGTACTGTGATAAAAATCATAGTAATTATCTATATTTTTACAACTTTTACAGGTCAAAAACTATAGAATATATTTATGAAAATATAAAGGGTATTCTGTTTACAATGTCGAATACTTAAGTATGCGATAAAATTAGCATTAATTAAACTATTAATTTACTCTATTATCCAGGAGGTAATTATGAGCGGTTATAATCCATATGAAAACATGTTAAACACATTAGACGTAGCAGCTGAAAAGCTCGGCTATACTCGTAGCGAATACGAAGTGTTACGTCACCCAGAACGGGAACTAAAGGTAGCAGTTCCTCTTCAATTAGATAATGGTGAGGTTCGCGTATACGAAGGTTATCGTTGCCAACATTCCACATTGCGTGGTAGTGCTAAAGGCGGTCTTCGCTTCCATCCAGATTCCGACGAAAATGAAGTGCGTGCACTTGCGGCATGGATGACTATTAAAAACGCGATTGCTAACATCCCTTATGGCGGTGGTAAAGGCGGTATCAAAGTTGATCCAAAAACTTTAAACCCTCGTGAATTAGAACGCTTAACTCGTAACTTCGTACGCCGTATTGCACCTATCATCGGTGTTAATACAGACGTTCCTGCACCAGACGTAAATACGAATGCTCAAATCATGAGCTGGATTGCTGACGAATACAGCACATTAAAAGGTGAATGGAGCCCAGGTATCGTTACAGGTAAACCAATCGAAGTAGGCGGTTCCTTAGGCCGTAATGAAGCAACTGGTCGCGGTTGCCTCATCGCATTGCAAAGCTACCTCGCTAAGAAAAACTTGGATATCAAAAACCTTACTGTTGCAGTTCAAGGCTTTGGTAACGTAGGTTCCGTAGGTGCTCGTCTCATTGCACAAGCAGGTGCAAAAGTTGTGGCTATCGGCGACGTAAGCGTTAACATCTACAACCCTAATGGTCTCGATGTTGAAAAAGCATACGAATATGCTAACTCCCATGGTCGTTCCCTCGAAGGTTACAGCGAACCAGGCATGACTACAATTGGACCTCAAGAGTTATTGGCTCAACCAGTTGATGTATTATACATGGCAGCCCTTGAGAACCAATTAAACAAAGACAACATGGAAAATATCCAAGCTAAGATCATCTTGGAAGGCGCTAATGGCCCTACTACTAATGATGCGGATAAATACTTCTATGAAAAAGGTATCGACATCATTCCTGACGTGCTTGCCAACGGTGGTGGCGTAGTTGTATCCTACTATGAATGGGTACAAAACAAAGCTAGCTTCTACTGGACTGAAGAAGAAGTTAATGAAAGATTAACTAAAAATATGCAAAATAGCTTCGAAGCTGTTTGGGAAATGCAACACAAATACAATGTACCTCCTCGTCAAGCAGCGTACATGGTTGCTCTTGAACGCCTCGTAGTCGAAACTAGATGGCGCGGCTATAACTGCTAAACTCCCATACCTCCATACATTTTAGCCATAAAAAAGGCGTAAGCTCGATTTGAGCTTACGCCTTTTTATTTATATTCGTTAATGCTCCATATGAATGGAAATTAACGCCCTCTCTTTAGTTTTATTTGAAAGCACCTAATAAGGCAGCCATGCTAGGACGACTGATTAAGGCTTTCACCAATACAGAACCAAGAATCGCTGGAATGGTTTGACCAACGATAAGATTCAACACTAATGGCCAGTACGGAATTCCAAGTAATGGACTGAGCCACATTGGTACACATAGTGCTGGCACAAATACGATTGGAAGCATGACCCACCAAGCGCTGAGGCCAAGCTTGCGCATTCCTACGATGATGCCAGTCGTCAATACGCCCACACCAAAGCCTCCCATCATATCGAGGATGCCAAGACCACCGAATAGGAAGTTAGAAATGAGGTTGCCAATCCCCATGGGAATCACCAAGAACGGAAAGGCATAAGCAAGTGCATATAATGATGTTGTACTAATATATCATATATCTAATATTTTCGCAATTAATTGGGATTAAGGCGGACTTGTAGGATCATCTACGATTAGTATCAAGATTGTAAGGTGGGGGTGGTGGCAGATACCTTTCCTCATCGCTCCACTGGCGAACCGGCCATCGGCCTAGGGCCTTGACCTGCCAAAGTCGCTCTTTGAAAAGGTATCTGCCACCACTTCAAATTTAGCAACTCTGCTTATCCCCTAATACTAGTGACGTACAAGTCCGCCTTGAATCACATATACATGCTACTCTATTAGAATATATGTAAAGTAGTCGCCTAAAAGGCGACTGCTTGTCTAAGCCAGTTTATGGGTATTATAGTGCTGGGTCTTCGACTCCGTTTGCGTGGAAGGCTTTAGCTCTGTCGATGCAGGTACCGCAGTGTCCGCATGGTTTGTCTCCGCCTTCGTAGCAAGACCAGGTTAAGTGGTATGGTACGTTGAGGCGTAGGCCTTCTTTTACGATGTCAGCTTTGTTGGCGTTAATAAAGGGTGCTTCTAAGGAGCATTCTTTACCAGAGCCTTCAAAGATGGCGTCGCCCATAGATTTGTAGAATTGTTCTGTACAGTCAGGATAGGCATTACCCGCCGCATCATCACTGTGAGCACCGTAATAGATATAACCGCAGTCTAGAGATAGTGCCAAGGATGCTGCCGCAGATAGGAATAGACCATTTCTAAACGGTACATAAGTGCTCACCGTACCCTTCCCTTCTGCATCTTGTTGTTCTTTGTAGGAACCTTGCGGAATGTCTTCACTAGATTGTACTAACAGGGAGCAGTTACTGAAGGCAAATAGCTTGGTAACATCCATCGTTTTACCTTTCATATTATAGTACTCTAAAATAGCTATGGCAGCTTCTAATTCTTTACTATGTTTTTGACCATATTGAATCGATAAGGGCACCACATTGTCTTTACCAAATCGTTCAATGGCGAGGGCCAAACAAGTAGTACTGTCTACGCCACCGCTAAATAGAACAACAGCTTTTTGTTTTTGAGCCATAGTATCTCCTTTTCTATCACAACAGCCTCATCCGTAGATGAGGCTGTGCTTTTACATTCACTAAAATTTTATAGATCAATAACCAATTCTACTGGACAGTGATCGGAGCCAAAGATTTGTTGATGAATCTTCGCTTCTTGGATTTTATCATCAAGGCGTTTGGATGTGATGAAATAGTCAATTCTCCATCCTGTATTCCGTTCACGAGCTTTCCCCATATAGGACCACCAGCTGTATTGTTCAATAGCATCTGGATAAAGGTGACGGAATGTATCTGTAAAACCTGCCCCTAAGAGTTCTGTCATCTTTGCACGTTCTTCATCGGAGAAGCCTGCATTTTTACGGTTCGTCTTAGGATTTTTTAGGTCAATTTCTTGGTGTGCTACATTGAGATCACCACATAGAATGACAGGCTTTTTCTTATCTAATTCAAGTAGATAATTACGGAATGCATCTTCCCAAGTCATACGATAATCAAGGCGAGCTAATTCACGTTGGCTATTCGGTGTATAACAGCATACCAAATAGAAATTATCATATTCAGCAGTGATAACACGGCCCTCTTGATCGTGTTCTTCAATACCGATGCCATTCGTTACGGACAATGGCTTAATACGCGTGAATACAGCCGTACCACTATAGCCTTTCTTAACTGCACTATTCCAATATTGCTCATACCCTGGCAACTCCAAAGAAATTTGATCGGGTTGCAATTTTGTTTCTTGCAGGCAGAAAATATCTGCATCTAATTCATTAAAGGATTCCATGAATCCCTTTGTTACAGCGGCGCGTAGGCCGTTTACATTCCAAGAAATTAATTTCAATTCTTACTCCTTTACAATACTTTGCATCAATCTAATAGTATTCACCGTATTTAACTTGGTGAAAGTCTCTTTCACATAGAATATACGTCAAGTTTTTGCTTAATGTAAGCTAATCTAAGGATTATATGTTAGCGATACTACTGCTTTTTATGTTTCTTAGCATGTCTTGCTTCAGCACGAGCCTTGCGGGCGTTTTCGTTGGCCTTAAGATCACTTTCACGTTTCTCACGGAAATAGTTAGCCACCGCCGACAAGATAAGGATCACTAATACAGTTACATTAAACATACCAGGTCCAAAGGTATAGATGTGATAACACAAATAACCAAAGGCAACGACTGTTAGTAATTGTTTTAATAGATTCATTCGCCCTCCTAAGTTAGTTTAATGTTTCTACACCTGTGCTAAGCGGGAAGCCTTCATACGTTACCCAGTCACTAGAACTACCAACATATAAAGCAGATTCAAGGCCTACTTCACTCATGGTTAACAACGCATTGCAGGCAGTCACACCAGACCCACAGTACGTTACAACTGGCCTATTTTGGTAGATTTCGTTGTAATACTCAGCCTCTAAATCTTTCAAGGATTTAGGACCATCTACGGTATAGCCACTTTCATAAAAATGATTAACAGCCCCAGGAATATGCCCTGTCATACCATCCATCGTATCCACTTGAGATCCATCATAACGGAATGGCGCACGAGCATCAATAATAACATGATCTCCGCTTTCACTAGCCTTGAGCACCTCATCGCGACTCATAACCATATCCGTTTGCAACTCGTAGTTAAAAATAGATGGTTCAGCAGGTAACGGGGTCGGCTCTTTAGTTAAGAGATGGCCCTCTCGAACCCATCGTTCAATACCACCGGATAAAACGCGTACATCTGTTAAGCCCATGTAACGTAACGTCCACCAAAGACGGCCCGCTAAGAATAGCCACGAATCATATACTACAACCTTTGAGTTACGAGTGATGCCATAAGACTCAAAGGTATGAGCTAACTGTTCCATATCTGGCAATGGATGACGACCACCATGCTCGCCTAAAGGACCAGTCAAATCCTTGTCTAAATCTACCGCATAAGCCCCCTTAATATGGCCTTTTTTATAATCTTGATACCCTCTAGCATCTAAAATGATGACCTCATCAAGACAAGCTAATAATTCTGTAGGAGTGATAAAATTTGACATATTGTACTCCTTTCTTTGATTATATCGAAAAATACAAATCTTTTAATATTATTATATACGACTATAACCGGATATACAATTTATTTTGGTATAGTAAAAGTTATTTATTCTTGCGATGTAACAACTAGAGTAAACATAAAAAGCCCCTATCTTAGATAGGGACTTTTAGGTAATTCAATGTTAAGCTTATAAACGTCTATACATTTCATCTACCGCATCAATATCAGCAGGTAACCAATCTACAGAATATAAGGTTTCTTTAGATAGCCATTTAGCAGCTTCATGTTCTACTAAGGTAATATTAGAATCATTTTTCAACGAACATAAATAACAGTGCATTGTTAAATCAAATTTTTCATAACCGGTATATTCGATAGTAATAATATGCTCTTGAATATTAATATCAGCTTCTAGTTCTTCTTTGATTTCTCTAATAAGAGCTACTTCATGGGGTTCACCAGGTTCAATTTTGCCACCCGGAAATTCCCAACCATCTTTTAAATCACCATATCCACGCTGAGTTGCTAATATGGTATTATCCTTTTTTATAATAGCTGCTACAACTTCAATGTGTTTTCGTTGTTCACTCATAAATATCCTTATCCATTAACAATATAATCATATATATCATCCCGTACAGGTACTTCGAGTACATATTCTAACTCTACCGCCGCAGTACCATTAACCATAAAAATTTCTTTAGCATTTTCCTGACCAGTAGAATGAATCGGTCCCAAATAATAAAACTCTTTAGACTCTTCATCATCCTTGTTTTTTCTCACAAACAAATGCATAGCAACACCTAGTTCATCAGCATTAAACGCGGTTTGTACATCATCAGAAGCAAAGGTTCTCTTATTTTTAGAAATAGCTTTTAGTAATCCTGGATTCTCAAATCTATCCTCGTATTTAATGGTATCTTGAATATTATCTGCTTTATGATAATTAATAAAAACGGGATATGTCTTTGTTTCTTTATGGAATTTATAACCCCCAATGTTGAGAGGAACTTCGTTTTGAGGCCACTCTAATAATTGGCAAACCTGTTCATACGTATATTTTTCATATAATGCAAATGGTGTATTACCATAAATATTATCTTTGTACTTATCATTGAACTGCTTTAATCCATAAGCAATAAGCTCTTGAACTTGTTCCTTAAAATTATTATCCTCTAAAGCCTGTTTAAAGATTCGAGATATACCATATCTACCATTGGAAAATTCAATAAATTCACTATCGGCAAATGTCTTTTGTGCTACTTGAACACCAAATTGATTTGTCATCATATTGATGAGATTAACACGTCCATATTCCGATAGGTCTACATTATAACTATCAAATAGCTCTTCGGAAACATAATTAATCACATCATCACGACCATCTAGTAATGCTTGCAACAATAGAAGCTCTCTTACACGTATACCGGTCGTTAATTTCTGAGATATAAAATGTAGCATTCTCTCCTGAACCGGTGTAAAGGATATATCATAGTCCTTATCCTTAACCTTTATCAAGAAATGATGATATGACTTAAATTTACTGAAAATTCTACTAACATCAATCGAACCATGATCAGCAAAATCAGAAATTTTAGGAATACGACCTAATTTGAAGCGTAAATTAAAATAGGCTTCTTTAATTAATTTCATATCAGAAAATCTTGCCGTATCAATAGATTCATAAATGCGTTGTTTTGCAATTTTATCAAAATGTACAGTTGAGGTACCTGGAATAATACGATTACCAGCTTGTACATAACGACGCAATGTATCTTTGTTATAGCTCCTATCACCTGATAAGGCTAATGGAATCATAAAGTTATTAGTATAATTCCCAATAAAATCCAAGATAACTACATATTCTTTATCTTCAAATTTACGAAGACCACGTCCGAGTTGTTGAATAAAGATTATCGGACTTTCAGTTTGACGTAGCATAATAACTTGATTGATTTCTGGAATATCAACACCTTCATTAAAGATATCTACGGTAAAGATATAATCTAATTGTAGGTCTGAACGTCCCTGATAATCACCAGTTCCCGTTAATCGAGCAATTGCTATTTCCCTAATTTCTTGGCTATCTTCACCAGTTAAACATACAGTGCGATAAACACCACGCTCGTTAAAAGCATCAGACAACGCTTTTGCCTCAACTCGATTGCTACAGAATACTAGCCCCTTTACACGACTACCACTATGTCCAAAATAGCGAATCTTTTCTATAATTTTATCTACCCGCTCTTTTGTAGACAAGTTTGAAAAGGATACCTCCATATCAGAAATATCTTCTTGAGTATCCACCCACAAATCACTAATGCCAAAATAATGAAATGGACATAGTAAGTCTTCTTCTAAAGCCTGTTGTAATCGGATTTCGTAAATAATATTATGGTCAAATAATTCATACAAATCATAGCCATCTGTCCGTTCCGGACTAGCCGTCATCCCCAATAAAAACTGAGGCTCAAAATATTCAATAATGCGTTGATAGCTATCTGAACCTGCGCGATGTACTTCGTCAATGATAATACAGTCAAACTCCTTTGGAGCATACTGTTTCATTACATCATTACGGCCCATCATTTGCATTGTAGAGAATACATGAGTCGCATTATAGTATTTAGCATTCCCAGAAACTAAACCAAATGTAATAGATGGATCATTATAAATCCGCTCAAAACTAGCGATCGCTTGTTTTGCAATTTGTTCACGATGTACTAAAAATAATATTCTTTTAGGCCTCATTTCTCTCATAGCAAAAGCTGCCGCATAGGTTTTGCCGGTACCCGTAGCAGAGATCAAAAGACCTCTTTTAGCATTATTAGCTCTTAGTTCATTGAAGTTAGCAATAAACTGTTGTTGCATACTATTAGGTTCCAGTTGAAGCAAATCTATTTTTCTAAATTGCTCTGCTACAGTCCTTTGTGAAGTTCGCTCTGGACGCACCCATCTTGGTTTATACCAAGGAATAAAATCTTCATAAGGAATAGAAAATTTTGAATTCCAATACAAGTCAAATTCTTCCGTGATTTCTCTAGCATAGGTATCACTGCAATGAGCTTCAGATCGAGTATTCCATTCACGATTTTTCTTTAATGCATTAATAGTTAAATTAGAACTACCAACTATAATCTGATAAGATTCATCTTTTCTAAAAATGTAGCCTTTTGTATGAAATCCATGACCACTACCTTGTGTAGTGCAATACACTTTTAACTCAATATTATTTAAATTTCCTAAATCTTCCAAAACTTGTGGACTATTAAAACCAAGATAATCCGTCGTTAACACACGTCCTCGGACGCCACGTTCTTCTAACTCTTTAAGAATTGGTTTTAATGTTAATAAGCCTTCTGGAGTAATAAATGCTACCGATATTAAAAACTCATCACAATTGCGTAATCCATCTTCAATAGCAGATAATACATTACGCCCTTCCCCATTAGCAATAAGTTCCGAAGATGTAGCAAAATTGATTAAATGATTCGATTCTGACATAACGAACTCCCCATATAATGAATACTATACTTGCTATTATACCAGCCGCAGCTACAACGTCTAGAGAGTATATAGTTTTACTTTTAAAAGTATATTTTTATAACAGCTTACAGCCTCATTCATCGTTTAATCGCTAATTATAAATATAAATACATGTCCAAATCTAACATTTTCATCTATTCCTTATAATTATCGTATCTATACGTCTTTTTTGCCACGTAAAGTTGTGATATAATGTAAATAATTACTCTTAGGACATTAGTCTGTCCAAATGGATCCAAAAGAGTTAGTGTGTTTTCAAGGAGCGTGCGCAGTTGAAAAAGGGGTACATCAAGTTAATAGCAGCCATTGTGCTCGGTGCTGCTATTATCGGTGGTGGGATCTATGGGGTGTATACACTCTTATCATCCAATACAACGACAATTTTATATCGATCAACCGTTGACGATAAAATCAACGCCATACGACCTTATATTGTTGCATTAGATGCATATAACTCATACAGTGTAGCCTATGCTAACCAATTACAGCCAACTCTTGAAGAGTTGCGCAATGGGTCTCATAATACGACGATTACCTTACCTAAATATAAGGAACTTAAAGCTGCATTAGAGGTAGCAAAACAAGATAGTTCTACACCCTACGAAGACGTAAACCAAGCGACAAATGACGTCCTCGTAGTACTTGATCAAATTATTCCTATTGCTGATCAGTTGCAATCTTACTATGTGGAACGTCGTTATGAAAAGGATAATTATAAAGGTAGCGATGAGCTAGCAGCTCAATATGTACCTTTAGCAGAACAGTTCTACGCTACATATAATGCATTAGACTTAGCTTTAGATAATCGTAATAATGAGCTTTATAACGAACGCATGACTGAGTATCAGGGAGAAAAGCGGGAAAATGCGGTTAACTTTATAGAGATAAATCTCATAACAGCACAAACTATTGACCTTATTGATCCAGATGGGAATACAGACACCCAAAAGGTAGAATCAAACTTACAACAAATTACACAACGCCTCAATAAATTACAACCTGGTACTACACCAGAAGTACAAAATGCGGTAAGAGAGTATCAAGACTCAGTAAAAGAATTTGTTGCAGAGGCACGCAACTACATTATTATCAACTCATCTTATGGCGAAGCTTATACGCAATTATTTACCAAGTATAATAAAATGATTGGCAAGGCCAATGCAGTTAACATGGCAGACTTAGATGTAACAGAAAAAAAATAATATTTAGATAACACAAAGGACTAGCCCATGCGAGCTAGTCCTTTTATTTTTATGTAAGCAGCAAACTTTATTTCTTTTTCAAATCTTTTGTAATGATGTAATATTCAGACGGTGTTATCTTGATACCATCAATATGTTTATTACCTACAATATTAATTTTAGGATACCCAAGGAATAATGCTACAGCGTTATCTAACATCAGTTGTTGGGCATTGATAACCGCATTACGACGCACCACTGGATCGCTACTACTTTCACCAAGAGCCAACAATTCATCGAAACGAGGATTAGAGAAGCCAGACCCATTAGTTTCAACGCCTATACCCCAATATTGTTTCAAGAACCATACTGGTTGACCCGTATTAGCGGTTACAACACTGGAGATAATCATATCATAATCACCAGATTGAGATAATGTGTCGATAACCGCATAATCTACGATTTTAATTCGTAAATCTACACCGATTTTTTTGTAGTCCGCTTGCAATGCTTCCGCATATAATGGCAATTCAGGACGAGTTGTGTAGGCATAAAAATCAAGTACGAGGTTTTCACCGTCTTTATCTACAATACCGTCGCCATTTGTATCTTCATAACCTTCACGTTTCAGTAATTCTTTAGCACGTTCTACATTATATTTATTAGGATCACGCAATTGGTTAAAGCCATAGTCTATGGATGGTGGCAATGGAGCCTTACCGGCTACGAAGGTATCCTTCATGAGGTTCTTCGCATAAGACTCACGGTCTGCTGCTGCAATGAGGGCTGCACGAAGATTTGGATTTCGTAGTTTCCCTTTTTGCCCCATACGAACAAATACGTCACGCAAGGAAGCCACTTCATAGATAGTGAATTTCTTATCATTTTGGAAGATACTATATTCACCAGGTCCAATGTTAACGGCCATATCTACATCGCCCGCTTGTAACGCCATAGCACGAGTATTCGCATCATTAATAGATGGGATTTCAACCTTAGCAAAGCCTGCCTTGCCATCCCAGTAATTATCATTGCGCTTTAGTTCAGCACGCTCTTTTGTGAAAGAGGATACTACATATGGACCAGTACCAATAGGACCTTCCTTTGCAATATCACGACCATTCGCCTCTGCTGTCACATCCATAATCAAAAACAATGGATCTCCTAACAAGTTGGGCAAATTATAATATTCCTTGTCAGTCTTGATGGTCAACTCCTGACCGTTAGCAGTAATTTCTGTATAGTTAAAGAACGTTTTTGCTCGTTTACTTTTAGCAAAAGTTCGTTCTAAAGATGCTTTTACCGCCTCAGCTGTCAAACTATTACCATTTGAGAATTTAACTTTATCATTGATGGTGAAAGTCCATGTTAACTTGTCATCACCTTGCTTCCAAGAGGTGGCAAGCCAAGGCGTTGCTTTCATTTGATCATCAAACTTGATAAGCGTTTCACCTATACCAAATCGTACAACGGCCCAACTAAAATAATTTTCCGTTGGTTCTAATGTGCCAGCAAAACTAATAGCCCCTACCTTTAATACATCATTAGATGAAGCAGAATCTTGATTCATACAACCAATAGTCCCGAGCATAGTCACACCAAGGGTCATACCAATTAGTAAAGCCTTGCGTAATCCTTTCATTTATACACCTAACCTTTCTACACACATTAACTATCTATTTATACTCAGATACTCACTATTTTTTGCATTAACATAATCTAGTAAATATAACCTGCTTTTACAATAGTTAATATAAAGAGAATCTATGTACATCACTTCATATGAGCATATCTTGTTATACCCATAGGGGTATATTTTATACAGTCAACTATACTATATATTAGGTGTTAACACAATGTATAATTTGAGAAACATTTCAATATATCTATTAAAAAATTTCATATCTTAACTATGCATAAAAATAGCAGTTAGTCTTGAAACTAACTGCTATTTTAAGTTTACCTATCCGATGTAACTCTCTACATTTCAAATTTATACTTTTGAAATTTTGAAAGTAAATTTTCCTATTAAGCTTCTAATGCAGCCTCATCCAAGGTAAGCGGCTTATGATCTTGACCAATTTCAAAGATAGAGCTCAATAAAACCTTTGTATATGGATGTTTTGCATCCGCCAAGTGGAAAGCATCTAGTTCTTCAACGATAGCACCTTTGTACATTACGACCACCTTGTGGCACATCGTACGAATAAAGGCAATATCATGAGCAATAAATAGGTATGTTAAATTTTTCTTTTTTTGTAAACGCGCCAAAAGGTACGCAATGGAGTCTTGTACAGATACATCTAGGGCACTAGTAGCCTCGTCTAACACGAGGATTTCGGGCTCTAAAACGATAGCACGAGCAATGGCAACACGTTGGCGTTGACCACCAGACATTTCATGAGGATAGCGATGCATAAACTCGCGAGGTAAATCTACCATTTCCAGGTAGTCACCTGCGATTTGCTCTTCTTTTCCCTTTTCAAGAAGACCAAAATTATAAAGTGGCTCAAGAATGATATCTTTAACCTTCATACGTGGGTTAAAAGCTGCAGATGGATCTTGGAATACCATTTGAATCTTTTTACGATATTCTTTCGTTTGTTCAGAATTCATATGTTGAATCTCTACACCATCTACATAAATCTCGCCTTCCGTAATAGGAAGCATCTTCATAATCATACGAACCAATGTTGTTTTCCCAGAGCCAGATTCCCCTACAATCCCAAGGGACTGACCTTTTTCGAGAGTTATATTAATATCCTTACATGCTTCAAGCTCACCACCAGTAGGAAGTGGGAATCGTTTACATACATTCTTAATTTCTACTGCGTAATTAGTCAATGTAACGACCTCCTCCCAATGTTGGCACAGCGTCTTTTAGTTGTTTCGTATATTCATTAGATGGATTTTCCAAAATGTCTTGTGGGGTTCCAGCATCTACAACACGGCCCTTTTTCATAACAATAATATAGTCAGACATATACGCTGCTACACCAAGGTTATGAGTTACCATGACTATTGCAGAATTATGCTCTTTAGCTAGTTCAAGCATTTGCATAACCACTTGAGATTGTGTTGTTACATCGAGTGCAGATGTCGGTTCGTCACCGATGAGTAATGCTGGGTCCAATGCTAACGCCATAGCAATACCAACACGTTGACGTTGACCACCAGATAATTCGTGTGGATAACGGCGCAATATATCCGCTCCATTAGGAAGAGATACAGATTCTAATAACTCAATTGCTCGTCGATCACATTCATCATTAGTGATTTCAATATGAGATGTAAACAATTCTCTAAATTGTTTACCAATGCGAACAATTGGATCTAATGCACTACCACTATCTTGGAAAATCATAGCCATATCTTTACCACGTATGGCTCTCCATTCTGACTTAGATAGGGTACGAAGGTTGTGACCGTTAAAGATCATTGTACCGTCTGTAACCTCACCACCTACAGATAATAAACCCATGAGGGCCCGGATTACAGTAGTTTTACCGGATCCGGACTCACCTACAATGGTTAATACCTTACCGCGTTCCAAGGTAAAGTTCACATCCATAACAGCAGGCACACCTTGGTACGCAATGTTAAGGTTTTCTACAGTTAGTATGTTTTCTGCCATTATAGCTCCTCACTATTTTGTAATTTTGTTAGTAATCCAGTCAATGTTGGAGATAAGCATATCATAGTCGCCGTCTTGACCCATTTTATCGATCAAGTTATAGTCAACTGTTTTGATTTTCATATCGATGCCAACCTTTTTAAGGTCTGCTTGAACAGCTTCTGCATAAAGTGGTAATTCTGCACGAGAGTTATATACTATGAAGTTGAATGTTAATGGTTTGCCATCTTTATCAAGGATCCCATCGCCATCAGTATCTTTCCAACCATCTTCAGCCAACAATTGTTTAGAACGTTCAGGATTATACGCATTAGGATCTTTCAAATCGTTGAAGCCATAGTCCATGGATGGTGGAATTGGAGCAGAACCAGGAATAAATGTACCTTTTAACAATACATCAGCATAGTTTTTACGGTCTGTTGCAGAGATAACTGCAGCACGAACTTTGTCATCCCCAAGAATACCTTTTTGATTAATACGGGCCAATACGACACGAAGAGATGCGATTTCATCTACTTTGAATTTATCATTGCCTTGGAATAAACCAATTTCACCAGGACCGATGTTAACAGCCATATCTACGTCGCCAGATTGTAAGCTCAAAGCACGCGTATTAGGGTCATCGATGGAAGGAATTTCTACAGTTTTAAATGGTACTGTACCATCCCAGTAGTTTTCGTTCGCAGCCATTTCAGCACGTTCTTTAGTGAAGGATTTAACTACATATGGGCCTGTACCGATAGGACCTTCCTTCGCAAAGTTACGGCCATCTTTTTCAGCTTGAACGTCAACGATTAGGAACAACGGATCCGCTAAAAGGCCAGGCATATTAGGATATTCTTTTGTTGTATGAATAACTAATTGTTGACCATTAGCTTCCATAGAGTCATATTCGAAGAATGTTTTCGCACGATTAGACTTTGCAAAAGCACGTTCAATAGACGCCTTTACAGCTGCTGCATCAACTTTTTTACCATTGGAGAATTTCACCTTATCATTGATTGTGAAAGTCCACGTTTTATGGTCTGGGGATACTTCCCATTTAGATGCAATCCATGTAGCAGCACCATTATTATCAGACCCACAACCAGCTATGAAGGAACCCATCATTACAATACTAAGACCTGCTAATAGGGCCTTTTTCCAAGATTTTTTCATTTAAAATCTCCTTTTACAACTACATGTAAAACATAAAAACATTTAACATCATCACTATCTAAAATAGTTGTGATGGAAAAACCATAATTTCTTACCAGTCATAATGAAACTTTCACTAGATAAAGATTCAAATTTATGAAGGTAAAAACAATTTTATCCTTGATTTTTTGGATCCACTACATCTCGTAAGGAGTCAGACCAAAGATTAAAAATAGCAACCACGATAAGGATGGACATACCAGGGAATGCCATGAGCCATGGACTCGTTTGCAAGTACTGGCGACCCTCGTTAAGCATAAGACCCCATTCTGGAGTCGGTGGCTGAGCACCAAAGCCAAGGAAGGATAAACCTGCTACCTCAATCATGATAGCCCCGATATCTAATGCACCTGTTGTAATAACGAGAGGCATAATATTAGGAATGATATGACGTCTGATGATGGCCGTCGTAGATGCGCCCATCATAACAGCAGCCGTTACATATTCCTCACCGCGCACCTTGAGCGTCATAGAACGTACAATACGAGCATATTTTGCCCAACCTACAACAGATAAGGCTAAAATCGTATTTACAATGCTACCACCTAGAATACCAGCAATAGCAATAGCCAATACGATACCAGGGAATGATAACATGATGTCTGCTAAACGCATAAGAACCATTTCAACTTTACCGCCAAAATAGCCTGCTATAGCACCGATGATAGTACCAATGCTCACCATGATAACGACGATGGATACGCCCATGAACAAGGATAATTGAGTACCATAAATGATACGAGATAATACATCACGTCCTAATTTATCTGTACCAAACCAATGTTGGCTGCTTGGTGCTTGCAATGCCTGACTTATATTTGAGGTGAAAACATCGCCCGGTGCAAGCCAGGGTGCAAAGATAGCGATGAGAACAATGATAATCATCAACCCACTATAGAAAGAGAACAATTTATGTTTTTGAATAAATTCTGCCATTATGCTCTCTCCCTTTTCAATCTAGGGTCTAATAAGATATATGATGCATCAACCAATGCGTTAATACACATATATGCTAAAGCAACCCACAACACAAAACCTTCAATCAATGGATAATCGCGCATAGTAATAGCATAAATTGCCATATTCCCAAGTCCCGGCCAAGAGAATACCATTTCTACGACTGCCACACCACCTAGTAACCAACCAATAACAACACCAAGAATAGTGATGAGTGGTAACACCGCATTAGGTAAAATATGACCGAATAAAATTTTTATCTCACTAACACCGCGAGCACGAGCGCCAATAACATAATCCTTTTGCATTTCCTCAAGGATAACTAGCCGCACTTGACGCATGTATTTAGACCCAACAACAACTGCCAAAGTAATAGCGGGCAAAATAACACCAGACGCAGTCACTCGAGAGGATGCAATCGGTACAAGGCCCAATTTAAGACCGAAGATGTAAATCAGTACAAGACCTAACCAGAACGTAGGCATAGATACGCCTACGAAGGATAGAAATCTCAACACATAATCAACCCATTTGTTACGATTTAAGGCGCTTATAATACCTGCAGGCAATGCATAGAGCAGCGTAAATACTAAAGCCGTACCCGCTAACATTAATGTACCTGGTAAAGCCTCCAACATACGATCTACTACTGGTTTTTTAGCAGAATAACTCATCCCTAAATCACCTTGTGCGGCATTGACGACCCAGTTTGCATACTGTACTACAAATGGTTTATCTAACCCAAGCTGAGCTCGAGTTTCATCGATAAGCTCCTGAGATACGATAGTATCTGCCGTTTCAAGTAACATCGTTACTGGGTCACCTGGTGCTAAATAGGTGAGACAAAATGTCAAAAATGTGATGCCAAACAAGGTAACAATAAATTGCCCCAATTGTTTGACAAAGCGTTTGCCCATAGGCGCCTCCTAAACTCTCTAAACACTAACAACAATTCAAATGACAAACTAATGGTACTAGCTTTTTATATAGCGATGAAGCTTAAAGGCTAGGGAACGAAAAAAGGTTAGTCGCCCGACTAACCCAAATTAAGCACAGCATATGCATACCATGCCTTTAGAGCAGGCTTTCTGACTCTGATTCATCGCAACATTTCGGCCTTCCCAGTTTCCCAGTGACCCTATAATGAAACCTTGCTCCTCATTACAGCTATTTGCATAGTATGGGTTTTTCACCCATTTTCCTCTTTTACGCTCGGTAAATACCGACACTCACTAGTTCATTCATTTTTATCGATTATAAATATACTATATTAACACTCTATTTACAATACATATACCCCTTATGGGTATATGTATTTCGCATATTTTCAATATAATTTTTATACTGATAAAAAATATTGATTAATGATTAAATTCACAATCCTGCATAAAATTATATAAATTAACTTATATAAATAATTTTTTATTATATTTACTGTATATGACGGTATATATATTAATTTTAATAATAATAAAGCAATGTAAAAACTTTATTATAAAATCTTTTTATACACAGCAAAAATTTGATTAATAATAATACTCTTTATATTTTTTCATATCTAGCTCGCATTAATTATAAGTCTAATGCATGATTATGATAAAAAAGAGGCTATTACCAAGTAATAGCCTCTAATAAGACGAGATGTATTCAGTTAATCAATACTTTGTTGTAAGCGGTGTGCTCTGCGTGTATCCCACGCTTTACGCAAAACATAGATCACCAAGCCTATGCTTACTGCCACTGCGCTACCTACCATAGCATCAAAGCCACATGCATAGATTGCATATAGGCAGTAAAGAACGCCTATACCGAACAAGTAATTAGAGCGTTTAATACGACTTTCAGCTACGCCAGCCATACGCATCATTGTAGGTACTGCCAAGATGCACAATACATACGGTACTACGTTAGTTACAACCGCTAAGTTTACTAGGATTTCAAACTGCTCACGCAAGGATTCGCTTGCAGTGAATAAAGTAAGTAATGTTTCAACAGCGAGTAAAATCAATACACCACGAACAGGAGCATCTTTGCTATTTACACGAGCGAATATTTTAGGGAAGTAACCATGTTCTGCTGCACTTTTGAAGACGCGAGACAATGTGAATTGCCAGCAAAGCAAAGCGCCAAAGCAAGAAATAACCATAGCAGCCATAACGATGTTTGCAATTGTATCATTGAACATGTATACGAATGTCAAACCGAATTGTTTTACCGCATCATAAAGCGGAAGATCATTTGGGTTCCATGCCGCCCAATAGATAGATGGATCAAACCAATACCAGCCGATTGTACCGATTAATAAAACCGGAACAATAGAGCCCCAAATAGTCATATTGCTGAGTCGACCTGTGAAACGATTCCCTCTGAAGTTTAGAATCGCTGCAAACCACAAGAGCACAATTGTTACTTGACTTGTTTGTGTCGCATTGAGGTCAACACCAAAGAAAGCTGCGCCATAACCTACGGCAGATACCGCGATGGCGATATTAGCAATGATGAGAGATATGCTGTAAGCATAGCTCGCCATAAAATGTCCAGTTTTACCGAAGCGATGTTCTGCATAACCGCCCATGCCCCCTTGTTTTTGGGAGAACATACCCGCTTGAGCAAAAATATACGCTAGTAAAAGCGCACCCACAGCTGTCACGAGCCAAGATAAAACTGAAATAGTACCAACTTGAGCCAAATTAGTTGGTAACATAATGATCCCAGCTCCTAGCATATTGGCTGCTACCATTGTGGTTAGCTGGAATACAGACATTTTTTTAGAATCATAGGTAATTTATCATCAAAATCGAACAGAACTCATTTTAATCGTAGCAAAGTATATTTTTACCCCATTTTATTCTGTGTATAGATGTAATTTTTCCTATCTATCACGGTTATAGTGTCCTAGTACAAGACTATTATTCTCTCACAGTCCACTATATATGTACATGTAAATACATCATTTTAATAGTGGATTATCAATTAGAATTTTGGGCTTTATAGGTATCGTCTAGCTTTTAAATAAAAAATCGATATACATATAAGTATAATGGGCAATATTAGACCCTTAATGAAATCCTTATATGTATATCGATCTTATTTTTCCAGATTTTATTGATAACTATTCTTTATTTTTATCTACTACTTATTCCGCACTAAGCTCTACTCTTCTACAGATTCAACGATTTCTTTCCATTCAGCAATTTGCTTTTCCTCAGCAGCGATAATGATTTTACCATTATTACGTTGTCGTTCCACACATTCTGGAGCCGTACCAGAATAGTTATTACGACCTGCAACACAAGCTTCGATGGAGATAGCGTCAAGAATATCTGCATCAAAATGGTTGGAAATAGCTTTGAAGTCCTCTACGGATAGATCAAGGAGTACACAACCTTTTTCGATGCAATGATGCACCGCATTACCTACGATTTCATGGGCTTCACGGAATGGAACACCTTTCTTCGCAAGATAATCCGCCATATCTGTAGCATTGGAGAAGTCGTCATCCAAGACTGCTTTCATATGAGCCCCATTGACCTTCATACCACGAATCATAGCCGCATTAATGGACAATGCGAAGTGTACTGTATCAATAGCATCGAAGATACCTTCTTTATCCTCTTGCATATCCTTGTTGTATGTAAGAGGCAAGCCTTTCAAAGTTGTTAAAAGGCCTAACAAATGACCATAGGTACGGCCTGTTTTACCACGAACCAGCTCGCAAACGTCAGGATTTTTCTTTTGCGGCATAATACTAGAGCCCGTGCAGTGAGCATCATCAAGTTCAATAAAATTGAACTCATTGGTAGACCACAAGATCAACTCTTCGCTAAGACGACTCAAATGCATCATTACTAGAGATGCAAAGGACAAGAATTCAACTACGTAGTCACGGTCAGATACGGCGTCCATACTATTTTCGTAAATACGAGAAAAGCCCAAAAGCTTTTGCGTATATGTTTGATCAATGCCGTATGTAGAACCAGCTAATGCGCCGGCCCCAAGTGGCATGATGTCAGCATGTTTGAATACCATCAACAAACGATCAAAATCACGTTCCAACATAGAGAAATAGGCCATCATATGATGCCCAAACAATACAGGTTGAGCCCGTTGTAAATGCGTATAGCCAGGCATGATAACATCACTATACTTTTCAGCTGTTTCGATGAGAGCCTTCTGCATATCTACGATGAGTTCACCCATTTCCACAACAGCTTTACGCACGTACATGTGCAAGTCTACTGCACATTGGTCATTACGGCTGCGGCCTGTATGCAAACGACCACCAGCTTCACCGATATCATCAGTAAGGCGTTTTTCAATATTCATATGAATATCTTCAAGAGCCACGGAGAACGGAAACTCTCCTTTATCAATCTGATTTTTAATCTTCGTTAAACCTACTAAAATAGCATCTCGATCTGCGTCGGAGATAATATGTTGTTTTGCCAGCATAGTCGCATGAGCCTTGCTGCCTGCAATATCTTCGGCGTACATCCGCGCATCAAAAGCGATAGAGGATGTAAAATCCTCTACCGCTTTATCAGTGCGTTACAGTTTTTTGAGTTTCGTCAACAAACGCTTGTAACGCGTTCATCAATGGTGCGAACCACATGCCATCATATACGAGTTCAGCGTATTTGTTAGCAATGAGTTCTTTGTAGTGGTATGTAGCTCTGTCGAGGCATAGGTATTCAAGTTCTCTATGAGCATACATGATGATAGAGCCACCTGGGTTTTCATAAACGCCACGGGATTTCATGCCTACCAATCTATTTTCGACGATATCTACAACGCCTACACCATAGTGTGCACCGATTTCGTTGAGTTTTTCTAATATTTGTAATGGAGTACCTTCTTGACCATCTACAGCTACAGGTACACCTTCTTTGAAGGATACAGTTACATAACCAGCTTCATCTGGAGCTTGTTCAGGTGTATGTGTTACCAAGTACACATCATCTTTAGGTGCATTTGCTGGATTTTCAAGATCGCCGCCTTCATGGGACAAATGCCATACGTTTTGGTCCATAGAATATGGATGAGATTTTGTAGCTACAACTGGAATATCGTGTTTAGCAGCATATTCCATACAGTCTGTTCTAGATTTCAAATCCCATTCTCTCCAAGGAGCGATGATTTTCATGTTAGGAGCTAATGCTTTGATAGTCAACTCAAAACGAACTTGGTCATTACCTTTACCAGTCGCACCATGAGCGATTGCATCAGCGCCTTCTTTTTTTGCAATATCTACAAGAATTTTACCAATTAAAGGTCTCGCGAAGGATGTACCTAATAAATATTTACCTTCATAAATTGCACCAGCTTTTACAGTAGGCCATACATAATCTTTTACAAACTCTTCCTTAGCGTCAACGATGTACGCTTTAGATGCGCCAGATTTGATCGCTTTTTTCTCAACTGCATCATAATCCTCAGGTTGGCCCAAGTCTACACACACTGCAATAACTTCAGCGCCATAATTTTCTTTCAGCCAAGGAATGATAACAGAAGTATCTAAGCCACCAGAATATGCGAGTACTACTTTATTTGCTTTACCCATGATAACACCTCATAAACCACTATCTATTTAGACTCATATAATCAATACAGTATCAGATAATTGTGAAAGTACCGTGGTATCTTCTATTACCGACAAGCATTTTCTCCTTCTGACAAAAAATAGTATACACCTGTATAATTATAAATGCAAGTATTATTTTTATACAATTATATAATATTATTCGGAACGTAACCATTCGAGAGTAATAAAGCTCCAACATTTTAAACCAGCATATGTTATAGCTTTTTTTGTGTTTACTAATTATTAATACCTGTAAATCATTTATTAGTTCAAGCAAATTATTATTTTTATTACCACTTTGGAATATATGGCCTTAAATTATATCAATAGGTGAAAATTGGTAATCTAAAGCTATCTTATAATCATCAGTTGTATCAAGGGGTTCTTTTAAAGTCTCAATAATAAAAGACTTAATTTCACCTATAATCGAGTAAAGCTCATTTTGTTCTTCATTAATAATAGCTTCAATGCGAACATCTAAATCATAAGATCTAGAAATTCTATAATTACCTGTAGAGTAATCTACATTTCTAAATAACTCCAATATATTCATCTTAGATATTGCTGTATCAAAAGCATTTATAGCATTTAGGATATTATGTTTCGCCATTACATTTACACTGACAATGGTCTGATTACAAATATGTGGAATTGTATCAACAATATATTCTTCTCTAACAGTAGCTCGCAACGATTCATCAGCCATTATTAACTCTCTATCCAAGGCTTTATCCCAAAAGCAATGTCTTACAGCCATACAATCATGTTCATCATCATAATAAACTATCCAGTTTTCAATTTTATAAGCATCAGCTTGTTCAATGTAAAAGATTTCACGAGCATAGGAATCTACATCAAGCAATTCAGACTTATAATCTACTCCTCCAGGACCTCTTAAATAATAGGCTATAAAATTCTCCAGCCTAAGCATGGCAAACTTAATTATAGGTTTTACACCTATATAGATAGAAGAAAAGTTACCCTTTTCATAACGCTTTAATTCAACATTATCCAATATCTACGCTCCTTATGCTCGAAATTCTCTCTAAAAAATCATCTTAATAACACAAATGTATCAAAAAAATCTCTATTAGCCAATTATTAATCAGCTAACAGAGATTCTAAAATAGTAATTTAATTATTCTTCCACAAGCTCCAAGTCCTGTTCGTACGCATAGTCTGCCTCGGCTTGTGTAATCATGCCTTGGTCTACCATTTGTTCGAGCACCAGCTTTTGTCGAGCCTTTGCTCCTTCATAGTTCGTATAAGGATCTAAATAGGACGGTGCATTGGGTAATGCTGCAAGCATAGCACTTTGTCCTAATGTTAATCGACTAGGGCTTGTTCCAAAGTAGCCGTGAGCAGCTTCGTAGATACCGTAATAGTTATGACCATAATATACGGTATTCAAATACATGGTAAGGATTTCTTCCTTAGAGTAGTAATGTTCCATTTCACTAGCGAGGATGGCCTCTTCCACCTTACGACTCATGATGCGCTTCGAGGAAAGGAACAGATTTTTTACAAGTTGTTGCGTAATAGTACTACCGCCTTCCAAGGTTTCCCCTGCTATGGTGTTTGTGTACAAGGCGCGAATAATACCGAGTACATCAATAGCTCCATGTTTATAATACCGCTTATCTTCAATAGCGATTAGTGCATTTTTTGTGTACTCAGGAATAACATCCCCTTTCACCCAATGTTCTTTTGAAACACGTTGATTAAGAGCTATCTGTACTTTATCTCTAAATGTAAACAGTCGTATAATTCGATCCGTGCGACTGAGCGTGTCTTCACTTTGTTCTATTTGTTTTTCAACAATTGTATGAGCCTTACTCTCACGATTTGTTCCTTGAAAGCTGTGGTATCCGTCATATATAAACATAGCCAAAATCATAACCACTACGAACACAACTAGATTTCGAAGGTAGCGAAATACTTTCATTTCTTTCACCTATTTCTTAAAGGTCTGTAATATAAACACATGTAAATATAGGTTTATAGTCTAGCCATATATACAATACCTTATATACATATACAAATATAAGGTATATTAAATGTATTGTATCACATCAATCAATAAGAAGATATGTAAAACACTAGTTTTACGTCCACTCATACTACAAATATATTTAATATAGCTTATAATAGCATGATATCATATATCTATATATACCGATTAATGCATATTAGTTATACTTATTAACTTGTATTAAAAACTTTAAATAGAGTATAATGTATGAGATGATAAAAACATGCCTATGGAGGAGTAAAATGAAACAGTGTATGGATTCAGAAAATCTGCATCGTCGATTGCGTAAAATCTTAGGTCAAGTGCAAGCTATTGATCGAATGATTGAAGAAGACATTCCCTGCGAAGATGTGTTGAGCCAAATTAATGCAGCTAAGTCTGCACTACATAAAGTAGGACAAGTAGTTCTTGAAGGACATATCAACCACTGCGTACGAGATGGTATCGAACATGGTGACGTGGAAAAAACCATTAGCGACTTTACAAAAGCTGTAGAGCGCTTTGCAAATATGGGTAAATAAAAAAGGACTCTACAAATGAATTGCACCCAAAAAATTAGACATAATTTTGGGAGGTGCAGTTCAAAATGTAGGGTCCTTTTTATTACCCTCATATTAATCGTGGTTAGTTGTTAAGAATTCGCTCAATGCAGCGAGTGCCTCGTCTTCGTCAGCACCGTCAGCAGTCAAGGTAACGGATGTGCCTTTTGTAGCACCCAAGGTCAATACAGTTAAAATAGATTTAGCATCTGCTGTTTTGCCATTAGCAGCGATAGTCACTTTGGAAGCGAACTTAGCAGCCAATTGTGTGAAAGCTGTAGCAGGACGAGCATGTAAACCGGATTCGTTAGTAATTTCTACTGTTAATTCTTTCATGATAACCTCTTTCTATCTCGATAGGCGGTGCCTATCCATACGTTCTAATAGATATATTGTATCAATATCAAGCATTTCAATTCAAGTATATTACATCCTATTTGCTATGTAATAATCCTATTTAACAAAAGTAAAATTATAATAAACCTTTTTCAGCTAATACAGATTTAGCGTATTCTGTAATTTCTTCTGCTGTGTCCATAGTAAGTGCTTTATTTGCTACCTCTTCACATTCTGTTTTGGAAACAGAACGCAAAATATTTTTAATAAGAGGAATCGAAGAAGCCGTCATGGAGAATTCGTCGAGGCCAAGGCCCAACAGAATCATGGTCGCCACAGGGTCGCTAGCAAGCTCACCACACATGCCTGTAAATTTACCTTGTTCATGACTAGCATCAATGACGTGCTTAATAAGACGTAACACACCTGGATGCAATGGTTGATACAAGCTACCAATTGCTTCGTTCATACGGTCTACTGCCAATGTGTATTGGCAAAGATCATTCGTACCGATACTAAAGAAGTCTACATATTTAGCAAGAATTGGAGATATAACAGCTGCCGCTGGTACTTCGATCATGATGCCAACCTTGATATCCTTGTTAAAATCCTTACCCTCAGCCGCCAGCTCCTCTTTACATTCATCAAGCATAGCATTCGCTTGCTTCACTTCCTCAACGGAAGCAATCATAGGATACATGATGTGAATATCACCAAACGCACTAGCACGTAACAAAGCCCGCAATTGTACCTTAAAGATATCTGGACGATTTAAGGATATTCGAATAGCACGGTATCCTAGGAATGGGTTCATTTCACTTGGTAAATCAAGGCATTTCAATTCCTTGTCTCCACCGATGTCCATGGTACGGATAATAACAGGCTGTCCCTTCATATCTTGGGCTACCTTTTTATACTCTTCGAATTGTATTTCTTCTGCAGGCAATTCATCATTTTCCATGTAAAGGAATTCTGTACGGTACAAACCAATACCTTGTGCTCCCATAGTGAGCGCATGTTTAGCATCCTTCGCCTTACCAATGTTGCCGAATAGTTCTACATGATGACCATCAGTAGTAGTAGCTTCAAGATTAGCGGATTCGCGCAACCGTTTTAACTCCTCTTGAAACGCCAACGCTTGATTTGTATACTCCGTCCAATCCGCATCAGATGGATTGATTTCCACGATACCATCCGTACCGAGAACGACTGCCTTATCGCCATCTTCGAAGCTTTCAATATCACCAACGCCCATAACTGCAGGAATCTCTAAGGTGCGAGCCATAATAGCCGCATGAGATGTAGGGCCACCTGCTGCCGTAACGATACCTTTTACTACCGCTTTATCAAGGGATGCCGTATCAGATGGTGCCAAATCATGAGCCACCAAGATAACCTCGCCAGAAATATGTGATAAACCGCGAGGGTTCATGCCTAACATATTACGCATCAAACGATCACCGATATCCTTAATATCTGCGCCTCGTTCACGCATATAGGCGTCTTCCATGCCGAGAAAGATATTGGCAAAGGTTTCAATTGTTTGAGCCGTAGCCGCTACCACATTCATATGGCTAGACTCAACAAGGGATTTAATTCCGTCAGATAAGGATGGGTCTTGAGCAATTTGCATATGCGCTTCAAAAATAGCCGCCTCTTCTGGCCCCATTTCATCCAACGCTTTTTTACGAATAGTATCCAATTGTTTTAAGGTAGATGCCATAGCAGTTGCAAACTTGCCAATTTCTTCTTCTACCTTGTCTTCCGTTACATTGTAATCAGGAATGACAATTTCCTCTTGAATATATCTATATACATTGCCTACTGCAACGCCACGAGATCCAGAAATCCCTTGAATTCGCATATGTGTTCCTCTTTCTATTACGATTTTATTTTGCTATAAATTTATACGATTCCATGCCATGCTTAGGACCTATTTATGATATAATATTATAATATAGAATATATAATAATAAACATATGAGACTTTCACGGGCTTCATGGTGAAAGTCTTACTTATTGATAGGAGACTTTATGAAATTAACGAAAATGCATGGTCTCGGCAATGACTTCATCCTCTTTGCCGACCCACAAGGGACGTCTAAAGACTACACAGACCTCGCCATCCGCCTTTGCGATCGTCGCACGGGTATTGGTGCTGATGGTCTTGCTATCCTAGTTCCTTCCGAAACCTGTGATGTGCGCATGCGCATCATCAACTCCGATGGTAGTGAAGCAGAAATGTGCGGTAATGCCATCCGTTGCTTTGCCAAATACGCTTATGAACACGGTGAAACAACGAAGGAGACTTTCACCATTGAAACCTTAGCTGGCGTAATGAAGCCTACATTGACTATCGAAAACGGTATAGTCACACAAGTTACTGTAGACATGGGCAAACCATTTTTTAAGGCCCAAGACATTCCTATGAATGTAAACATGGATAAGGTTATCGACGTAGACCTCAATGTAAACGGTGAAACCGTAACAGTGAGTTCTGTATTGCTCGGTGTGCCTCATACGGAGGTATTCATCGACGACATTACAAAAGCCCCTGTTACAACACAAGGCCCTATCCTTGAAAAGCACGATGCCTTCCCTGCCAACACCAATGTAAACTACATTGAAGTGGTAAACGACAAACACATCAAGGTGCGCACATGGGAACGCGGCGCTGGCGCTACTTTAGCTTGTGGAACAGGATCTTGTGCCTCTGCCGCTATGTCCTTTGAAAAGGGCTTAACAGGCCGCGAAGTAGATGTGGAACTCTATTTAGGAACATTGCATATTTCATACTTGGAGGATGGCACGGTGCTCATGACAGGCCCGGCTGAGGAAGTCTTCGAAACAGAACTTCCTATCGATTAAAATGAAGTGGTTACAACTTATATTAAATGCGTTCCTAAGGTACCAACAGGGTCGCACACTCATACCACGGAATATAGAGCCCCTTTTGGGACTACTTGCATCCATTCTCGTCATCCTCATAGCCGTAGCCAATAGCATCGCTATTGGTTATGCCTTGATTGTCGTATGGAGCATCATGGCCTACGTGTTCTACCGCAAAGGATATGCCCTAAAAGAATTATTAAACCTATCTTGGACAGGTGCGAAAACATCCATCATAGTGATGCAAATCTTCCTTCTCATCGGTTGGCTCATCGCCATGTGGCAAGCAGCAGGCGTTATTCCTATGATTATCGCCACAGGTATCGATTTAATTGATCCATCCATCTTTATCGTCTGTGCCTTTTTAATAACAGCCATAGTGAGTATGCTGTTAGGTACTGCACTGGGCACTGTAGGAACGATAGGCATCGTACTCATCACCATGGCAAGAGCTGGAAGTATTCCAGAAAATATCGTAGTTGGTGCCATTATTGCAGGTGCTTACTTTGGTGATCGAAACGGTCCACTATCCTCTAGTGCATCTCTTGTAGCGGCCTTGACCCATACAAAGGTATCGACGAATATTCCCATTATGTTTAAAGATGGTATTCCAGCACTCATCATCTCTACAGTGTTGTATCTATTACTATCTCAGTGGTACCCACTCAATTACGAAAATAGTTTACTATCCGATACAATTCACTTTATTTTCAATATCGATTGGACTTTATGGATTCCAGTCATCATCGTCATTGGTCTATTGCCTTTGAAAGTATCTATCCGTTGGCCTATCGGACTCAGTGCATTAGCGGCGGCCATTCTAGCCTATACCAATCAGGATGCGAGCCTCTCAGAGTTGGGATGGTATACCTTAACAGGCTTTGAACTACCGCACTATAATCCACTAGCTAATATCATTCATGGCGGCGGTCTACAAACGATGTTTATCCCTACCCTTTCAATTTTTATGGCTACTGCCATTTCAGGCATGCTCGAAGGGGTTGGCTTCTGGAACGATATACGACAACTGTTAGAGCGAGCTAAAACACGGAGCGATGTATTTGCTGTCAATGTAGGTCTTGCTTTCTTAACAGGTGCGGTTGGATGCAGCCAAGCTATTGCGGTAGTTATGACGCACTCTATTATGCGTATTACCTACGCACAGCAAGGTATTCAAGACGAAGATGTAATGCTAGACTTTGAAAATAGTGGCATTCTCATCGCTCCATTACAACCATGGAATATCGCTGCCTACGTGCCCATTGTCATGATGGGTACAAGTTCAACAGGTTATGTACCATTTGCCTTCTTCCTATATCTAGTACCACTCATCTATTGGTTACGATTACGGAAGCAAGATCAACCAATCATACGCTAATTAGTATTATCTCAAAAGGGGAAATTGTATGATTTATACCATTACCTTTAATCCAGCTCTCGATTATATCGTGCGCCTTGATCACCTCAAGACGGGTACTATTAATCGCACCATCCAAGAATACGTTCTCGGTGGTGGCAAAGGTATCAACGTATCTATCGTGCTCAACAATCTTGGCATGGATACGACAGCACTCGGCTTCATCGCAGGGTTTACAGGCGAAGAAATCGTAACACAACTCAAGAAATTCGGCGTGAAAGAAGATTTCATCCGGCTTCGCGAAGGATTAACCCGCATCAATGTTAAGGTAAAAGCCTCTGATGAGGAAACAGAGATTAATGGCCGCGGCCCAATCATCGGTACCGACGAATTAGAAGCTCTATACAAACAGCTTGATGCGTTGACCGAAAAGGACACCTTAATCCTTGCTGGCAGCATTCCTTCTAGCCTACCAAGCGATATGTACGAACTCATTATGGAGCGCTTACAACATAAAAATATTCGCATCGTAGTCGATGCTACAAAGGATCTACTCACAAAAGTCTTGCCTTATAAACCATTTTTAATTAAGCCAAATAATCACGAGCTTAGTGAAATCTTTGGGCGCACTTTATCTACAAAAGATCAGCTTGTAGAAGCAGCAAAAACATTGCAAGAGAAAGGCGCACAACACGTGCTCATCTCCATGGCTGGTGATGGTGCTATTTTGGTGTCCGCTGACGGCACTGTATATACCAGTCCTGCCCCTAAAGGAACTCTCGTGAATTCCGTGGGTGCTGGCGACTCCATGGTAGCCGGCTTTATTACGGGCTATGAAAAGACGGGTGACTTACAAGAGGCGCTCTATTGGGGTATCTCCAGTGGCTCTGCCTCCGCTTACTCTGAAAACCTCGCAACCCTTGAAGAAGTAGAAACACTGCTTTCACAAGTACGAGTTAAATAGTTTTATATTTTATGTGCATCAAGGAGTACACATATGAAAATCACTGATCTATTAAAACCTCAATCTATCCTACTGAATGCAGATCCTGTCACAAAAGCTGACGCCATTTACACCTTAAGTGAATTGATGGACAAAGGAGGCTATTTGACAGACAGGGCAGAATATTTAAAAGCTGTCTTCGCTCGTGAAGAGTCTGGTTCTACAGGCCTTGGCGACGGTATTGCCACACCACATGCTAAATCTGCAGGCGTAAAAGAACCAGGCCTCGCCGCTATGGTTGTACCTAATGGGGTAGACTTTGAAGCATTAGATGGTCAACCTTCTCGCCTATTCTTCATGATTGCGGCTCCAGAAGGCGCCGCTGACACTCATGTTGAGGTATTGAGCAAACTAGCAACTATGGTGATTGACCCAGACTTCAAAGAAGCCCTAATTCAAGCGGCTACTGTTGATCGATTCTTAGAGCTCATTACAGCTAAAGAAGAAGGAAACTTTGACCCATCCGTAGAAGGATATATCAAACCAGCAGAGGATCAAAAAGCAACCAGCATTACCGATGCTATCGAAGCAAAGGCTACAGAAGCAATTGAAAAGGTAGCACCTAAGATTTCTGTAGATAACCCGCATTATGATGTACTTGCTGTTACTGGCTGCCCTACAGGCATTGCACATACCTATATGGCGGCTGAATCTTTAGAACGCAAAGCTAAAGAAATGGGTGTTTCTTTAAAAGTAGAAAAGAATGGTGCATCTGGTGTTAAAGACGCTCTTACAGCAGAAGAAATCGAGCACGCTAAATGCATTATCGTAGCTTCTGACCGTCAAGTAGAGATGGCACGCTTTGATGGCAAACCTATGATTCAAACTAAGGTTGCGAACGGCATCAATAAAGCGGAAGAGTTATTGCGTGAAGCTATGGCTGGTACAGCACCTGTATACCATGCTTCCCCATCTGACAAAAATGGTGCAGTGGCTGCATTCGATGCGGCAGATAACTTTGGTCGTCAAATCTACAAACATTTGATGAATGGTGTCTCCCACATGTTGCCATTCGTTATCGGTGGCGGTATCTTAATTGCCCTTGCCTTTTTATTCGATGTATTCGACCCAGCAAATCCTAAAAACTTTGGTTCCGGTACACCTCTTGCAGCTTTCTTAATGCAAATCGGTGGCGCTTCCTTTGGCTTCATGTTACCCGTATTAGCAGGTTACATCGCCATGAGTATTGCAGACCGTCCAGGTCTTGTAGCTGGTTTCGTTGGAGGCTTATTGGCTAACCAAGGTGGCTCTGGTTTCCTAGGTGCATTGATTGCCGGTTTCGCAGCAGGTTATTTGGTATTATTAGTTAAGAAATTAGTATCTGGTTTGCCTCAAGCCTTAGAAGGTACAAAACCGGTTCTCTTCTATCCTGTACTTGGCGTATTATTCATCGGTATCGCTATTACCTTTATCATCAATCCTCCTGTATCCGCACTTAACCACTGGTTGATGGACTCCTTGCAATCCATGGGCACAACGAGCCGCGTATTATTAGGACTTATCTTTGGTGCTATGATGTCAGTTGACATGGGCGGCCCTGTAAACAAAGCGGCTTATGTTATCGGTACTGGTGCTCTTGCAACTGGCGAATACGGTATTATGGCGGCTGTCATGGCAGGCGGTATGGTTCCTCCATTGGCAATCGCTCTTTGTACTACATTCTTCCCTAGCCGCTTCACAGAGGCTGAACGTAAATCTGGTATTACAAACTACATCATGGGGCTTTCCTTCATCACAGAAGGTGCCATCCCATTTGCAGCAGCCGATCCAGTTCGCGTATTACCAGCTTGTATTATCGGTGCTGGTACAGCCGGTGCGTTATCTATGTTCTTCGAATGCACACTACGCGCTCCACACGGCGGCATCTTTGTAGTACCAACAATTGGTAATCCACTTCTATACCTTGCATCCATCGCAATCGGTTCCGTTGTGGCTTGCTTCATCTTAGCACTTGTAAAGCCAAGCTTAAAAAATAGTATCACTAAATAAATCATTAAAATTAACCATCAATTATAGCTTATATATGATTGATTGATGGCTGATAATTGTTGATTGTTTATGATGAGTTTCGACGATTAGCGGTTAGTAACTAATAGTTAACATTTAGCGACTAATTGATTAATGACTCTTATCGATGGTGAAAACTGGTGTCACACCAGTAGATATAGTAAAAGGACTAGAATATACGTATTCTGAACTGACCTAAAATTGGACACAATTTTGGAACAACAGTTCAGAAGTATACGTGATCTAGTCCTTTTCTTATATTCAAAAATAATTAATATTATTTTATATTTTATAATCTAGACCACTTTCAAAAGTCGAAGCAAGTCCTCAAAATTGTACAATTACATCGATTTATGTTAAACTATATAAATATTAATAAACTTTAAAATTATAAATTATTATTAGAAATCTAGTTCGGAGAGCTAATTCATGAAATCATCCAAAAATTGTAAGGTTACTGCTGCATTTCTTGCTGCAGCTGCACTGGGTGGTGTTGCCCATGCAGAGCCTACACTTAACATGAATGATTTAGTAGGTACGAGTACCAGTGCTGAATCAACGACACAGAGTCCTACAAGTGTAGCAACTCCAGTCGTGAAACCAATGGCAACTCAGCCAGTCTTACCAGCTACACCACAACCGGCCACCGTTGTACAACAACAAACACCACCGATGGCACAACCTCAACCATCCTACGTGATGCAACCAGCAACGGTTAGCCCTGTACAAACTCAACAAGTTACACCATTGCAAGCAGTACCGCAACAAGTAGTACCAATGCAATCTCAACAACAGGTTCAAACTCAACCGCAGTATGTTGTCAATAAAGATACAAAAACTGTCATGGAACCTACATTAGCAATGCACAGTTTGATAAATGTACAACGAAAAACTGAACCTGTTACTGTAGAGAAACCAGTGGATGGTAAGCAACAAGTACAAACTACACAAGTACAGCGTACACCTGTTGTTATTCAACAAGAATCCATAGCTCCATTAACTGTATCAAATACTACAGTAACAAAAGCCGTGGTAGCAAAACAGAGACTTACAATTCGAGATATTCAACGAGCTGAGCGTGAGCGTCTAGCTCAACTAGCCGCTGAAGAAGCATCCCAACAAGAAAATTTATCACAAGCTGATCAACAACAACTTGCTCAAAAACAAGCTGAAGCCCAACGGCAATCAACTTTACAAGCGGAACAAGAACGTGTGGTAGCTCAACAAGCCGAGGCTCAACGCCAAGCGGCTTTACGTGCTGAGCAGGAACGTCTTGCGGCCCAACAAGCTGAGCAAGCGCATATTGCAGAAGAACGCCGTCAAGCGGCAGAGCAAGAACGCATTCGTATCCAAGAGGAACAACGCCGTATTGCCGAGCAACAGGCAGAGCAAGAACGTATTGCAACTCAACAAGCTGAGGCTCAACGCCAAGCGGCTATTAAAGCAGAACAAGAACGTATCGCAGCTCAGCAAGCCGAAGCTCAACGCCAAGCGGCTATTAGAGCGGAACAAGAACGTATCGCCGCTCAACAAGCTGAGGCTCAACGCCAAGCGGCTATTAGAGCGGAACAAGAACGTATTGCCGCTCAGCAAGCCGAAGCTCAACGCCAAGCGGCTATTAAAGCAGAACAAGAACGCATCGCTGCTCAACAAGCCGAGGCGCAACGTCAAGCGGCTATTAAAGCAGAGCAAGAACGTATCGCCGCTCAACAAGCAGAGGCTGAACGCCAAGCCGCTATTAGAGCCGAGCAAGAACGTATCACTGCTCAACAAGCCGAGGCGCAACGTCAAGCGGCTATTAAAGCCGAGCAAGAACGTATCGCTGCTCAACAAGCCGAAGCGCAACGTCAAGCGGCTATTAAAGCTGAACAAGATCGTATCGCCGCTCAACAAGCCGAGGCTCAACGTCAAGCTGCTATTAAAGCAGAGCAAGAACGTATCGCTGCTCAACAAGCCGAGGCGCAACGTCAAGCTGCTATTAGAGCGGAACAAGAACGTATCGCCGCTCAACAAGCCGAGGCTCAACGCCAAGCGGCTCTAAAAGCTGAACGTGAACGGATTCTCGCTCAACAAGCTGAAGAAGAACGCTTAGCTGCTGAAGAAGCAGCTCGCCAACGTGCCGAAGCTGCCGCTAAAGCCGAAGCCGAACGACAAGCAGCTATTAGAGCAGAACAAGAACGTATGGCAGCTCAACAGGCTGAAGCTCAACGTCAAGCTGCTATTAAAGCAGAACAAGAACGTATTGCGGCTCAACAAGCTGAGGCTCAACGGCAAGCCGCTTTAAAAGCTGAACAAGAGCGTATCGCGGCCGAGAAAGCTAAAGCAGAACGCGAAACTGCTATTAAGGCAGAGCAAGAACGTATTGCTGCTAAACAAGCGGAACTTGCAAGACAAGCTGCGATCCAAGAAGAACAAGAACGTTTAGCTGCTGAACAACTAGCAAAAGAAGAAGCGGCAGCTGCAGCTAAAGTTCAGGCTGAAGCAGAGGCAAAAGCTAAAGCAGAAGCGGACGCTGTTGCTAAAGCGCAAGCTGAAGCTGAGGCAAAAGCTAAAGCAGAAGCAGATGCTGCTGCTAAAGCACAAGCTGAAGCCAAAGCTAAGGCTAAAGCAGATGCAGAAGCTGCTGCTAAAGCTAAGGCTGAAGCCGAAGCAAAAGCTAAAGCAGAGGCTGCTGCTAAAGCTCAGTCCGAAGCCGAGATAAAAGCTAAAGCTGAAGCAGACGCTGCTGCTAACGCTCAGGCTGAAGCTGAAGCAAAAACTAAGTCAGAAGCGGAGACTAGACAAGTTCAAGAGAGCAAATTACCGCAATCTTATGTAGATGCTCGTAATACAGCCTCTACAAAAGGCTCTCCTGTAACAGAAGAGAAAAATATTCTTTCCCAACCAATGGATCCACCATTGCAAGCCAATGCATCTGCAAAAATTAGCCTTGCCTTTGACGCGAAAAATTACGAATCTATGTCTACGACAGTAGATAATAAGGAAATCAAATATCGCGCCTTCGAGTATATCCCTTACGTGGCTAATCCAATCGACATAGATCAGCAATACATGAACATTTATGTACCAGAGGAATATTTCAACAACGGCACTATCAACGGTTACAACACCCAAACAGCCCCTATCTTCATGCCAAATGCGGTAGGCGGTTATATGCCAAGTCAAGCTATGACTCCAAAAATGGAAAATGGTAAACCTAACAGTGTTCTTTACGCATTATCCCGTGGTTATGTAGTAGCTTCCCCTGCTACACGTGGTCGTACCAATAAAGCTTCCGATGGCAACTTCATCGGTAAGGCCCCTGCAGTAATCGTTGACTTACAAGCGGCTACAGCCTACTTACACGCCAACGATTCCGCTATGCCAGGTAATGCAAACCGCATTATCACAAATGGTACAAGTGCAGGCGGTGGTGTATCCTTGTTACAAGGTGCAACTGGTAACAGCTCCGACTTCCAACCATATTTACAAGCATTAGGTGCAGCTACCGCAGCAACTAATGTATACGCAGTATCTGCGTATGCCCCTATCACTAACCTCGATGCAGCTGATATGGCTTACGAATGGAGTTATAACGGCATTTCGTCCTTTAATAAAGTGACTATGTCCCCAGGTGAATTACCACAAGCCAATGTAGGCGGTACTCCTGCTCAACCACAACGCACAATGCAACGTGTAAACTTGAATGCAGACGATTTAGCATACTCCAAAATGCTTAGCGAACACTTCCCTGATTACGTAAATAACTTACAATTACGTGACTCTCTAGGTCGTGTTCTAAAACTCGACAAAAATGGTAATGGTACTTTCAAAAATTATGTAAAAGAATTTATCATTGCTGCTGCTAATAAAGCACAAGCTAAAGGTACTGATTTATCTAAGCATACATACCTTGTACGTGATAATAAAACAGGGACTATCAAAGACATTAACTGGGAAGCATATAACCACTTTGTAAGCCGTTCTAAAGCGCCAGGCGCCTTTGACTCCCGTTCCAATGATACTGGTGAAAACAGTCTATTTGGTACAAGTACTACAGATAATAATCACTTTACAATTACTGCTGCATTACACGATACAACTACTAATCAAGATGTATACGTAGAAAATGCTAAGATTGTTACTATGATGAACCCAATGAACTATCTCGGTTCTCCAGCTGCGACAAATGCACGATTCTATCGTATCCGTTACGGCACAGCTGACAGCAATACATCTGTTGCAATTCCTTTAATCGTAGGTACGCGTGCTCAAAACCTTGGGTACAGAGTAGATATGGCAACACCATTTGATGTAGATCATTCTGGTGATTACGATCTAGAAGAATTATTCAACTGGATGGATAATATTGTTAAAAACGGTAGATAATTACAATTAAATACATACCAAAATACTAAAGGAGCTACCCAGTAGCTCCTTTTTTATATACAATTATAAATTTTCTTGTGTTTTCAATTATAAATGTTATTGTAAAAGTCCCTCTCCGACTATGAATAATCTGCACCATTATTTAATCAGTACATCACCCTATTATAATAATAAAAGAATTCAATCAAAAAAGGATGCCCCCTGTAAAATACAGAGGGCATCTATGTGTTTGAGCCAGGTAAAAGCAATTATTATGCTTTCACCATGATAGGCGATTAAACTTCAGGGAACAATGCTGTAGATAAGTAGCGTTCGCCTGTATCAGGGAGAATTACTACAATATTTTTGCCTTTATTTTCAGGGCGTTTTGCCAATTCTTGAGCCGCCCAAAGCGCAGCACCAGAGGAAATACCTACCAATACACCTTCTGTGTGACCGAAGGCTTGAGATGTAGCAAAAGCATCCTCGTTAGAAACTTGGATTACTTCATCGTAAATGTTAGTATCCAATGTATCTGGAATAAAGCCAGCACCTAAGCCTTGGATTTTATGAGGGCCTGGTTTACCATTAGACAATACAGGAGAGTCTGCTGGTTCTACGGCAACCACATGTACATCAGGGTTTTGTTCTTTCAAGTAGCGACCTGCACCTGTCAACGTACCTCCTGTACCAACACCAGATACGTAGATATCTACAGTACCATCAGTATCTTGCCAGATTTCAGGACCAGTTGTTCTGTAGTGAATTGCAGGATTAGCTTGATTTACGAACTGACCTGCTTCAATAGCACCGGCTGTAGCCGTTACGATTTCCTTAGCTTTTGCAATAGCGCCTTTCATACCAAGAGAACCGTCAGTCAATACGAGCTGAGCACCATAACCAAGCATTAATTTACGGCGTTCAATGGACATTGTTTCAGGCATTACGATTACAACTTTATAGCCAAGCGCAGCACCTACAGCAGACAAGCCAATACCAGTATTACCAGATGTAGCTTCTACGATTGTGCCGCCTGGTTGTAATTCACCAGATTCAACTGCAGCTTGAATGATTGCTGCTGCGATACGGTCTTTTACGGAACCGCCTGGGTTAAAGTATTCCAATTTTGCGAAAATATTAGCGTTTGCACCATATTTTTTACCAAAACGTGTAGCAGCTAATAATGGTGTTTTACCAATTAATTCAACAAAAGATTTTGCAATTTTAGACATAGTGGTCACTCCTTATTAAATAGAACCATCCCAGTTATCATATTTTGTATCAAGTTTAGCATAAGTCCCATCGATTACATCTTGAAGGGTTACGTTTTCTAAATAATCATGGATATAGTTTTGTAATCCTGCCCAGAAACCAACGGTGCGTTCGTTGATCACTGTATCAGTACTCACCCCTTCATCAAGGGTAGAGATGATAGCCATAGATTCCTCTGTAGCAAGTAGAATTTCAATAATTGTATATTCTTTAGGGCTTTTAGATAAGCGATATCCGCCATACTTACCGCGGATACTATCCACTAGTTTTGCAGCGCCTAAACGAGCTACGATACCTTCTAGGTATTTTTCAGATATGCCTTGTCGTTCTGCTACAGATCGCAAGGAGACAGGTTTATCTTGACCTTGCTCTGCCAAATCGATGAGGACCATCAATGCATACCGACCTTTTGTGGAAATCCTCATATATTTTGCCTTTCTTTGTAAACGTTAGTGTTAAACACACCCCAGATTAAAAAAGTGCTTATATTATATTTATAAAACCTTTCATATTAATAGGAATTAATTTCATTATAGACCACTCACTATAAAAATGCAAGAACTTATTTCCTACTTTTATAAAGGGATATCTACTTATCCTATATTTATTGAGTTTATCCTATATTTTAACTTAGTAACTGTCTCGTAGAAAGCTCAAGTTATTATACTTTTGTTAGCTCTCAACACAATGAAGTAAAAATCTTATAACACAAAAGGACCAGCCCGAAGGCCAGTCCTTTTGCGTATAGTTTGTAGTTTGTTATATGAGGTTTACCATGATGAAAGATCAAGACCTGGTTTCAAAGTGTCTTTACCTGGTTTCCAACGTGCAGGGCACACTTGATCACCATGTTTAGCTACGAATTGAGCAGCTTGTACTTTACGAACCAATTCTTCAGCGGAACGGCCGATACCCATATCATGAATTTCTGCTGTACGCACGAAGCCTTCTGGATCTACTACGAATGTACCACGGTAAGCCATAGCAGATTCTTCTTGGAATACATCGAAGAAGTCAGCCAATTCATGTTTTTTGTCAGCTAACATGTAGTACTCGATTTTATTGATGCTTGGAGAAGCATCAGACCATGCTTTGTGAACGAATTCGGAGTCACAAGATACGGAGTAAACTTCGCAACCCAATTCTTTCAACTCTGCATAAGAGTTTTGTACGTCTTCCAACTCAGTAGGGCATACGAATGTAAAGTCTGCTGGATAGAATACGAATATAGACCATTTACCCAACACGTCTGCAGTGCTAACTTTTACCAATTCAGGTTTTTTGAAAGCATCAAGTGTAAATTCAGGAAGTTGTTTACCAATAATAGACATGTTATGTCCTCCTTATTTGAGTTCCATATTTAACGAATATATTTATATTGGTGTACTTAACACCATATCTATATCTATCTTTGTCTATATAATAACAAATATCATTCAATATTGCAAGCGTTATTTTTAAATTTATCGATATATTTTCCCAACTTTTTTCGATGTAAGCAAAAAAAAGAAGAAAGATGCTCATTTCTGAGCATCTTTCTTCTTTTTACGTACTATTTTTTTAGTTCTAAGATTGCATCTACGAAACCACGGAATAATGGATGTGCATTATTTGGGCGAGATTTAAGTTCTGGATGTGCCTGTGTACCAATAAAGAATGGATGATTTTTTACTTCAATACTTTCAACAAGACGGCCATCTGGAGATGTACCGGAAATTACAAGGCCTGCATCAGTCAATTGTTGACGGTATTCATTGTTGAACTCATAGCGATGACGATGACGTTCATAAATCAAATCTTCCCCATAAGCTTCGTGAGTTTTCGTACCGGCTTCCACTTTGCATGGATAGATACCTAGGCGCATTGTACCGCCTTTTTTATCTACATCAACTTGATCACTCATCAAGTCAATTACTTTGTACTTAGCATTTTCATCGAATTCGCTAGAGGTTGCTCCTTCCATGCCACATACGTTACGAGCAAATTCCATTACTGCAGATTGCATGCCAAGGCATAGGCCAAGATATGGAATATTGTTTTCACGAGCGTATTGGATTGTGCGAATTTTACCTTCTACACCACGGGAACCAAAGCCACCAGGCACGATGATACCTTCAACACCTTCAAATACCTCTTTAGGATCTACAGAAGTATCATCAAGTTCTTCAGAGTCAATCCAACGAATATTCACTTTAGTACCTGTAGCAATACCAGCATGATCTAGAGCTTCAACTACGGATAAATACGCATCATGCAACGCTACATATTTACCAACGATAGCAACTGTAATATCTTTATTAGGATTCAAGATCTTATGAACCATTTCTTTCCATGCAGTCATATCACATGGACGATCTTCAAGACCTAACTTTTTGATAACAATATCATCAAGACCTTGATCTTGCATCATCAATGGCACTTCATAGATAGAGCTACAAGTTTGATTTTCAATAACTGCTTCAGGTTCTACGTCGCAGAACAAAGCAAGTTTTTCTTTCATATCATCAGAGATATGTTTCTCACTACGACATACCAAAATATCTGGTTGAATACCAATGCTACGCAATTCTTTTACACTATGTTGTGTAGGTTTTGTTTTCAACTCGCCTGCGGCATTGATGTAAGGCACTAACGTAACGTGAATGTAAAGTACATCGTTACGGCCTACTTCTTTTTTCACCTGGCGAATAGCTTCCATAAATGGCAAGCTTTCAATATCACCTACAGTACCGCCGATTTCAGTGATAACTACATCAGCATTATCCTCTTTACCTACACGGTAAACATTTTGTTTAATTTCATTTGTAATATGTGGAATTACTTGTACAGTGCTACCTAGGTAATCACCTTTGCGTTCTTTATTGATTACAGACCAATATACTTTACCAGCTGTAATATTAGAACGTTTGCTAAGGTTAATATCGATAAAGCGTTCATAATGCCCCAAATCAAGGTCCGTTTCGGCGCCGTCATCTGTTACGAATACTTCACCATGTTGGTAAGGGCTCATCGTACCAGGATCGATATTAATGTATGGATCAAATTTTTGAATCGTTACATTGAAACCGCGGTTTTTTAGTAAGCGACCCAAAGATGCTGCTGTAATCCCCTTTCCAAGAGAAGAAACAACGCCGCCAGTTACGAAAATATACTTAGTTGCCATGATGCCTCCCACCTATTACATTTTTTCCGCTAATTCCATTTCACTTGTAAGTGTTGTGAAATCAGTTTCACTATAATCGCCAAATGCGATGCCAGCTTCACGCACTTGGTTGTAAATGCTGTGAATACGAGCATGAGCATATTGGATATAATACACCGGGTTGTCATTACTGCGAGATTTTGCCAAGTTAATATCGAAATCAAGTTGGCTGTCTAAGGAACGCATCAAGAAGAAATAGCGAGACGCATCTACGCCAACCTCTTCAATCAATTCATCTAATGTAACGCTATCACCACTACGTTTAGACAATTTAACAAGTTGTCCGTCACGGAACAATGCTACCATTTGTAATAACAATACTGTTAATTTATCAGGGTCATAACCAAATGCCGCCATAGCCGCTTTTACACGACATACATAGCCATGATGGTCAGCGCCCCAAATATCAATCATTTCTTTAAAGCCACGATCAAATTTATTGCGATGATACGCAATATCTGCTGCCAAATATGTAGGAACCCCATTATCACGAATAACTACGCGGTCTTTATCATCACCATAATCAGTAGATTTTAACCATAAAGCACCGTTTTTTTCATAAACTTTGCCAAGGGCCTTTAATGCCTCTACGGAATGATGAATCTCATCCGTTTCATGAACTGTACGTTCAGAGAACCAATTATCAAAAGTAACGCGGAAGTTTCTTAATGTTTCCTCTAAGCGAGCTAATTTTTCTTTTAAGCCCTCTTCCTTAAACAAGGCTACACGATCTGCTTCGTTCATAGCATTTAATTTATCAAAGCCTTCTCGTTCTGCAATCGCTTTCGCTGTTTCAATAATATCTGGGCCACGATAGCCATTTTCAGGGAACACTAAAGCCCCTTCTGGAATATCGAACTCAGGCATAGAACCGTCTTCATTGCGTTTAGGTGGGAATACTAATGTAGCACCTTGTAACTCTTGGAAACGGTACTCAATGGAAATAGCCATGTTGTCGATTTGATTACCTGCATCATTGATATAGTACTCGGATTGTACATTATAACCCGCTGCACGTAACAAGTTTACAAGAGCACTACCGTACGCAGCACCGCGACCATGACCAACATGCAATGGACCTGTTGGGTTTGCACTTACGTACTCTACTTGAATTGTATCGCGCGCACGCAATGGTTGAACACCATACTCAGTACCAGCATTCAAAATGGCTTTTAACGTATCGTACACCATATCAGATTTCAAAAAGAAATTAATAAAACCTGCGCCGGCAACCTCAGCACGTTCAAGCCAATCAAAATTCATATGACTAATCAAAGCTTCAGCAATGGCTCGAGGATTTTGACGAGCTACACGAGCGGATTGCATAGCGATGTTTGTAGAAAAATCACCGAATTCCTTTTGAGGTGGCACTTCGAGAACGATTTCTGGATATTCCCCAGCCGGCAAATCACCGCTGTTAATCGTATCTTGTAATGCCTGTTCAATCCCCGATTTCAGGATTTCCTTCATGTCCATGCTCTATATCCTCCCGCACGTCTATATCTAACTGATTATAAAATTGCCATTCACCTTCAACGGAAATATCATATCCTAAATGAACATGACCTACGCCATCATGAAAGTCTACTGTTAATTCATGAGTATTTACAGCCATATGTAAATCACCATATGGTGTTTCATATACGGCTTCACGTTCTTCACCACGGACGTATTGATGACGCATATTGACAGCCCCTGTTCGGAGCAACACGATAGAATCATCATGAATTTTAATGGTCGTCTTAACCCCATCCAATCCAGTCACACTAGATTCTTCATAACGCACATATTGAGCATTACCTTTTTCATGTGACGTACCTGGGGAAATCAGTTCCACTACGGTATCCTTGCCATCCATATCTCGTTGTACACTCTTTACGGACACTAGAACCCGCTTCATTTTCAACCTCCGTGGTAGTAATTAATCATCATATTATACCATAATCAAGGACTATTTTGCACCCTTAATGAGTCTCAATTTCTTAGTCTTCGTCATCCGTTTAATAGCATATTCCCTGCGTTGTGCTTCTTGTTTTTGGTGAAAGCTTTCAGCATATACCAAGGTCACAGGACGACGTCCTCGCGTATATTTTGCACCGCCTGGGATATGTCCATTGTGAGCATCTATTCGACGTTTGAGATCTGTAGTCCATCCACAATACAAAGAATCATCAGAGCAACGCACTAAGTAAATATAGTGCATTTCTTTTGATTCATCGCCTTGAACACTAGCGTCGTTCAAGATTGTATCACAATCTACAATTATACCTTGTACCTCTTGTGTAGATGCGCATTCACCAGAAAGAGACTCTTGAGAAGTACTTTTCTTATTTGCCATTTTTCGCATCATCAGTAATCGGCTCCAATGTAATGGTATTGATGATTACTGGTTCTACTGGCTTATCATTGCGACCGGTTTTAACCTTGCCGATTTTTTCAACTACATCCATGCCTTGTACTACAGTACCAAAGATGGTGTGTTTATTATCTAACCAATCCGTAGGTCCCAAGGTAATGAAAAATTGAGAACCTCCTGTATTAGGGCCACGGTTTGCCATGGCAAGAACGCCCATTTTATTGAAATGTAAATCATTGGAGAATTCATCAGGAATTGTATAGCCCGGTCCACCGGCACCTGTGCCATCAGGATCTCCACCTTGAATCATAAAGCCTTCGATAACGCGGTGAAATGTTACACCATTATAGAAGCCTTTTTTCACGAGATAATCAAAATTTTTGACCGTAATCGGCGCTTTAGACCCTAACAAACGAACCTTAAATTGACCATAGTTTGTATCAAAAATAGCATATTCATCTGCAATTGGCGCATTCGTAAAATTAGGCATCGCCACAGTTTCTGCTTTCACAGTATTACCTTGTGGTTGCTCCCCAGTTTTGGTACTACATGCTGTTGTACCAAGTACTGTAATCCCCAACATTGCGCATAAAGCCAAGCGTTTCCAGTTCATATGTCCCCCAAAATACTAATATTATATTTAACTAAATGTAGATTTAAAATTTACATAGAAAAACCGCTCAACCCATGAGCGGCTCTTTTTTAGTATATCATATTATGGCGCTATTGAGATTAAAAATATAAAAAAATAATATAACAACAAAAAACAGAGCTTCAAAGGAGCTCTGTTTTTGTAGGCCTCAACTAATCACTTAGTTAATTCGATTATTTAGAGTCAAATTGGTCTGGAGTTGTATTGTTATAAGACTCAATATAATTATTGAAATTCTCAATCATGTCGTTAAGGTTGTTTTCATTTGCATCGTTAAGTACTTGACGAACAGAACCAACTACAGAGTTATAAGAGTTAACAAGCACTTCTCCACGATCATTATTTATGCTCTTAAGCAATGTTTGAATTTCATTAAGTTCTTTTTCTACAGCTTGTTTATCTGCATTTTTAGGAGCTTTTTCTACATTTTCTACAAGAGTAGTCAAGCGAAGCGTAGATTCCATTGCTGCTGCATAGCCTTTTTTACCGTCTTTTTTCAATTTTTCGATTTGTTTCTTAGTTTGTTCGGTGTTAGCTTTGTTAAGAGCATCATTGAACTTCGCATAAGCTGCATCAAATTTTTCTACTTGTGCTACATATTTAGCTGCTAGTTCTTTACCTTTAGCACCACCATCGTTCATGTAGGCTTTAGAATCATCATAAGCTTTCAAATCTTTGAATGTTGGTACTAATTCATTAAGAACATTTAATACATTATCGCGTTCTGTATCAACTTCTTTGAACGTAGAACCCTCTTTTTTAGATTGTTCCAAAGCTTCTTTTAAAGTATCATAGTGAGGTTGACGGCCAATAGCACCTTCTTGGAAACCACCCTTTAATTTAGCCAAACTGTCTGCATAGTTTTGACCCCAAGTAGCATTGTCACCATTGAAGCGATTTGTTGCATCAATAAGTGTATTAAGCTTAGCAGCTGCTTTCTCATCGCTACCGCCATCAACTACGGAGGATACTACGGAGCCAATGCCACCCGCTTTATCACTGCCGCAACCAGAAACAAATAAACCAGCTGTCAATGCTGCTACACAAAGTAAAGTTGAAAATAATCTGCGTTTATTGTTCATATCTTCTCTTCTCCTTTTAACACATGAATATTGAACTAAGCGCATTATACTAACTATACTACACCAATTCTGTAGCCACAGCTACAAAAACAAATCTTCATATAAGCTTCACCTAGTTTAGAGGAATTATCAATAATTAATCGATCCATTTAAAATGCTTACACGCATTATAAATGCCATCTTTATCACAGTCTGTAGTAATATAATCAGCCTTTGCCTTTAATTCAGGGCGCGCATTACCCATAGCAATATTTAGCCACTCAGGTCTAAACATAGACAAATCATTATACCCATCACCAAATACAACAGCTTGATTTGGCTTCATTCCAAAGTGTTCAAGGATATTACGAATACCCAATGCCTTTTCCATAGGCTCATATAGAACACAGCCATCACCATAACGAATGAGCTTATGTGTCATATGCTCGATATCCTTCTCCTCTTCCTCTCCTTCCTTGAAAAACACATAAATCTTATAAAATTCTTCAACACTATGAAAGTCAAAATTAGGGTCTACAGTTGTTTTAAATACATCCCAATTAGGATGCCACTCTAGAATTTCCTTATATGGCGTAATACGACCGAGTTTATTGCGATCAGTTACGGCCCAAGGAATATTATGTGATTCTAAATACTCTAAATATTTAATACATGCATTACGATCCATACCTATCATAGATACCAATTCATTATTAACAGTGATACTGTGACCACCATCTGCTACAAAATCAGTAATGCCCGCTTGCTCTGCGAAACGCTTAGCATCCACTTGAATACGACCAGTTGCTAAGGCTACACGGTGACCACGACGCTTTAACTCATCTAAACTGTATTGAGCACTTTCAGGGATTTTACCTTCAGGCCATACAGCTAAAGTATTATCAATATCAAAAAAGAAAAACTTCTGCTCCACGGCCCCTCCTAATCACGTCCACTCATTAACTTAAATCGTTCTTTTTGCACTACATCTGGATATTTTTCACAATCCACATCGCTCACAAACATTTCTAAGGGACGTACATACATATCGCGCTCATCATACAGTTTCTGATATACTACAAACTTTTCACCCGTCTCAGAGTGAGTCGCTACATCTAGCACATAATAATACATGCCTTTAAAATGACGATATAAGCCACCCTTTACAATTTCTTGCATTTATAACCTCATCACATAACATACACAAATAGTTACAAACCATATTAATCAAGAGATTCCATATATTGAATAGCTTTAGTCAACATATCTGCTGTAATTTTATATGGAGATACATCAATATCATGAACAGATGTAGCCTTTTCAACAATTTGAGGAATATGCGATGCAGTAAGATCTAATTGTGAAAGTTTAGTAGGCCAACCTAATTCGCGATATACTGGCAACCACCGTTGTAACTCATCCATTTGTTGGTCAACGGTTAACAAAATAAGTAAGCCATAAGCTACTATTTCACCATGCAAATGATTTTCTTCTGTTTCTTTATTAGTAACACAGCCATAACATACAGCATGAGCCATGTTGCTATTATATGCCATAGGAACACAACCTGATACAACACCGGTAGTAAAGATAACAGTCATAGCAATGGTATCAAAGGCATCACTACGTTTATTAGCTTGACTATCTTTATAGGCTTGTATACCATGTGCTAAAATTGGTTCACTACACATAGAAGCTAGAGTAAGGCCTAACTGAGTATTATAGTCTTGCTCGCGATTGCGAGCAGAAAGATGAGTTTCATAGTGTTTTGCAATAGTATCTCCCATTCCTGCCCACAAGTAACGGCTTGGTGCTTCTACGAGAATATCAGCATCAATAAAGCAGTGCACAGGAGGATGATTTACAAAAGCTACGTCATCAAAAGTATGATCTGCCGTGTATACAGCTGCCACTTCTGACGTTGCCGCACAAGTAGATGCAATGGTTGGAATTGTAAAGAATGGTTTATCATCTAACTCTATAGCTACTACTTTTACTGTATCCATGGCCTTACCACCACCAACAGCAAACAAAAAGTCCGCATCTTTTACAGATGCCATTTGTGCAATTTCCTTGCCTCGAGCAAAAGTACACTCTCCACCAAAGTGGATAATATCTAGCACCTTAATCCCCGCTTTATCAAGCACGGGACGAATGTGTGGCAAAGCTTTAGAAAGAGCTGTTTCGCCACCGATGATAGCTACAGACTTGCCATATAATTTTGTAAACTTTGGAATAGCGTCAAATACATCATGACCTCCAAAACTATAACTAGGTAAACAATGAGTACTACGCATAAAATTTCCTTCCTTCTTTTATCATTTATATCCTTATTTATCCTTATTATAGAAACTTCTACACACAAAATCAATTTTATATGACAACAATCAAAACATAAAAAGGCTCTATACTCTCACAAAATGAAAGCATAGAGCCTTTATCTTTATTACTTATTATCGGAAGCAAGACCTTTATGGATAAGGCCTACAACGAAGCCTAATACCGCAAAGCTCACCCATCCCATACCAGCACTTTGGAATGGAATATATTGAGCAAAGAGCTGTTCCAAAGCTGTAGGTGCAATACCTGCAGTTTCAAGACCAGTCATGAGGGCAGAGATCATTGTGAAAGCCATAGTCCATGCATATACGCAACGACGACCACCAAACACATTATGAAGAAGTGCCAACAAAATGATTACGATAGTCAACGGATACAAGAGCATCAACACAGGGATTGCTGCACTGATAATTGTTTTCAAGCCAAACATACTGAGGACAAACGCCGCTAGAGAGAAAATTACTACATATAATTTGTAGCTAATCTTTGGTGTCAGCTTGTGGAAATACGTACCGCAAGAAGTGATAAGGCCAATACTTGTAGACAAGCAAGCTAGCAGAACGATGATAGCCAAGATGATTTGACCGAACTCACCAAACAAATAGTTAGCACTTACGGACAATACAGGAGCCCCTGTCTCGAACAAACCAAAGCGTTCAACACTTGTAGCACCGATATTAGCGATAAATACATACACGATACCAAGAAGGCCTACCGCAATTGCACCTACCTCCATTACTGTTTTTGTAATCACAGCACGAGATGTAGCACCACTGAGGCGTACAAAATCGATTACAAGAATAGCAAATACTACGGAAGCTAAGGCATCCATTGTATTGTAGCCATCTAAGAAGCCTTGTAACACAGCCGTTGGTGCATCACCATATGCCGGTTGTGGTACCGCATACCCACCAAGTGGAGTAATAAAGGATTTAACAATCAACAACAAAATTACAAGTAGTAAAGCTGGTGTCAAAATATTACCGATACGGTTAACAAGTTTTTGCGGACTAATAGATAACCACAAAGAAATACCAAAGAATAATGCCAAGAAAATTGGTTCCATATTCATATTCATGCTTAAACCTTCAGCAAAAGGTTTAATTGCGATTTCATAAGCTACAGTACCAGTACGCGGCGTCGCAAACATTGGACCAATACTCAAGTATAAAGAAATTGTGTACAACAAGCCATAAATCGGATGCACACGACTTGCAAGTTCTTCAACATCTTTACAGGAAGAGTAACCCATAGCTGCAACCCCTAAGAGTGGAAGTCCTACACCAGTTAATACGAAACCGAGCAATGCCCAACCGACATTATCACCAGCTTGTTGACCTAAGGCCGCTGGGAAGATCAAGTTCCCTGCCCCAAAGAATAGAGCAAATAACATCATGCCTATAGCCAGATAAGCACGGGTCGACAGATTATCGTTACCATTCATAAATGTAACCCCCTTTAGGTTATATAAAAATAATATTACTATTATAATCTAAAGGGGCTTGGGTATACAAGAAAAATATCCTCACTATTCTATATCCGTATAGAGTTATTCCCATAAGTAACAGACTTTAACTTTTACTTATAGAAATAAGTAGATAAATTCCTATTTTACAGTAATCATTACAGACTATTAATTGGTCATTCACTACAAAAGATTTCTTATATGAACTTGTACATCATAAAAGGTGCTCCCCCATCCCTGATCGGTAGGACGAGCTGCGGTAAGCGCATTGATTGCCACGTGAGGATCACTCGATTGAGATTGCCACCATACACCTAGTGTTACCAATGTCCCTCTCTGTACTTCATCGTCGTAGTATGCTTTAATTTTTACACTGCCACGATCGTTATAGATTTCTACCTCAGCACCATCGTTTATGTTATACATTTTTGCATCTTCTGGATGGATGCGAAGTTTCATCAACTCAGGATCATTAAAGTCTAATTCGCAGAAGCTAGAGTCCAAAATTCGAATATCATTACCATTTATAAGCCAAAACGGTGCATTATCACCATATGGAGGCATATACCGAATTAATGGTTCTACATCCTGCGGATTATATAATTCAATTTTTCCAGACGGTGTTTTGAAATCCATCTTATAACTCTCAGGTACCGTCATCTCCACAGGCTCACCATTTAAAATCAACTCTTGGTCCCTCTTGGATATACGACTCGAAGTCCGCACAATTTGTTCAATAAGATCTTTTTCACTAAGGTCAAAAAAATCATCCTCCAACCCCATGCGTTTTGCTAACTCAGCAATAACTTGCCAGTTGGAACGAGATTCACCAATTGGCTCAATCAATTTGTAACCCGTCCCAATTGTGTAATGACCATAAGAATTATAAATATCATCATGCTCCACAGATGTTGTGGCTGGTAAAATAATATCAGCATACTTACAAGTATCCGTAAAGAAACGCTCATGTACCACAGTGAATAAGTCATCGCGCATCAACCCTCTACGTACAACATTCTGGTCAGGAGCTGTGATAGCCGGATTTGAAGAGAAGATATATAAACTATGAACTTTAGTTCCTTCAGGGTTTATAAGCATTTCACCCAGTTTAATCATAGGCATCAATCGTTTAGCTGGCGCATGAACATGAGCCTGTTGCATCACATCTTTGCCAATAAATTTACTACCACTAGCACTCGACAACAATCCACCCCCAGGATATTGCCATGCTCCAACCACAGCAGGCAAGGCATTAATAGCACGGCATGTCATAGCACCATTGCCATATCGAGATAGTCCACTGCCGAGACGAATAAACGGCGCTTTTGACTTTGCATAAGCATGAGCAAACTCAGTCATCCGCTCCACAGAAACACCGCAAATTTCAGCCGCTTTTCCCGGCGTAAAGTCAAGCAACACCTCTTTTACCAACTCATCGTAGCCTTGGACATGCTTCTTAATAAAATCTATATCCGCCAAGCCATCACGATGAATGATATGGAGCATCCCTAAAGCTAGTGCCCCATCACTTCCTGGTTTAACGTAAATATGTTCATGAGCTTGGCTAAAAGTATAAGTTTTATGAGTGTCGATAATCCAAACGCGAGCCCCCTTCTTTTTCGCAATGTTCACATCATGTAAAATATGAACATCTGTGGCTGTCGCATTTATCCCCCACAAGACGATAAGATCACTATGTTGCGCCTCTTGTGGTTTAATCGCTAAGGTATCACCGTAAACAGAACGGAACCCCGCTTGTTTAGCAGGAGAGCAAATACCTCGATCTTGGTCTGTAGCACCAATACAACGGAAAAAATAATCTGCTGCAGGACTCTGAATAACCCCCATTGTTCCTGCATAAGAGTAACGCAAAATACTTTCACTGCCATAAGTATCAATAGTTTCTTTGAAATTATTGACAATTGCATCAAGGGCTTCATCCCAACTAATACGAGTGTACTGATCTTCACCAATTCCCTTTTTACCGACACGCTTCATAGGGGACTTCAAGCGCAATGGAGAATGGATTACCTTTTCATAATGTGCCATCTTAGGGCATAGTGTACCTCTTGTGAAAGCATGTGCTCTATCCCCTCGAACAGATATTACTTTATTATTATCGACTGATACAATGAGACCGCATGCATCGGGACAATCGTATGGGCATACAGATTTATATTCTTTCATAATAAGCACCTCGCTTATAAATTGTATAAACTATAGGATGTATATTTATATTATATTATAGTATGACTCGTATAAGTATAACCTTTTGCACATCTTCTGAATTAAAAAGGTTTTAGAAATGATTATTTTATGTATATCAATGCATTCGATTATCACATTACATTTATGACCTCATCATTTATTTTGATATATATAGTTAGACATTTCAAGTTTTATCGATATCTATCCATTATCATTCTTGTCCAATGCCTAAACAGATATACTAATAAGTTCTATAAAAATACCAAAATTCTTCAAAAAAATCATGTAATCATTACTAAAAGTCATAACCATATAGTTTTAGGTATAATCAGACATTTTAATAGTGTCGTATAGATTATGTGACAAAAATCACCGGTACGTATGCGTATTTAGTAATGTCGTTCAGACTGTAAGACTATTCAATCTCACTTGTTTCTGTGCTATACTGACAGTGTCATTTGAGAGGATATAGAACTCACAAGAAATCATTTTGAATTCATGGTTATCTAATGTGAAGTAGCTATATCAGGTACATATTTTCTGAAAAGAGGTTTTAACGATGGCAGACGCAAAAAACACTGTGTTATTCCCTTATGAAACACTAAAAAAATTGAGCATGGACGCTTTCCAAAAATTTGGTTTCTCCGAAAAAGAAGCTGACATCATCCAAGACGTACTTTTGACTTCTGACTTGTTCGGTATTCAAAGCCATGGTATGCAACGTATGGTTCGTTACCATAAAGGTATCACTAATGGCTTGATTAAAATCGACGCTAAACCTGAAATCGTAAAAGAAACTCCAATTTCTGCAGTTATCGACGGTCATGACGGCATGGGTCAATTATTGGGTCATAAAGCTATGGAAATGGCTATCGAAAAAGCTAAAAAATCCGGTGTTGGTATCGTATCCGTACGTAACTCCAACCACTACGGTATCGCCGGTTACTATGCTAAAATGGCATCCGACCAAGGCTTAATCGGTTTCTCTTGTACAAACTCCGAAGCAATCATGGTTCCTACATATGCTCGTAAAGCTATGCTTGGTTCTAACCCTATCGCTTGGACTGTACCAGCTGATCCTGTTGACTTCTTCTTCGATTGCTCCACTACAGTAGTAACTCGTGGTA
>PPYF01462301.1_pt1 | contig 104707 bp, 104 predicted proteins | sample 1559871 | NCBI WGS metagenome assembly PPYF01 (sample SAMN08240021, study PRJNA423297) | Human gut metagenome, whole genome shotgun sequencing project.
AGGTTCCTTCTTTTTCTATAAGTATTTTTTATGTTCCCCCAGTAAACTGGGGGTTTAGTCATGCCTATTCGGCGCCAAACGCAAAAAGGGCGGTCCCGGTGAACCGCCCTTTTTGTATGCCCACTTCACTCGTATGCGCATTTCTATGTGAGGCGCATCATGACATGCGCCGGCACGCGGCGTACGTCGCGGACACCTGTAATCGTCATGGCATCGCGAAGCTCTCCTTTTATTTTGTTAAAATACAGTTCTACGCCTTCAGCGCCGCCGCCGATGGCCGCAACCGCCACGGGTCGTCCGATGAGAACGGCGTCGGCCCCCAAAGCGAGCATTTTAAGGACGTCTTCACCCGTACGTACGCCGCCGTCGACAAGAATGGTCGTCTTCCCTTTTACGGCTGCCGCAATTTCAGGCAATACATCTGCCGTTCCGGCCATGCCGTCCAGGACGTGGCCGCCGTGATTGCTGACGACGACGGCCCCCGCTCCGGCCGCAACACACCGCTTCGCCTCCACGGCGGACATGATGCCCTTCACAATAAAAGGGATACTTACGGCCTTTGAAACGGCACGAATGCTCTCGGGACTCTTCGGTCCTACAGGCTGCCCCAAAAGCCGCATATTGATAAGCGTCGCCGCATCGACATCCGACGCGACGGCCGGTGCGCCGCACGCAGCCGCAAGCTTTGCCTTTTCAATTATCTTATCATCTTCCCGCGGCTTTATGGTCGGTATGACACGGCCGGGACAGGCCTTACATGCCTGTAAGGAGCCTTCATACATGAAGGGTGCACCGCCGTCCCCGCAAAAGGCCGCCGTCCCCGCTGCAGCCGCACCTTGAGCGACAGCCAGGTCATAGGCCGCTTCTATTTCCGCCGCATCGCCTTCCATCTTTGCATTAAGTGAAATCGCACCGACAGGCGCCGCCATGACGGGCAGAGACAGCTTCATGCCGAAAAGGGTAATTTCCGTCTGAGGCTCCTCAACCTGTGCCAAACTGTTCATAATAAGACCGTACTGCCGCAGAGATTCCACATTGCGAATAAAGGACCGGGCCGTCCGCAGGCCGCCGAATCCCGGAATTTCTCCGATACAGCCCAAGCCGTTACATTCTTTGCACACACGGCATCCATTCATTCGTTTTTTCGCCTGCGCACGCACTTCGCTATAGTCCATCGTCAACACGCTCCCATAAAAAAAACTGCTATCACATTTTTATGATAGCAGTTTTTTTATTATGCGTCTAATCTTATAATTTTTCGAATGCGTCTTTGCCTGCACCGCATACGGGACATACCCATTCTTCGGGAAGATCCGCAAATTTCGTGCCTGCCGGAGCGCCGTTGTCGGGGTCACCTTCAGCTTCGTCGTAAATATAACCGCATACCGTGCATTCGTACTTATCCATACTTAACTCCTCCTATAGGAACATATTATACCGCTCTAAAAGCGGTCGGCTTTATCATAACATTTGCATTTGAAAGGTACAACCTGATTCTTATCAAGATTGACTTTACTTATACGCATAAACGCCGTACTTATAACTTAACAAAAGCATCCTTGTCCGCACCGCATACGGGGCATACCCAGGAATCGGGAAGGTCCGCAAATTTCGTACCTGCAGGGGCACCGTTGTCGGGATCGCCTTCAGCTTCATCATAAATGTAACCGCAAATTGTGCATTCGTACTTTTCCATTTTTACTTCCTCCATTTATTCTCAACAAATTATTGTTATTAATTAAATCCATATGTATAATAACATAAATTCTTTTTAAATGCAACAGGAATTATAAACTCTTTTTGACCGAAAAAAATCGCGTATTTTTGCGGTTCCCAAGGTAATATGATATAATTCGGCCATAAGGAGGGTGTATGAAAAAGAGATATTTTTTCTTCTTTATTCTCGCCTTCATGGCCATGGCCGCTTGGAGCCATATTACGGACAAACCCTATAACGCTAATCCCTTTGCGGCATCGGAAGAAGCCGATTCGTCCCTTGCGCCGTATCTGCATTTTCGCGAATCCATGCAGAGCAAAATCAGGCATATTCACGGTTACGTCAAGGCCGATAAGCTTCCCCGCTCTCTTCTCCGGGCTGTCGTTTCCGTAGAAGATAAACGCTTTTACGACCACGGCGCAGTCGACCCCGTCGGTATTATTCGTGCCGGTTCCGTCAATCTCTATGCGGGCAAGACGGTAGAAGGAGGCAGCACAATCAGCCAGCAGGTCATAAAAAACACGTTCCTCTCGCAGGAGCGCACGGTCTCCCGCAAAGCAAAGGAATTGCTTTTAGCCATCCTTCTGGAGCGTAATTACACAAAGGATGAAATCCTCGCCATCTACTTAAACACGGCCTATTTCGGCGCTGACGCGACGGGAATCGCCCAGGCAAGTCATACATACTTCGCTGTTGAGCCGGAAAATCTCACGCTGGCTCAGTCGTCCATGCTGGCCGGCCTTCTTCAGGCGCCGACTTACTATAATCCGCTGGAAAATTACAAAGCGGCCAAAGAGCGGCAACAAACGGTCCTCGCCCAAATGACGGAAAGCGGCTTCATCTCAGCCGACGAAGCCCGTCGAGCTTATGAGGAAGATCTGCATCTGCAAAAGTAAAATATGCCCGTATACACGAAAATCCCCCTGCCCGAAGAGCAAGGGGATACTTTTCTTCATGCTTATTTCGCGTAGTCGACCATGCGCGTTTCTCTGATAATGACAACTTTGATTTGTCCGGGATATTCCAATTCCGATTCAATTCGTCTTGCCACATCGTGAACCAGAATGACGCAATCATCTTCGCTCAATTTTTCCGGTTTTACCATAACGCGAATTTCGCGGCCGGCCTGAATAGCAAAGCATTCTTCAACGCCGTTGAAGGATTTTGCGATTTCTTCGAGTTTGGCCAACCGTTTTAAGTAATTTTCCAGTGTTTCCCGACGCGCCCCCGGCCGTGCCGCCGATATGGCATCGGCCGCCGCTACCAACACGGCTTCCACGGATGTCGCTTCTTCATCACCGTGATGCGAAGCGATACAGTTGATGACGGTCTTCGATTCGCCGTACTTCTTGGCTACATCAACACCGATGGACACGTGCGTTCCCTCGAGGTCATGATCCAACGCCTTACCGATATCATGCACCAAGCCGCCGCGGCGGGCAAGGGTTACATCAACGCCCAGCTCGGCCGCCATAATACCGGCAAGCTGCGATACTTCAATGGAGTGGCGCAAGACATTTTGCCCGTAACTCGTACGGTAACGCAAGCGTCCCAATATCTTGATCATTTCCGGATGCAGGCCGTGAACGCCCGCTTCATATGTCGCCTGTTCACCGGCTTCGCGAATCTTCTGGTTCACTTCTTTACGGGCTTTTTCAACCATTTCTTCAATGCGTGCCGGATGAATACGGCCGTCGACAATGAGTTTTTCCAAAGCCAGGCGGGCAACTTCACGACGAATGGGGTCGAAGCACGAAAGAATAACCGCTTCCGGCGTGTCGTCGATAATGAGATCGACGCCGGTCAACGTTTCAATAGCGCGAATATTGCGACCTTCGCGACCGATAATGCGTCCCTTCATTTCGTCATTGGGCAGAGATACGACAGAGACTGTCGTTTCCGCTACATGATCGGCGGCACATCGCTGAATAGCGAGAGAAATGATTTCCAAGGACTTCTGCTCCGCTTCTTCCTTCGCTTCTTCTTCGAGTGTCTTAATGAGCTGTGCCGTTTCATGTTTCACTTCGTTCTTGACGTTTGCCAGAAGAAGTTCTTTCGCATCATCGTAGGTCAGTTCGGAAATACGTTCCAACTCGGCCAGCTGACGTTCGTGCAGTTGGTCGATTTTTTCACGTACCTTCGCGACTTCCCCTTCTTTTCTGACGAGAAGTTCTTCTTTTTTCTCCATGGACTCGGATTTTTTATCCAAGTGTTCCTCTTTTTGAAGCAACCGCCGTTCCAGACGCTGCAATTCGGAGCGCCGTTCTTTATTGTCCCGTTCCGCGTCAATACGCAGTTTGTGAATTTCTTCTTTGCCTTCGAGAATCAGCTCTTTGCGTTGTGCTTCGCCTTCCTGTTTGGCCGTCGTAATAATACGGGCCGCCTCCGCTTCGGCACTGCCGAGTTTGCTTTCGGCAATGCGCAGGCGGTAAAAGTAGCCGAAGCCGAGGCCGATAGCACCGCAAACTACGGCTGCAATTATAATTCCAATCACTTTACACTGTCACCTCCTTTTCATTAAAAAAAGCCGAACTCCCGTCCGGCTTTTCTAGTATGCGTCTTACTTTTCTGCATCTTTTTTCAAAAAACCATCATAGCTGCATATAAGAACCGATACTGTCATTCGGTTACTCTTATTGTAAATTTTTTTCACTCATCTGTCAAGCTGACAAAGTCATCGAAAACCGCTCGTACAGCCGTTCCCGAAAAACCGCGGTTCTGTAAATAACGGGCAATTTTGCGCCTGTCGGCTTCCGTCCGGGAAAAGTATTTTCGTACGAGAGCAAGAGCGGCTTCCGTTTCGTCATACTCTTCCCGCTCTTCCGGCAAAGGCAATAGGCGGAGGCGCAGTTTATTGCAAATATACGCATGACCGTACTTTGCTTTTTGCGCATAATGGCGATATACGGCGGCTGCCAGGCGCTCGTCATCAATAAATCGCTCCGTTTTCAGCTTCTCTACCACTTCATCAATTACATCGTCCGCCGCTTCACGAGCCTGCAATTTGCGGCGCAGCTCACCTTCGCTGAGAAAGCGCACGCTCAGCAGGTGCAGCGCCTTGGCATAAACCTCTTTCGCATTCACGGCTTACTCTGCGGCCGCTTCATCGGCGTGAGGCCGTTCCGTCAGCACTTCGTCGAATCGTTCCGGTTCCGCCGCAAGGGTGTCACGAATAATTTGTTCCACTTCCGACGCTATTTCCGGGTGCTCTTTGAGGAATGTCTTCACGTTTTCCTTACCCTGGCCGAGACGCTGGCCCTTGTAGGAATACCATGTACCGCTTTTTTCCAGGATGTTCATGGATGCGCCCAAGTCGAGGAGCGTTCCCTCCTTGGAGATACCTTCACCGTACATGATATCCACTTCACAGTTACGAAAAGGCGGCGCCACCTTATTCTTTACGATTTTGACCTTCGCCTTATTGCCTACGAGTTCACCGCCGACTTTAATGGCTTCACCCTTGCGAATTTCCATACGCACGGATGCGTAGAATTTAAGGGCCCGGCCGCCCGTAGTCGTTTCGGGATTGCCGTATATGACACCTACTTTTTCACGCAATTGGTTGATAAAAATGACAATGGATTTGGACTTAGAAATAATGCCCGTCAATTTACGCAAAGCCTGGCTCATGAGTCGGGCGTGGAGACCTACATGGGATTCACCCATTTCCCCTTCAATTTCCGCCTTCGGCACGAGAGCCGCCACAGAGTCGACGACAATGATATCGACAGCACCGCTGCGTACGAGTTCTTCCGTAATTTCCAAAGCCTGTTCTCCGTTATCGGGCTGAGAAATGAGCAGTTCCGCCGTATCGACGCCGAGATGGCGCGCATATACGGGATCCAAAGCATGTTCCGCATCAATAAAAGCGGCAATACCGCCGTCTTTTTGAGCCGAAGCGATGGCATGCAGAGCTAATGTCGTCTTACCGGACGATTCGGGACCGTATATTTCTATGACTCGGCCGCGCGGATAGCCGCCGACGCCGACAGCCGCATCAATAGCCAAGGAGCCGGACGAAACAACTTCCAAGTTCATTTTTTCCGCCAAATCGCCGAGCCGCATAATGGCGCCCTTGCCGAAGTCTTTTTCAATTTGCTTCAACGCGTTTTCCAGCGCCGTTTGTTTCGCTTCCATAAATGTGCCTCCTTCTATGAATGTTCCATTATATACTGTAATGCATGATAAACGGCCTTAGTCGCCGCTCTTTCTTTCACTTCTTTACGTTCGCCCGGAAAGACGCTCTTATAAACCGTCGTTCCCCACGGGCCGGCGACACCCGTATAGACAAGGCCTGCAGGTTTTTCTTTCGTACCGCCGTCGGGACCGGCGATACCCGTTGTGCTGACGGCAATATCGCTGCCGTAAAGCTTCCTGCTTCCTTCCGCCATTTCGGCAGCCGTTTCTTCGCTCACTGCCGTATGAAGGCGCAGCGTTTCCGAAGACACACCGAGGAGTTTCGTCTTCACGCCGTCCTGATAGGTCCCGGCAGAGCCGAGGAAGTAGGCCGAACTGCCGGCAACGTCCGTTATATACGAGCCGACAAGGCCGCCCGTACAGGATTCGGCACAGCTCATCGTAAGCTTCCGATCAAGCAAAGCACGGCCCAAGGCGGCGGCAACCGTCTCGTCGTTATACGTCACGGCAGCGCGCCTGAGGCGCTTACGCAGCTCGTCTTCCACAGGTCTTACCAGTGCCTTGGCGGTTTCCTCATCTGACGCTTTTGCCGTGACACGCACTTCCACAAAGCCGATGCGTGCATACATGGCAATGGTCGGGTTGGACTGTCTCTCAACGAGATCCATAATCATGTCTTCAATACGTGCTTCGCCCATATCATATATTTTAACATAAGTCGAATAAATATAGCCCTGAGAACCGAAAATATGCCGTAAATAAGTCTTTACCCGGTTATTGAAGACCCAGCGCATTTCCGACGGCGGACCGGGCAGGTGGATGAGAACCTTTCCGTTCTTATATAAGGCCGTCCCCGGTGCCGTCCCCGCCTCATTGGCAAGAACCGTCGCTCCCTCGGGGATCATCGCCTGGCGTCTCTGGTTATCCGTCAAATCCCGTTCGGGATGACGCAACTTGATCCAGGCCGTAACGCCTTCCATAACGTCTTTGCGAAAGACGAGAGACACGCCCATGACCCGAGCACCGATGATCTTAGTCACATCTCCCTGCGTCGGCCCCAAACCGCCCGTCGTAATGACGATATCCGCTCTGTTTAAAGCCGTGCGCAGAACCGTCTCCATACGATTCGGATTATCGCCGACCGTCGTCTGATAGATAACGGAATAGCCCATTTTATTGAGCTGTTGTGACAAGTAGCGCACATTTTCATTGACAATTTCACCGAGCAGCAGTTCCGACCCGGTCGTTACCAGTTCTACGAGCATGTCTTATCCACCTCGCCGCTATACTCTTTCGGCAATTAAATCATAAGCGAAGCCGCGCACTACTTTGACGGAAATAATATCGCCCGGCTCAAGGCCCGCGCCGTCTTCCACATAGGTCAGGCCGTCCACTTCGGGAGCCTGCGTATTGATACGGCCCACAGCCTGTGTATAACCGTTTTCGTCCGTAATTTCTTCAACAATGAAAGGATGAACGCTTCCTTCAAGCTCGCAGTTTCGTTCCTCCGAAACCTTTGCCTGAATGGCCATGAGCTTATGATACCGTTCCTCCTTTACGCCTTCGGGAATTTGATCCTTCATGGCCGCTGCCGGTGTACCTTCCTCCTGCGAATACGTAAAAACGCCGACGGCATCGAATTTCGTCTGCTCCACGAAATCGCAGAGCTCCTGAAATTCTTCTTCCGTTTCACCCGGAAAGCCGACGATAAAGGTCGAGCGCAAGGTCAGCTTGCGGCCGTGACCGCAGAGCTTGCGGACGAGCCGTAAAATATCATCCTTCGTGTCCCGTCGATTCATACGCCTCAATACCGTATCGGAAATGTGCTGCAGCGGCAAATCGACGTAAGGACAGATTTTATCCTCCCTGACAATAATATCCATCAATTCGTCCGTAAAGTAATGAGGATATAAATAGAAGAGGCGAATCCACCGCACCTTGTCTATTTTTACGAGGCTGCGCAGGAGTTCGGGCAAAAGCGGCTCACCGACCGTATCGATACCGTAACTCGTCGTATCCTGGGCAATAAGGTTGATTTCCTTCACGTCGTTTTGCGCCATATCTTTCACTTCCGCCACGATCGAGTCCATAGGCCGGCTATACAGAGGACCGCGTACTTTGGGAATAATACAGAAGGTACAGCCGTTGTTGCAGCCTTCACCGATTTTAACGTAAGCGCTGTACGCCGGCGTCGTCCGCAGACGACTCGTCTCCTGATCGTACAGGTGGCTGACATCATCCATAAAACAGGCGCGTTTTCCCTGTTTTGCCGCCGTAACGGCTTCCCAAATGCGATCCCACGAGCCCGTACCCAAGAGGGCATCCACTTCGGGCAGTTCTTTCAAGAGTTCCCGTTGATACTGTTGACTGAGACAGCCCGTAACGATGAGGATTTTGCATTTTCCGTCCGTCTTATAGCGTGCCGCAGCCAAAATCGTTTGAATGGATTCTTCCTTCGCCTTTTCAATAAAGGTGCACGTATTGACAATAATAATGTCGGCGTCCGCCATGTCTTCGGTCAGGCCCATGTGGCGCTGCTGCAAAATACCGAGCATGACCTCCGTATCTACTAAATTCTTTGAACAGCCCAAGCTGACAAAAGCAATTTTTTCCATTACCCTTCCCTTCCGAATCGTACGGCTCTGAGCCACCAATCCTGCATGGACTTGCGTTCACTGTCGTTATAATGCTTCGTCCCTTTAAAGATGACGAGATTTTGCTGTTTCGAGTCCTGACGCGCAGGCAATGTACTGTTGGCATAGTGGAAATAGAGGCGGTTTTTGCGCAATACGGCTGCCGCTTTATCAGACAAAAGCCAATCTATAAAGGTTCCCGCCAGGTCTTCATCGGAGCACCACCTAGTCACGGCGGCTCCGGTCAACCAAGCGGATGTTCCGTCCTGCGGAAAAATAACATATACAGGCGCGCCGTCAAAACGATACTGCTCGGCCGTAACCGCATCGACTACGCCGACCTGGGCTTCACCGCCGGCGACGCGGTGCATAATGGGGGTCATCGTTTTCGTGTACGAGCCTATACGCTCCTGCAAGCTTCTGAAGTAAAGAGCCGACCGTTCCGTCCCGTGTTGTTCCACATATTCGCAAAGAAAATCGCCGGCAATGTCCGTCGCCGCAAGATCCGGAAAACTGATGACCATAGTCGAATCCGTAAGCAAGTCGCCCCACGTATTGATATTACTGCCGCCCATACCGTAATAGTCACGGTTGACTACAAAGACAAGAGGATTATACCACAGACCCGTCCAGGCACCGGCATCGTCTTTACGCTCGGGCGCAACCGTATCCGTCATGTCCGACAGATACGGCAAAAAGGCGCCTTGAAGCCGTCCCGTGCGCAACGTCCCTTCCGAAGCGATGACCGCGTCGGGCTGCTGCTCCGGTGCAGGGTGCTGCAGTGAACGCTGCAGGGCGTCTTCCGTGAGCGTCACCATGCGCACGCGCAGGCCCGTTTCCTCATAAAAGGCCGTCGCCAAATCGCGATTCGCTGCGGCCGGCAGGTCCGAATACACGGTCAAATGCCGTTCTTTTTCGTACATTGCCTGCGCTTCAAGCTGCTGTTCCCGATCCTGCTGTATAAATACGCCTGCCCAAAGGAGGCCCATAATAAAAAGTATTATCCCTAAAAGAGGAAGATGTTTTTTCATGCACCCGTTCTCCTACGCGGTTAACCGTCCGTCTCGTTACAAGACCTGCCATACAACGGCTGCGGCAAGACAAATGACCATGCCGACAATGCCGACTTCAACCCATCTGCCCTGATTACGCCGATTATTTTGCGTACGCCGCAAAAAAGAGGATTTTCGCACCTTGCGACGCACGGGCTGCGGCCTTTCCGGTGTGGTATGCTGTAAATACAGATCTATCAACTCCTCGCCGTTTATGCCCAAATAATTGGCATAGGAGCGAATAAATCCTTTGACAAAAACCGCACCCGGAATAGTATCATACTTATCGGCTTCAAGGGCCGCCAAGTAATCCGTCTTTATATGCGTGGCCGCCGCTATATCCGTCAACGTCCGCCCCTGCACTTCCCGTTCGGTTTGTAGAACTTCTCCTGCTGAAGGCATATATGTATCCTCCGTTTATGGTATATATTAGTCAAACCGACAGCTTTTTAATCGGAAAAATACTTATGCTGTACTTCTTCCGCCGTCATGAGAATTTCTCGCGCCTTACTGCCATTGGCGGGACCGACAATATGCATGACTTCCATTGTGTCGACCATGCGGGCGGCACGAGAAAAGCCGATACGAAAACGGCGCTGCAGCATGGATACGGAGGCCTGTCCCGTTTCCAAGACCATCATAATCGCCTTTTCCATCAATTCGTCTTCAAAGAAATCGCCGCCGTCGGCCTTTTCTTCCTGCTGAGCCGCCGTGACGGATTCGTCATACTGCGGCTTGCCTTGAGCCTTAATATATTCGACGACTTCGTCGATTTCGTTGTCCGATATGAAAGCGCCCTGAACGCGCACAGGTTTTGACGCACCCATAGGATAAAAGAGCATATCTCCCTTGCCGATAAGCTTTTCCGCACCGGCCATATCCAAGATAGTGCGCGAGTCGATTTGGCTCGACACGGCAAAGGCGATACGGCTCGGCACGTTAGCCTTAATCAGGCCTGTAATGACATCGACGGACGGTCGCTGCGTTGCCAAAACGAGGTGCATGCCGCAGGCGCGGGCTTTCTGCGCCAAACGGCAAATAGAGTCTTCCACATCGCCGGCTGCAGCCATCATAAGATCCGCCAATTCGTCGATAATGATAACCACATAAGGCATGGCTTCCTGCGGATGAAGCTCGTTATAACGCTTAATATCGCGCGTCTTCGTCATGGCAAAACGCTTATACCGATCATCCATTTCCCGTACGGCCCAACGCAGTATATTGGCCGCCTTTTTCGGATCCGTCACGACAGGTGTCATCAAATGCGGTATGCCGTTATAGTTCGACAGTTCGACAACCTTCGGATCGATTAAAATCAGTTTTACATCTTGCGGCCGCTGTTTAAAGAGGATACTGGAAATAAGGGTATTAATACACACGCTCTTGCCCGATCCGGTAGAACCGGCGACGAGCAGATGGGGCATCTTCGCAAGATCCGCCACAATAGGTGTGCCTGCAATATCCCTGCCCAGACCGACGGGAACACCGCCGGCGGCATTGCGAAATACGTCTGTATCCAAGACGTCGCGCAGGCAGACGGGCGTCACCTTGCGGTTGGGCACTTCAATACCCACGGCAGCCTTGCCGGGAATGGGAGCCTCTATACGAATATCCGTAGCGGCAAGCTTTAAAGCCAAATCATCCGCCAAGTGAACAATTTTGCTGACCTTGACGCCTGCCGCCGGCTCCAGCTCATACCGTGTTACGGCAGGGCCGCGACTGGCTGTCAGCATTTTTGCATCAATGTTAAAGCTTTTTAACGTATCCTGCAAGATCTGAGCATTTTGCCGCACTTCATCACTCAAACCCGTTTCGGCCGCATCGCCGCGATGCAGTATGGAAACAGACGGCAGGCGGTATGTGTGTTCGCCTTCAGCCGTCGGTACGGCCGTCTGTCCTCTCGCGCCCACTTCGACCGTACCGGCCGTAAGCTCCGTTTCGAGAGGCTTTAAGTCCTCCATTTCAACAGCCGGCGCCGTTGCGGTCGTATACGCCGCCGGTTTCGTATCGTCGATGACGACCGTTTCGATTATGCCGTTGCCGTCGTTTGCTTTACCCGCTTCGGCCTCGGGAACCTCCGCATCGTCTTCATCATAATCATAAGCTTCCAATTCGGAGCCATATACGTCTCTGCGGTCTTCAAATTCTCCTTTATCGGCAAAATCTGTGTTGTCGCCGCCGGCTTCGACAAGCGACAACTCGTCAGATGGACTCGGTTGTACGATTTCACGCTCTTCCCAATTTTCCGTTTCCGTCACCGCGGACTGCGGATTATGAGACACGACAACTGATGCGGCAGCTGCGTCGTTCGCTTCCTTTTCAATGTCAAAAATCTTTCGCTGTTCACGCTGTTGCCACTGTTCGCGCACGACCTGCGTCGCTTCCTGAATGCCTGTAACCGCCTTGCTCGACGCATAGGCGACAGGCCTCGAGATGGAGATTTTCTTCCAGATCATGAAAGCTGCAACAAGAGCAACGACAAGAATTAAAACAGTGCCGAAAGGACCGCAAAGGCTGCGCAGAGCCGAAGTCGGCAGGGCGCCCAAAATTCCGCCGCCCAGACGCAGAGACGCGGGAACGAACTCTTCGCCCTGTCCCGTAAAAAAGGCGTGCCAAAGGCTCAGCAAAAGCGCGTACACCAAGGCGCCCATGCACCAGCTTTTCGTAAAGGGCAGGGCTTTCCGTTTAATTATGTACTGAATGCCCGCCGCAATAAAGGCAACGGCTACAAAGAGGCGACCCGCACCGAAAGCATAAGCAAGGAGGTCGTCCAGAGCATAGCCGATACTGCCCGTGTCAACACCCATAAAACCGACGGTAAAAAAGATGCCGCCTACCAATAAAAAAAGCCCGATTATTTCATATTTTAACCAAGGCGTACCGCTTTTTTTACGCGTTGCCGCCCTCTTTTTTGCACTCCCGCCTGAAGCCCGCTTCACTTCGGTCCGTGCCGCCTTTGCCCGAGTCTTTCGTTCAGCCACTTTGCCACCTGCCAATTATAGCGCTCCTGTAGATTTATAGGTTTCGTACCATATAGAAAGCCGCCAAGCTAACTTAGCGGCCGAATAATCATGGATTATCTGTCAAAAAAGAAGCCCCACCATGCCGTCTATAACCGAGTTTTGAGCCTGCCTGAGCAGGTGGGTGTCCTCCTATTGGGAGTCAACAGTCCAGTGAAGGCATTGTTTAACCGCAATAGAGCCCGAACTCCCGATGTATAAGTGTTGGTTCAAAACATCGAGTACCTTTACGCACACAGTAGGGTTTTCTCTTGACCTTAGTATACTTAATGACCGCAAAAAAATCAAGTCATACCGCCAATTCTCACATATCTTGACGGCATGACCCGGCCATTGGAATTCTCTTGCCTTATACGGATTTAATGACATCGCATTTCATATACGGACGGAGCACTTCCGGTACTGCGACGGAGCCGTCCGCCTGCTGGCAGTTTTCCAGAATGGCCGCGACCGTGCGGCCTACGGCAAGACCGGAGCCGTTCAGCGTATGGACGTATTCGGGCTTCGACTTGGCATCGCGGCGAAAACGAATATTCGCACGCCGTGCCTGGAAATCTTCCGTATTGGAGCACGACGAGATTTCGCGATACTTGCCCTGCGCCGGGAACCATACTTCCACGTCGAAGGTCTTTGCTGCGGAAAAACCGATATCGCCCGTGCAAAGGCAGACGACATGATACGGCAGCTTGAGTTCCTGCAGAATAGCCTCGGCGTTTTGCGTCAACTTGTCCAGTTCGTCATAACTCGTTTCGGGGGTAACGTATTTTACCATTTCCACTTTGTGGAACTGGTGTTGCCGAATAAGGCCGCGCGTATCTCTGCCGGCGGATCCCGCTTCGGCACGGAAACACGGCGTAAGGGCCGTCAAGTAAACGGGCAGTTTCGCACCGTCAATGATTTCGTTGCGATAGTAATTCGTGAGCGGTACTTCCGACGTCGGAATCATGAACATTTCCTGTCCTTCAATACGGAACATGTCTTCATAAAATTTTGGCAACTGCCCCGTTCCCTGCATTGACTCGCGATTTACGATATACGGCGGAATCACCTCCGTATAGCCGTCCACTTCCGTATGGCGGTCGAGCATGTAATTATAAACGGCCCGTTCCAAATGAGCGCCGGCACCTAAATAGAAATAAAAGCGCGAACCCGCCACTTTACCGGCCCGTTCGGCGTCAAGGATGCCGAGAGCTTCACCGATTTCCCAATGGTCTTTGGGCTGAAAATCAAAGTGCGGCAATTCACCCCACTTACGCACTTCCGGATTGTCGCTGTCGTCTTTGCCGACGGGAACGGACGGATGGCACATATTGGGCAGCATGAGCCGGATGGCGACCATCTTGTTTTCCGTGTCCCTCACTTTTTCATCAAGTTCCGCAATTTCATCGCCCAATTTTTTCATGTCCGCAATTTTTTCATCTGCATTTTCTTTGTTTCGTTTGAGCACGCTGATTTCTTTTGTCACTTCGTTACGGCGGCTTTTCATGGCTTCAACGCGGCCTAACAAATCGCGCCGTTTTGCATCAAGTTCAATAAAAGTATCCACGTCGACAACAGTATTGCGTCGTTTTAAATTCTCTTTTACAGCCTCTGTATTTTCACGAATAAATTTTGCATCCAACATAATTAATATCTCCTCTCACTGTACACTGATTATAAGCCTTTTTGGTCTGTCGTACTGAATAAATATCCCATGTGAAGTGTTGAGTTCAGCAGGACCAGGCGCCACTTGCCGTCCTGTTCCTCCAGGACATTAATGCACGTATTATCCTGCTTTATTTGCCAGAATTTGTCGATTCCCATACCGAGAAGATCACAAACAATAACCTTGTTTACCGCATCGTGAGCGGCAACGAGCACGGTTTTGCCGGCAAAGCGGGCGGCGTAGTCGTCAAAGGCCGGGCGCACTCGTTTTCTCACGTCTTCCAGCGATTCGCCGCCGGCACCGGGCATTTTCACCGTATGAGGGGCTTTGTGCCAAGCCTTAAACTCGTCGACATACAGGCTTTCAATTTCTTCCGTAAGGCGGCCGCCCCAATCACCGTGATGGATTTCCGTCAATCGTTCGTCCTTTTCAACGGAAAGATTATGCAAATCGGCACAGAGTTTGGCCGTTATAAAAGCACGTTGCAAAGGGCTCGACAGACAGACGTCGAAAGGAATGTCCTTGAGGCTCCGAGCCAGCTTTTCTCCCTGCTCCCGGCCATAAGCGCTGAGCGGGGTGTCTTCCTGCCCCTGATAGCGACCCGTAACGTTCCACTCCGTTTGGCCGTGGCGAACTAAAATAATACGTACCATCGGTCTCCTCCTTATTGGTGCGGCTCACAATGAATGAGTTTCATATCCAAAATGCCGTCGATTGCCTTGAGCTTCAGCATGACATTGCTTGGAATATCGTCGGCGACGGCAATAGCCATTATATTCGTCCCCTTTTGCGTCATATTCCCGACCTGCATGCCCGTAATATTGATCCGCGCTTCGCCAAGGATGGTCGAAATCTGGCCGATCATATTTGGCTGGTCAATATGCGGTGCCAGGATAAGGTAGTTTTCCGGCGTGAAATCGACGCGGTATCCGTCAATCTGCACGATTTTCGCTTCTGTCCGGTTAAATAAAGTTCCCACGATGCTGTGTTCGCCCTTTTCCGTCACAATGCGTACCGTAACGGCGTCAACAAAGGTACCGGGGTCGGCGCTGCGTATTTCTTTGACCGAAATATGCCGCTGCTTGGCCACATCCGGCGCATTTACGAAATTGACCGAATCCTGCAGGATCGGATTCAGCGCACCTTTCAAAACGGCCGTCGTCAAAAGCCCGGTCTCCGTTTCGGCAAGCTTCCCCGTGTATTCGACCGTAATTTCCTTCATAGGCCCCTCAGCCAAGTATACACCGATGATGCCGATACGTTCCATCAGATCGAAGTAGGGCTGAATTGTAAGATAAACGTTCTTGGCGATAGGTGCCATGTTGACGGCCGTCGGCACCGGTTCACCGCGCAGGCCGGCCATAATTCCTTCGGCCACATCTACGGACACGCCTTCCTGAGCCTCTACGGTCGATGCACCGATGTGCGGTGTAATGACGACGTTTTCCATGCCCTTGAAGGGATTGATATCCGCCGTAAGCGGTTCTTCCGGGAAAACGTCTACGGCTGCGCCGGCAACGTGACCGTTTTTGAGAGCGGCGGCCAGGGCATGTATGTCGAGGACGGCACCGCGCGATACGTTAATTACGTGCACACCCTTTTTCATTTTCGCTATTTCTTCAGCGCCGATCATGCCGCGCGTCTCCTTTGTCAGCGGCGTATGGAGCGTAATATAATCCGCTTCGCGCAAGAGCGTATCCAAATCGACGAGCTCGCAGCCCAGCTGCTTGCCCCGTTCTTCCGGTATGTACGGGTCATAGCCGATAGTCTTCATTTCCATGGCCTGCATGCGTTTGGCAATACGCGAGCCGATACGACCGACACCGATAATCCCGACGGTCTTGTCCTTGAGCTGAATACCCGTAAACTTTTCCCGGTTCCACTCGCCGGCCATGAGCGAATCGTGAGCCTGCGGAATATGGCGCGTAACGGCTAAAATCATGGCGCACGTGTGTTCCGTCGCGGCAATCGTGTTGGATGTCGGCGCGTTGACGACAATAATACCGCGAGCCGTAGCGGCTTTGAGGTCGATACTGTCGATACCGACACCGGCACGGCCGATGATTTTAAGCTTCCCCGCCGCTTCAATGACCTCCGCCGTAACGTGCGTCATAGACCGCGTAATGAGGCCGTCATACTCGCCGATGCACGTAATGAGGTCTTTTTCGTCGAGGTTTGTTTTTATATCAACATGATATCCGTTCCTGCGCAATAACTCGACGCCCTTAGCCGACACGTCGTCGCTTACCAGTATTTTCATCATCTCTTCCATTGCCGCATCCTCCCGTCTATGTTATGCATGGTTCTTGCGAAATATCCTCATAAAATCCGCCAATACTTCACAGGCTTCAAGTGTCACCGCGTTGTATACGGACGCCCGACAGCCGCCTAAGGAACGGTGCCCTTTAAGGCCCGTTAAATTTCGTTCCGCCGCTTCATGTACAAACTTCTTTTCCAGTTCCGCCGACGGCAGGTTGAAGGTAATATTCATGATGCTCCGCGAATTTTTTGCCGCATGCCCTTTATAAAAACCGTCGCTTTCATCAACGGCTTCATAGATGACGGCCGCTTTTCGGCGGTTGCGCGCTTCCATGGCTGCCAAGCCGCCCAGAGACTCCAACCAATGAAGGACCTTGTTGACGAAATAAATGCAAAAAACCGGCGGCGTATTGTATGTCGAATCGTGGTCAAAAAAGGTACCGTATTTGAGCATAAGCGGCAAGTCTTTCTTTGCTGTCCGCAGCAGTTCTTTTTTCATAATACCGATGACCGCACCGGCAGGACCGACATTTTTCTGAATACCCGCGTATATAAAAGCAAACTTGCTCACGTCCACAGGCCGTGCCAAAAAGTCGCTGGATGCATCGCAGAAAAGAGGGACGCCGACCGTCGGGTAATCTTGCCACTGCGTGCCGTGAATTGTATTGTTCGACGTAATATAGACATAATCCGTATCGGGAAGAACCGTAAAATCGGCAGCCCCGGGAATGTATGTGAAACCGTCTTTTTCACTTGACGCCACATCATACACTTCTCCGAAAAAGGAAGCCGCTTCCTTGGCTTTCTCCGACCACACGCCCGTATTGATGTAGCCGCCCCTGCGGCGCAGGAAATTCGCACCGTGCATGAGAAACTGCAAACTGCCGCCGCCCTGCATAAAGGCGACGACGTAGTCGTCGGGAACGGCGAGCAGTTTGCGCAAGAGCGAAACGGTCTCATCCTGCATTCGCTGATACGCGTCGCTGCGATGACTGATTTCAACGATACTCATGCCGGTCCCGTTAAAATTCAAAAACTCGTGCTGTACTTCTTCCAACACGTTCAGCGGCATGGCCGACGGACCGGCATTAAAGTTATAGACTCTTTCCACCGTCTTTCCTCCTCACTTCCCGGAAAAAATAAATACGGAGAAGCTGTCCACTTGGGACGAGCCTCTCCGTATCTCGCGGTACCACCCAATTTGCCGTAATGCGAAAAAACAAAAAAACTCCCGTCCCTCAGGGACGAGAGCATATTCCCGCGTTGCCACCCAACTTGCCGTACGGCCATCTTTAAGCGCTATATCGGGCGCAGCCCGTCAAATTCGTCATTTGCCGCTCCGGAGCGGAACGCCTCACAGTCCTGTCGCCTCGCACCGGCCGGCAACTCTCTGAAAAAGACTCCGATTTGCTTCTCCATCACTGCGTTTCCTTATTATTGTTCATAGTATATGCATTTTACCGTTCCCTGTCAATACATATGCTTATATTCGTATATCCATCCATGCAATAACTGTATATATCTGCGTGATTATAATCTGGACTTTTTAAGTATTATTTGTTATACTTGTCATATGATAATCATTATCGACTTTTTATAAGGAGGTTTTTTATTATGGCATACACATTACCCGATTTGCCGTACGCATATGCGGCGTTGGAACCGTATATCGACGAAGAAACAATGCATTACCATCACGACAAACACCACAATACGTACGTAACGAATTTGAACAGCGCTGTTGAAAAGCACCCGGAGCTTTTTGCAAAGACGGCTGAAGAACTGGTCGCCGATCTGAACGCCGTTCCTGAAGATATTCGTACAGCCGTTCGCAATAACGGCGGCGGACATGCAAACCACACGTTCTTCTGGAATATTATGAGTCCTGACGGCGGCAAGCTTTGCGGCTCCGTGGAAGACGCTATCAATACGGCTTTCGGCAGCACGGCGGAATTCCAAAAACTCTTTACCCAAGCCGCCACAAGTCGTTTCGGCTCCGGTTGGGCCTGGCTTGTCGTAAACAAGGGTAAGCTCGAGGTCATGTCCACGGCCAATCAGGATTCACCTCTCAGCGAAGGCAAGACGCCGATTCTCGGTCTCGACGTGTGGGAACATGCATACTATTTAAAATATAAGAATGCCCGTGCGGCCTACATTGATGCTTTCTGGAATGTAGTCAACTGGAAACAGGTAAACGAACACTTTGAAAAAGCAAAATAAATTTTCCATAACCGAAATGGCCGTCCTCAAGGGGACGGTCATTTTGCATACAAATTACTATCTCATTCTTATAAAAACAGGGACAACACCATTTGGTAAAGTATCAATATGCCCCTTTGCACGGGAATAAGGATCGTTCCCAATATATTCGTCATCAACAATACGATGAGAATCAGGAGTGAGTATCGTTCCAGGCCGGCCAGTTTATATGCCCATTCCTGCGGCAAAAGAGCTGTCAGGATCCGCGAACCGTCAAGGGGCGGAATAGGCAGTAAATTAAAAATGGCGAAATTGATATTATACATTACGATTAATTGTAACACCAAGAGCATCCCGCTTGATAAGAGCACATCAAATCGGTTAAACACGGCTATCATCCCCATTGCCAAAAAGGCGACTAAAAAGTTTGCTCCCGGTCCGGCAAAGGCGACAAGAATCTCGCCCCGCCGCCAATTTCGAAAATTTCCGGGATTGATCATAACCGGTTTGGCCCAGCCGAAGCGTGCAATAAACAACATAAGCAGGCCGACGGGATCAATGTGGGCAATCGGGTCCAAGGTAAGCCGTCCTTCTCTCCTGGGTGTATCATCTCCCATAGCGACAGCCGTACGGGCATGAGAATATTCATGAGCGGTCATGGCAATAATTAAGCCGGGAATCCCCGCTACCATGGCAAGTATATCAAAGTTAAACATATTATCCTCCAAGAGTGTGTCAGTTGGATTTTTTCTTGCTGATTTCCATGCGCATGCGTTCCATATTATCCTTAAACGTTTCCGAATCGGCCATGGCAATACGCGTATAGAGTATGTCTGCAATGGCCATGTGAATCAGACGGGACGCGCCGGCTTCAGTCGAGTAATTGACCTCCCGCCCCATACCGTGCAGGCAAATATCGGCAAGCTTCGCCAAGGGCGAGTGAATATGGCTGGTCAGGGCGATAACGGCCGCGCCTCTTTTCTTTGCCACCTTCACGGACTGTATAAGCTCGTCTGTCGCTCCCGTGTGAGAGACGGCAATGACCGCATCCTGCGGTGTAAGCATAGCCGCCGACGTCACCTGCATATGGGAATCGGAATAATCCTGAACGGCAAAGCCGAGGCGCAAATACCGCGTCGTAATATCACGACAGACCGTTGCGGAATTGCCGAACCCGTAGACGGCGATGCGCCGAGCCTGCCGCAAAACTGCGGCAGCCCGGTCTACAGATCGATAATTGAGGAGTTGAAGCGTATCCAATAATCCGTCTGTAATATTCTGAAATATTTTAGCCGCGACGGCACTGCACGAATCGTCAACGCCGATATCATGATAGTTTTGCATTTTACTGGTCAGCAAATATGCCGTCAAGGCCTGCTTTAATTCTTGTCCCCCCCTGTACCCCAGTTTCTTACAAAACCGGGATACCGTAATTTCCGAACTCTCCGTTTCATCTGCAATCTCGGAAATAGTCATTTTCAAAAAAATTTCCGGCTGCTGCGCCATATATTCGGCAATGCACCGTTCCGATTTGGTCATGCCGGGATAGGAGCTGCGGAGAAAGGGGATTTTTTCTATATTTTCATTAATCATATGCCGACACTCTCCGCCTGAATGACTATGCTACAAAAGCATTCAATACGAGTACGCCGATGAGTCCCATAACTGCGATAATCGTTTCCAAGGCGCACCACGTACACATCGTTTCTTTTACGGTTAAGCCGAAAAATTCCTTAAACAGCCAAAAACCCGGATCGTTGGGCGGACTGAAAATCAGAGAACCTGCACCTGTCGCCAAAACCATGAGCTCCGGATTGGCACCGGTAGCGGCACAAATGGGGGCGGCAATACCGCCGGCCGTAAGAGCCGCAACGGTCGCCGAACCGCAAGCCGTACGAATAACGGCCGCTACAAGCCATGCAAGGACGAGAGGCGCAAGACCCGCGTCGGCAACAAGAGTGCCTATATACGTGCCCACACCGCTGTCGATGAGAATCTGCTTCAATGCACCGCCTGCACCGACGATGAGAAGAATCATGGCAATAGCGAGAATGGCATCCTTAACGGTAATCATGATTTCATCCATCTTTTTGCCGCGCGCCAGACCGAAGGTATACAAAGCGATAGCCACGGAAATGGTCAGAGCCATGTCGGGCTGGCCGAGGAACTCGAGGACCACTGCCGCCGTCGACGCCTGGTCGAGGACGAGTTTGGCAATAGCCGATACCGCCATGAGGACGACCGGTACGAGGGCCGTGAATACGGAAACGCCGAAGCTCGGCATTTCTTCATCGGTAAAAATTTTAGGATTATACAGTCCCTCGGGAATGGTCGGATTAATATCTTTCGTGAAGTTGTAGAACAAAGGACCGGCAACGATGGCCGTAGGCACGGCAATAACGGCGCCGTATATAAGGGTCATGCCGATATCGGCGTTATAAATGACGGCAATAGCGGTAGGACCCGGGTGGGGCGGCAGAAATCCGTGTGTTACGGACAGGGCTGCAGCCATAGGGATACCCACTTCAAGAAGAGGAATCTTCGCTTCCGCCGCAATCGTGAATACGAGCGGTATGAGCAGGACGAAACCGATTTCGTAAAAAAGGGCAATACCGACGATAAAGCCCGTCAGACTGACAGCCCATTTGACGTTCCGCCGACCGAAAACGTTGATCAGCGTCGTCGCAATACGCTGTGCACCGCCGCTCTCGGCCATGAGCTTGCCCAAAACGGCACCGAACGACACGACGATAGCCAGGCCGCCGAGGGTGCCGCCCAACCCCTTCTCAATGGTGGGAATAAGCTTGGCAACGGGCATTCCTTCGGCCAGGCCGACGAGTCCTGCTACGAGCAGGAGCGCAAGAAAGCTGTTGAGCTTAACGCGCACAATAAGGAAAAACAAGATGAGTATGCCGATTGCTAAAATAATTAATGGCATGCTGTGCACCTCCTGTATAGAAAAATAATTGCCGGCCGCAGAAGCGGCGAAAAAGTACTAATGCCGTTTCCAATCGTGGTGAACTGCTTCTCCCGTATCGACGCGCTCAAAGGTGTGAGCGCCGAAATAATCGCGCAGTCCCTGAATCAGGTTGGCCCCGACGGACCGGCTGCGGAATATGTCTATATACTCCAAGGCACTCATGTATGCCGGTACGGGAATACCGCCGAGGGCGGCTGCCGAAACGGTGTGCCGCAGGTTGTCCGTACCGTCGTTGATGCGCATGAGGAAAAATTCGTCGAACATAAGATTTTCCAAGGACGGATTATGTTGAAAGGCTTCCGCTATTTTATTGAGAAAATCGGCCTGAATAATGCAGCCGGCTCTGAAAACGGAAGCGATATCGGAAAAGTTCAAATGCCAACCGTAGGCGTCCGATGCCGTGTGATACAAGGAAAAGCCCTGCGCATAGGCAATGATTTTGGCTGTATACAAGCTCTTCCGCACCATTTCCGCAAAGGCCTCTTTATCGGCACGGGAACATTCCGACTGTGCCATAGCCCGGCGTGCCGTTATACGACCGGAATCGTTGGAGGAAATACGCGTGTTGCAGGCGGCATCGATCATGGAAACGTTTACGCCGAGGCGCATAGCTTCCATACACGTCCAACGGCCGGTTCCCTTTTGGCCGGCCTTGTCGACGATCTTGTCGATAATATAACCGGCGGCGACATCATCGTGCTCCGCCAAAATATCTGCGGCTGCACCGATGAGAAAGCTCTTCAGCTCGCCCTGATTCCAGCTGCGGAGGATTTCGGACATTTCCTGATTCGTAAAGCGGCCCACGTATTTGAGAAGTAAATAGGTTTCGGCAATAAGCTGCATATCGGCGTATTCAATGCCGTTGTGCACCATTTTCACAAAATGGCCGGCTCCGTTTTCGCCTATATAGGCACAGCAGGGCCTGCCGTCGTCCGCTTTGGCCGCAATAGCCTCATAAACGGGCCGAATGGCTTCATAAGCGGATGCGTCGCCGCCGGGCATGATGGACGGTCCCTTACGTGCCCCTTCTTCACCGCCCGAAATACCCATGCCGAAAAAAAGCACTCCCTTTTCCTTACACTGTATGCAGCGGCGCCGCGTGTCGCCGAAAAAGGAGTTGCCGCCGTCAATGATGATATCGCCCGGCTCAAGAATATCCAACAGCTGAAGGACCATGCTGCCTACCGGCGCGCCGGCCATGATCATGAGCATGACCTTGCGCGGTTTTTCCAGGGAGTCTACAAATCCTTTCAAGTCATAGTAAGGTGTAATATTTTCATGCGGCCGCTCAGCCGTAAATTGTTTCGTCAAATCAGGGGTATAGTTGTATACGGATACACGAAAGCCGTGATCCGCCATATTCAGGGCAAGACTGCTGCCCATGACAGCCATGCCGATGACCCCGATGTCCTGTGCCACGTTCTGTCCTCCTTATAATTTGTTCTGATATGCCGTAATCGCCGTAAATTCAGGCTGTAAATTTTCGTAAATCCGTTCAAAAATCCGAAACAGCTCTTTATATACGGCTACGTTTTCCGCCTGCGGCACATATACCTTCTTCGGATGGACGAGGCTTGCCGTATCGGCAATACCGCTCAATTTTCCGCCGGAAATAAAGCCCAGGACGGCAGCACCGAAAGCGGCACCTTCACTGTTGTCGGGAAGCGTAATGGGCTCGTTCAATACATCGGCAAGAATTTGCAGCCAAAGCTGAGACTTTGTAAAGCTGCCGCTCACACGAATGTCTTCAACGGAGCCGAACTCACGCAGGGCCGACATAACGCTGTTCAGACTGTAGCAAATACCTTCCATGACGGCGCGGATCATGTGCGAACGGCTGTGATTTAAGGAAAAGCCGAAAAACATACCGCGCAGCTCCGAATTCCAGTAGGGAGCACGTTCGCCCGTAAAGTAAGGCAGACAAATAAGGCCGTCCGCACCGGCATCGACGTGTTCCGCCTTCATAGTCATGAGATCGTACGGGTCGATGTCGAGGGATTCCAGGGCACTGCCGCCGTAATGGCAAATTTTGTCGCGCACCCAGCGCAAAATCATGCCGCCGTTGTTGACGGCACCGCCGGCGACCCACACATCATCGGTCAGGTTGTAGCACCACGTGCGCATGCGCTTGTCCGTCTTCGGTGCCTGTGTCAGCATGCGCAGAGCGCCGCTCGTACCGATAGTGCCGCTCAACTGGCCCGGATTGACGGCACCGATGCCGACATTGACGAGAACGCCGTCCGTAGCGCCGATAACGACGGGAAGGCCCGCAGGCAGGCCCATGGAAGCGGCAGCGCTGTCCGTAAGTGTGCTGCTGTATGTCGTCGAGACGACAGGAGGCATATAGTCTTTAGAAATACCTGCGTACTGCAGGATTTCTTCATCCCATTCCAAAATAAACTCATTGTACAGGCCGCTTGCACTGGCCGCGGAACGGTCAATAACCCATTCACCCGTAAAGTTACGAAAAATATAGTCCTTCAGAGAACCTACGTATTTCATTTGGCTGAATAAGTCCGGCTGGTGCCTGCGCAGCCAAATAATTTTGGCCAACGGATAGCAGGCGTGTACAGGGCAGCCCGTCCGTTCGTAAAAGCTGCGGCACAAGTCGGCATCAAGCTTCATGTCCCGCACAATGCCGGCACTGCGGCTGTCCGCCCAAGTCTGCATGTCCATGAGGGGCTGCTTGTTTTTATCAAGACCAGCAAAGCTGTGCATGACCGTACTCAAAGCAATACCGGATAATTCCTTATTCTTATAGCGCAGCTGTGACGCCGTTCTGCGAATAACATCTTCCACGGCTTCGTAGATTTGCAGCGGACTTTCTTCAGCCCAATCGGGATGGGGCGTCAAGAGCGGATAGAAGGCTTCCGCCGAGCACACATTTACACCTTCCGCCGTGTAAGCGATAGCGCGCACGCCCGTCGTACCGACATCAACACCTATCCAAACTTCCTGATTCGTCGAATCCATGGTCATTTTCGATTACCGCCTTTCACGCTGCCCGTTCATCCGCAAGGTATTATATAATGCCATTATACCCGTTATTCACAGTATATAGCAACATTTATTTCATACTATTAAATAGATTGCGATAGCTTTTTATCATAAATTTCCCCTTTTGCACAATTGCAAAAGGGGAATGCTTTTATGTCTCCAATGCGCCTACAATATCGCCGATTCGGTGTATGCCTTCGCGACGGCACCATGCTTCCATGCCGTCGGCAATTTCCGCCAAGGCACGGGGATTTATAAAATTGTATGCGCCTACTGCAACGGCACTTGCACCGGCCAACATGAATTCGACGGCATCCTGCCAGGTCGTAATGCCGCCGAGGCCCAAGACGGGAATGTCCACCTTATTTGCAACCTGCCAAACCATGCGCAGAGCAACAGGCTTTACGGCCGGGCCGGACAGGCCTCCCGTAATATTGCCGAGAAGCGGTCTGCGCGCAGTAATGTCTATAGCCATACCCATCAGCGTATTAATAAGGGCTACCGCGTCGGCCCCGGCCGCTTCAACGGCCTGCGCTATTACCGTAATATCCGTCACGTTAGGCGAAAGTTTTACAATAACCGGTTTTCTCGTACGGGCTTTCACACTTTTTGTCACGGCTGCCGCCGCCTGCGGATCCGTGCCGAAAATGATGCCCCCTTCTTTTACATTCGGACAGGAAATATTCACTTCCAACGCATCCACACCGTTCACATCGAGCTTTGCCGCCATTTCTCCGTATTCATCGGCCGTACCGGCAGAGATATTGACAATGAAACGTGTATCCAATTGTTTTGCCGTCGGCAGTATATGTTTCATAAAGGCATCGATGCCGGGATTTTCGAGGCCTATGCAGTTGAGCATGCCTCCTGCCGTTTCGGCTACGCGCACACCCGGATTACCGGCACGCGGTAAAGGCGTAATTCCCTTGGAGATGACGGCGCCTACATCTTTCATGGCGAGGAAATCTTCGTACTCCGTGCCGAAGCCGAAGGTACCCGAAGCGCCCATGACAGGCGTATTCATAGGCATTCCGAGGAAATTGATTCCTATACGTTCCCGCTTCATCAGAACACCTCCCTGCCGTCAAAGACGGGCCCGTCGGTGCAAACCTTATAGCGCTTGCCGTCGATCTTGCTTTCAAAGGTACAGCCCAGACAGACGCCGATACCGCAGGCCATGCGTTTTTCTACGGATACTTCACAGGGAAGGCCGGCCGCTGCAGCCGCCTCGGCCACGGTCCGCATCATGGCTGTCGGCCCGCATACGGCAATGCGTCCAATGGCGTGGTTTTGCAATATATGCGGTACAGCCGCAACGGCAAAGCCCTTCATACCGGCACTGCCGTCATCGGTCGTCACATAGAGCTTCTCCGCATTTTCTGCAAAAAAATCCGTCCAAAAAAGCTCTTCCCTATTTCTGCCGCCGACGAGGACTATAGGCTTATCCGGCAAGCGCCGTGCCAGGAAGATGAGCGGCGCCAAGCCGACACCGCCGCCGACAAGAAGCGTTTTTCCCGGTTTCGTCGAAAAAGTTCCCTCACCCAAGGGACCTTCTATAGAAAAGCGGTCACCGGTCCGCAGCTTCGCCATATTCTCCGTTCCCGTGCCGACGATGCGGTAAATAATTGTGATTTCACGGGCTTTAGCAGAAACACCGGCAATGCCGAAGGGACGGCGTAAAAAGGTATTTCTTCCTGTAAGGGCAATATTGACAAACTGCCCCGGCAAGGCCGCCGCCGCAACCTGTGGCGCCCGACAGTCGAGCTTATACACCGTATCCGTAACCGGACCGTTCGCCGTAACAGCCGCTTCCTCCAAGAACTTCTTCACACCGCTACCTCTTCTCCTGTAAGTTTCTCTATATTCTACCACAGGCGGCGATAGGGAAAAAGGTATTTTATCTATTATCGATCTTTTCCGGATACAAGTCACGGTTCATCATTCTGTAGCGGGCTATACCGGCCCATTTCGTACCGGCCTTGCCGTAATTGCAGTACGGATCGATGGAAATACCGCCGCGCGGCAAAAACTTTCCCTGTACTTCAATGTATTTCGGCTCCATAAGCGCCTTCAAATCTTCCATGATTATGTTGACACAATCTTCGTGAAAGGCGCCGTGATTGCGAAAGGAAAAAAGATAAATCTTGAGACTCTTGCTCTCCACCATCTTTATATCCGGCACATAGGCGATAGTAAGAGCCGCAAAATCGGGCTGTCCCGTAACGGGGCAAAGGCTCGTAAATTCGGGGCAGTTAAATTTTACGAAATAGTCGCGATTGCGGTGCTTGTTATCGAATACTTCCAATACAGTCGGATCGTATTCACTGCTGTAAGGTACCTGCTTGTTTCCCAATAACGTTAATTTTTCCATTATCTTATTCCTTTCAGGGCCGGATCTTGCACATGATTGGCCGCAAATGCGGCAGCCCTGTCCCGGCATGTACCGCAGCGCCCGCAGGGTATGTCGCCGCTTTCATAGCACGAACGGGTAAGTTCATACGGAACTTTGAGATTCAAGCCTATTTTTATAATAGCCGCCTTATTCATTTGTATAAACGGCGCTTCTATGCGTATCTGTCGGCCCGTCCCTTCCCAAACGGCCTTTGCCGCAGCTTCGTTAAAGGCAGGCGAACAATCGGGATAAGCAAAGCCTGCCGCGTCATCCGCATGGGCGCCGTAATAAAGGACGCTGCTGCCGCGGCTCAAGGCGATTCCCGCCGCAACGGAAAGAAATATGCCGTTGCGAAAGGGCACATAGGTGCTGACCGGCGTCTCGCCGTTTATCTTCTCCAACTGAGCCGCATAACTTTCCTTCGGTATGTCCTCAGCCGAGTGCTTGAGCAGAGACGACGGACTGTACTGAAAAACGGTTGTCAAGTCTGTAACAAGCTGTTCCACACCGTAATGAGCCGCAATAGCTGCGGCTGCGGACAATTCGGCTTCATGCTTTTGCCCGTAGCGCACGGACAGGGCCGTCACGTTTTCCCGCCCCGCCTTTTCGATTGCCAGAGCCAAAACCGTCGTCGAATCGATGCCGCCGCTGAAAAGTACCGTTGCTTTCATTATGCTTCCTCCGTCATACCCCGCGCGCCGCAGGGTCCCAAATAACCTTGTGTATCTGTATTTGCAGGCGCCAGTCGTTCAGCTTGCGTTCCAACATATAGGCGACAATTTCCTGCAGGTCGACAGCTCCGAAGACGGGACTTACATAGACATGGCACCGCTTCGTCAGACTGTAAGTCCTTACGATTTCTTCGGCACGCATCAAATCCGCTCTTGACGAGACGACGAATTTCACCGTGTCGTCCGGACCCAGGCAGGCAAAATTTTTGCATATCATAGCGTCTTCGCAGCCGCTGCCGGGCAGCTTGCAGTCCATCGTAAAAACGGGATGTGCACCGCTGCAAAACGGCTGAAGCGGTACGGCACCGTTCGTCTCTATTTCTGCACGCAGGCCGGCGTCGGCCAGCAGCCGCAGGAGCTCTTTCATATCTTCCTGCAAGAGCGGCTCACCGCCTGTAAGTGTCACATTCTTAATTCCCGTTCGGGCGGCATAGGTACAGATTTCGGCCGGTGACATTTCCATATAAGGACAAGCCGCCTCATTGACCCACTGCGTGTCACAGTAAGAGCAATTCAGATTACAGCCCTTAAAGCGAATAAAAACAGCCGGTTCACCGGCCCTCCGTCCTTCGCCGTTAATGCTGACAAATTTCTCCGCCACCTGCATGACTAAGCCTCGTAAGCGGCACAGTTAACGGGCGTCTCATATACTTCCGTGCGGCAAACCGAAAGCCCTCTTGCCTGCAGGACATCAAAAAAGTAGCGCGCCAAATTTTCCGCCGTCGGCCTGAAAGGTACTGCACGCAGCAAAAAGCCTTCGTCCTTAAGAGCCGCCAAAGTCGCCGGTTTTAAAGAGTTTCTCTCATATATAAGCGCATGGTCGAAATAATTACAGATTTCCCGCAATACCCGCTTCAAATCGCCGAAGTCGACGACCATACCCGCTTCCTGCCGTGTATGCTGCAAAGCTTCGCCTTTAATCTGCGCCGTAACGCGCCAATGATGGCCGTGCAGATTACGGCATTTACCGTCGTAGTTTTTCAAAAAATGGGCACCGTCAAAGGTCGCTTCCGAAGTAATATAAAACATGATCCCTCCCAATAAAAAAGCTCTGTCCGTGGCAGAGCATTACGCCGTGAGCGCAACAAAAAACAGCCCTGGTTTTGTTTTAGGACAGGATGGCACAAACGAACTGTCCGCGTTTCCGCTGTTTCAGTGTAGCCGACGGAGCGGCTTTTGTCAATTAGAAGAAGCCTCTCCGTTCTTGTCGGAAAGGCTTCTTTCATAACGAGTTACAGGCCGCATATTATTCATTAATCAAGTCGGCTGCATAATTCGCCTTCGCAAGCAGCATGCGGCCGATGCCTATAAGATCCGCATCGCCGGCATTTAAAATGTCTTCCGCAGCGGCACGTGTCTTAATGCCGCCCGTCACGAGAACGGGAATGGAAACAGCTTCCTTAGCGGCGTGCGATACGTCGCGATACCATCCCTCTTGTGTATTGCCGGGACGTGTAAATCCGTTAGCACCGCCGGAAATGCTGATCAGGTCCGCTCCGGCCGCTTCAAACCGCCTGGCTGCAGCTCCGACATCATCAATAACCGCTCCGCCCGGCATGTCGTCCACGGCACCCAGGCGAATAGAGACGATAAAATCGCCGCCTACGGCCTTGCGCACGGCTTCCAGGATCTCCGTCTGCAGCTGCGTACGTCCTTCTATCGCAGCTCCCGTATAGGCATCAGTACGATGATTCATGAGGGGCGAATAAAATTCGCTCAGCAAATAGGAATGGGCACTGTGGATTTCGACACCTGCAAAGCCTGCCGCTTTGACGCGCAGCGCTGCCGCCACGAATTGGTCTTTAACCGTATTGATGTCGTCCTGCGTCATTTCATGAGGCAGAACCGGTGTTTTGTCTTTATAACGCCTTACAATATCCGGGCGCCTGTTAGGTACTGCCGACGGCGCTATGGCCTGCGCATCCAGTGCGGCTTCGTTGGCGCTGCCGCCGTGATTGATCTGAACGAGACCGACCGTCCCGTTCACCTGTACGGCGGCGGCCAATTTCTTCAAGGCTTCAATATCGCTGTCACGGGCGACGGAAACCTGTTCCGCTTCCGCTCTGCCTACTTCGGAAATGTAGCTGTGCTCCGTAATAATCATGCCGATGGCACCCGTAGCGGCGCGGTCTTTATAATAAGCGAGTGTCTTATCAACCAACCCCCTGCCGAATCCGGTTGCCATAGGCGGCATGACAATACGGGATTGCAACGTATATGGACCTACTTTAATCGTATCTGTTATTTTCATCATGCCCTCCCCCTTTATCAAGAAATTCCGTTCAAGGAACGCCCAAAATTCGTACTTCCGTTTCCAACCGCACGCCGTGCACCTCATGGACGCGCCGCTGTACCTCATGAATGACGGCGAGTACGTCCGCTGCCGTCGCATTGCCCCTGTTGACGACAAAGCCCGCGTGTTTCGTAGACACTTCCGCATCGCCGTGAGAAAATCCTTTCAGTCCCGTCTGATCGATGAGTGTCCCTGCAAAATACCCGGGCGGGCGCTTGAAGGTGCTGCCGGCACTGTGCATTTCAAGAGGCTGCTTCGCCAATCGCTTTTCCGTAAACTCGTTCATCTTTGCCCGAATGACCTCTTTATCACCATACTGCAGCCGGAGCTCCACTTCAACGACAAATTCCTGAAGCCGCTGGAACATACTCGTCCGATAGGAAAAACCTAGCTTTTCCGCTTCATACGTCGTCACACCTCCGTGACCGTTAACAGTGCGCACGCGAAAAACAATGTTGCTCATTTCGCCGCCGTAGGCGCCGGCATTCATGAATACGGCACCGCCGATGGTACCCGGAATGCCGCAGGCAAACTCCGCTCCTGTAAGCGCATTCTGACAGGCAAAGTCACAAACATCGGCAAGCATATAGCCCGAAGCGGCGTGAATCTTATCGTCGTGGCAGGAAAGAACGCGCTTCATCTCGTTGAGCTGAATAACGACACCGCGAATACCGCCGTCCAGAACGAGCACGTTCGATCCGCCGCCGAGGACGGTCAGCGGCAGTGATGCCGCCCGTGCCGCCCGTATGGCCAGGGACAGTTCCTTAACCGATTTCGGCTGCACCAACACGTCCGCCGGCCCGCCGACGGCAAAGGTCGTATGCCTGCACATGGGCTCATCCGGCAATATTCGCTCTGCCGGCATGTCCGCGCCGAGACGATCTATAAATTCTCCAACAGCCTTACCGGTCAAGAATGCTCATCCCTTCCGCCATAGAATCCTGAATGATTTGATAAATTTCGCCGGCCTTGGACTGCCATTTATTATATGCCTGTAAATATTCCATGGCCGTAGGCCTATTTTTAAGGATTTCCGCCAACCGGTTGAGTTCTTCAATCTTTTTCTTTACAGGCTTGTCCCCCATGGATTGGGCATAGGCGAGTTTTGCCTGAAGAACCAGGTAATCACGCACGTGTATGCGCGTTGCCGCTTCTTGTTCCAGTTTCTCACCTGCCGCCAATAGTGCTTTATAGTCTTCGCAGTCTTTTACTGCCGCCGCCAGAGCGTCGGCTTTTTCGTATATCGCTTCCATTATGAATTCCTCGTTTAACGTAAATGTTCAATTCCCGTACCGCCTTTGGCAAGATCGGGAAAATCAAGCTGCCGCAGGGCTTCGTACGAAACGACGGCGACGGCGTTGGATAAGTTGAGGCTGCGCGCCTCGTCGATCATGGGAATGCGGAAACAGTTTTCCCTGTTGGCCTTAAGCAAGCTTTCAGGCAGGCCTTTTGTCTCCTTGCCGAAGACAAGCATGTCGTCGGGCTGAAAGCGAATGTCCGCATAGCATTTATCGGACTTCGTCGTCAAATAGAAATAGCGGTTTGCCTTGTACTTTTCCTGTAATTGCGCAAAATTTTCGTGTACTTCCAGGTCGAGAAGCTCCCAATAGTCAAGACCGGCCCGCTTCAAGTACTTGTCTTCCAGTGAAAAGCCCAGGGGCTTCACTAAATGTAAGGTAATATGGTTGGCCGCACAAAGGCGGGAAATATTTCCCGTATTCCCCGGTATTTCCGGCTCTACCATGACAATATGCATAACCTATCACACTCCGCCATCATTGTACAGGATGAGGCGCCTAAAGACAAGAGAGCGGTCAGCGTAAAAACCTGCCGAACACATAATTGCCGTACAGCAGTCCCTGCTTCGTCAGCTTATAGCCTCTTGCGGTCTCTTCCAAAAAACCTTTTGCCCTAAGCTCCGGCAGCACCGGACCGAAAGCGGCTTCCACGGTCCTGCCGAAAAGATCCCGAAAACGATTGCCGTCAATACCGTCGCGCATGCGCAGGGCAAGAAAGCAGTAATCTTCTTCGCCCCGTTCGGTGTCTATATCTTCCCTTTCCGTCACAACGGAGGTTTTGCCCGCCTGTTTAATGTACACCGGAATATTGCTTTCATTGGCAAAACGCGTCTTCCCGTCAAAAGAGTGGGCCGACGCGCCGAAACCGATGTACGGCTCGTAAGTCCAATATTTTATATTGTGGCGCGACGCATAGCCGGGCCGGCAATAAGCGGATATCTCGTAGTGTACAAAATCGCTTGCCGCCATGGCTTCCCGAATAAGCGTGCCTGCCGCTTCCACTTCCTCAACAGAAGGAAGCGTCACCTTGCCGGCCGCAACAAGGCGCTCCAAGGGCGTGTGCGCTTCGACGATGAGGCTGTACAGGGAAGAGTGCATAATCGGCAAAGACAGAAGCGTTTCCATGTCGCACCGCAGGGCAGCCGCGGACTGCCCCGGCAGTCCGTATATAAGGTCGACGGAAATATTCCCGATGCCTGCGGCATACACGTCTTCCACGGCGCGTACGGCCTCTTCCGCCGTATGGATGCGGCGCAGGAAGCGAAGCATTTCATCGCAAAAGGACTGAACACCCAAACTGACGCGGTTTATGCCGAGAGCCGCCAGCTCTTTCGCATATTCTTTATCCATGCTGTCCGGATTGGCTTCAAGCGTAATTTCTGCATCCGCTCCGAGAGAAAAGGTCGCCCGTACGGCCGCCATAATCCGACCGACCTGCTCAGCCGTCAAAAGTGACGGCGTACCGCCGCCGAAGTAGAGAGTGTCCGCTTCTCTGCCCGCATAGGAAGATGCGCCGATTTCCCGGCACAGAGCAGCCACATAGTCTTCCTGATATGACGAAATGCCTCCGTATGACGGGAAGTCACAATAGAGGCATTTCTGCACGCAAAACGGAATATGTACGTATATCCCCGTCATTATGTATCATCCACCTGCAGTACCGCCATAAAGGCTTCCTGCGGGATTTCCACGCTGCCTACCTGTTTCATGCGCTTCTTCCCTTCCTTCTGCTTTTCCAGAAGCTTGCGCTTGCGGGAAATATCGCCGCCGTAGCACTTTGCCAGGACGTCCTTGCGCAGGGCCGCCACGTTTTCACGGGCAATGATCTTATTACCTATGGCCGCCTGAATGGGGATTTGAAAGAGCTGCCGCGGAATGAGACCGCGCAGCTTTTCCACCAGCCCTCTGCCGCGGCGAACGGCAAAGTCCTTGTGTACGATAACGCTCAATGCGTCGACGACCTCGCCGTTAATGAGAATATCCATCTTCACCATGGGCGACGTGCGATAACCGTCGAGTTCGTAATCCAAGGACGCATATCCCTTCGTCGCCGACTTAAGAACGTCAAAATAATCGTAGAGAATCTCGCAAAGAGGCAAGTCATAAACAAGAGATACCCGCGTATCGTCGAGGTAGTCCATAGTCACATACCGGCCGCGCCGGTTCTGCGATATTTCCATAACCGTGCCGACCATTTCCTTGGGAATGATAATAGTCGTCTTCACGTACGGCTCTTCAATATGCTCTATCCGCGTCATTTCCGGTAAGAATGCCGGATTGTCGACAGTCGTCATCTTGCCGTCCGTCGTATAGACCCGGTAAATAACGGACGGTGCCGTCGTAATCAGGGCCAGGCCGTATTCCCGCTCGAGCCGCTCTTTGATGACATCCATGTGAAGGAGCCCCAAGAAACCGCAGCGGAAGCCGAAGCCGAGGGCCGTTGATGTTTCCGGTTCATAGAGAAGGGCGGCGTCATTGAGGTTGAGCTTTTCCAAGGCGTCCCGCAGGTTATCGTAGTCGCTCGTATCGGCCGGATAGAGGCCGCAGTAAACCATGGGCACCGCCGGCCGATAGCCCGGCAAAGGCTCCGTCGCCGCCTTGTCCGCCCCGGTAACCGTATCGCCGACGCGGCAATCGCGGACATTCTTCATGCTTGCCGCAAAATAGCCGACACTGCCGCACTCCAGGTCTTTTACCGGATACATGCGCGGCAGAAAAACGCCCGTTTCAATGACTTCAAACTCCTTGCCCGACGACATCATGCGAATCGTATCACCTGTCTTGAGGGAGCCTTCCATAATACGGATATTGGCGATGGCACCCTTATACGGATCAAAATGGGAGTCGAAGATGAGAGCCCGCAAGGGCCTGCCGCTCTCGTCCCCGGGCTCGGGAATCTTTGTGACGATTTCTTCCAGCACTTTGTCCACGCCGAGGCCCGTCTTGGCGCTGACCATGACGGCTTCGGACGTGTCGAGACCGATGACGTCTTCAATTTCCCTGCACACCCGTTCCGGGTCGGCACTGGGAAGATCGACTTTATTGATAATGGGGATAATTTCCAAATTGTGCTCGAGTGCCAAGTAAACGTTGGCCAAAGTCTGGGCTTCCACGCCCTGTGTTGCGTCGACGACGAGGAGTGCCCCCTCGCAGGCTGCCAGACTGCGGGATACTTCGTAGTTAAAGTCGACGTGTCCCGGCGTGTCGATGAGGTTCAGCGTATATTGGTGCCCGTCTTCGGCATCATACAAAAGCCGCGCCGACTGTGCCTTAATCGTAATGCCCCGCTCCCGTTCGAGGTCCATCGTGTCGAGAAGCTGTTCTTCCATTTCCCGCCTCGTCACGGTACCGGTCACTTCCAGCAGGCGGTCGGCCAAGGTCGATTTGCCGTGATCTATATGAGCGATAATGGAAAAATTGCGAATATATTTTGTTGCCACTGTGGGATCTCCTTTATTATATAATCACACCGCCGCCTAAGACGCGGTCACCGTCGTACAGCACCAATGCCTGCCCTGCCGTCACCGCCCGCTGCGGTTCATCAAACTCCGCTTCCAGTCCGTCTCCGTCGGGATAGACACGGCAGGCCGCTTCTTTGGCTGCATAACGTATTTTGCCGTACGCCCGAAAGGACTCTGTCGGCGTTTCTTCGACCCACGTCGCTGATTTTGCCCTTACGCGCGTGGAAAATAAATCCCTTTCGCCGCCGACGACGACGCGGTTATGCACCTTGTCGAGAGCAATTACGTAGTACGGACCGCCGGGCCCGCCGATGCCGAGGCCGCGCCGCTGACCGACGGTATAGGCCGCAATACCTTTATGACGGCCGACGACCTTGCCCCTTATATCTACAAAATCACCGGCTTTAAAAATGTCAGGCGATACCCTTTCCAAAAAACCTTTATAGTCATTATCCGGAATAAAACAGATATCCTGGCTTTCGGGCTTATTAAAGACCGGCAGTTTCCACTGCTTCGCAAGTTCCCGGGCTCTTGCCTTTTCAATATGCGCCATGGGAAACAGCAGGTGCGGCAGTATATCCTGCGTCAGCTGATAGAGTACGTACGTCTGATCCTTGTGCAGATCATCACCGCGCCACAGCGTATACAATTGCCGCTTTTCATCATAGACGACGCGCGCATAATGGCCCGTCGCAAGAAAATCGGCACCGAACTGCCGCGCCTGCTCCCAAAGGAGGCCGAATTTGATGAATTTATTGCATGCAATACAGGGATTCGGCGTCTCGCCGCGGGCATATAAATCGACGAAATAGTCGATGACGTCACGTCGGAACATGTCGCGAAAATCAAGGGTATAGTGAGGAATGCCAAGAATATTCGCTACGGTCTTGGCGTCATCCACGGAGTCGAGAGAACAGCAGGCGTGAACGTTATTTTCCACACGGCACGACGGTTCTTCTTCCCACAAACGCAGCGTAATGCCGATGACGTCATACCCCTCGCGCCGCAACAGGCCGGCTGCAACGGAGCTGTCCACACCGCCGCTCATGGCGACGGCCGCGCATTTAGCCATGGTTCGGCTCCTCTCCCGCAATAGTGCGTATAATCTCTACGGCCTTCCTTATGTCGGCCTCAGTCGTATCTTTTCCCAAGGACAGGCGCACACTGCCGTACAGCTCTTCCCCACTAAGGCCCATGGCCGTAAGAACGTGAGACGGCTGTGCCGCCCCCGATTCACAGGCCGATCCGGCCGACAAGGCGAGGCCCTTACGGTCCGCCGCAATGAGAACGACAGTCCTGTCCTTATGAGCAATAGAAAAATTAATAATATGGGGCACCGAATTTTCCAATGTGCCGTTCAGGCAATATGCATTGCTGTCTGCAATGAGTTCTTTATAGAAAAGAGCCTTTAAGGCGTACGCATGACGTACGCGTTTTTCTCCTTCAGCGACAAGGAGTTCGCAGGCCTTGCCGAAGCCGACAAGGGCCGCCACGTTCTCCGTCCCCGCCCGCAGCTGCCGTTCCTGCGGGCCGCCGTACATGTCCGGCTGAAGCTCAAGACCGCGGCGGACGTAGAGGGCTCCGCATCCCTTCGGGCCATAAATCTTATGGGCCGCCACACTGAGAAGATCAATATGCCGGGCCAAGGGATGTAACGGGAACCAGCCGAAGCCCTGGACGGCATCGACATGAAAGACGATACCCGCTTCGTGAGCTATAGTGCCGATTTCTTCAATAGGCTGAATCATGCCGGTTTCGTTATTTGCCGCCATAACGGAAATGAGGACCGTATCGTCCCTAAGGGCCTGCCGTACGGAATCGGGCGCAACGCGGCCGTCCGCCTCTACAGGTAAAATCGTGAGGTCATATCCCTTTTCCGCCAAGGCCTTAAAGGTCTGCAGGACCGCGGCGTGCTCGACAGCCGTCGTAACGATATGGCCGCCGTTCGGACAGCTTGCGCGCAAATAACCCAGGACGGCCAAATTGTCCGCTTCCGTGCCGCCGCCCGTAAAGACGATGTCCTTCGCGTCCACATTCAGAACAGTCGCCACCTGACGCCGCGCCGTCTGCACGGCTGCCCGGGCGGTTTGTCCGAAGCGGTGCAGACTGGAAGGATTGCCGAATTCACTTGTCAAATAGGGCATCATCGCCGCCAGGACGCGTTCATCAAGAGGCGTCGTTGCCGCATAGTCCAAGTATATGCGCTCCATGCGAATCTCCTCATAAAAATCTATCTTTTATCATATCACATAGGTGCCTTGCCGACCAGATAGGACAACCCCGGAAATACATATTTTCCTTGCTATGGAGCCCCATTCATGATAGAATGACGAAGTACGGCACATGCGCCTATAGCTCAGGGGATAGAGCACCGGTCTCCGGAACCGGGTGCGCAGGTTCGAATCCTGCTAGGCGCACCATAACAAAGGTCCCGGCCGTGATGAGGAAGGCGCCAATGATAACTTTCAAGGTTACCGTTTCGTGCAGGAAGATAAATGCCAGCACGATGGTAATGACGAGACTGAATTTATCTATCGGAACTACCTTGGATGCATCGCCCAGCTGGAGAGCCTTAAAGTAAAAGAGCCATGATGCGCCGGTGGCAAGGCCGGAAAGAACCAGAAATATCCAGCTTTTTTTCGAAATGTCCGGAATCCCCTGCTGTGTTCCTGCAAAAACACCATGCCCCAAGCCATGACGAGGACGACGGCCGTGCGAATGGCCGTCGCCAGGGTCGAATTGATTCCGTCGAGGCCGACCTTGGCCAAAATCGCGGTCAATGCCGCAAACAGGGCGGACAAAAGAGCATATACAAACCACATAGTATCCTCCCTCATTTATTTATAAAAATTTTCGTCCACTCACTAATACGCCGCTTCATTTCTTCTATATTGAGGACACCGCAGGCAAAGCCTTTTTTCACGAGATCCGGCGGCAAATATTCGTCGTATTTGTCGAAGAGGGGCAGTTCTTTCGGATATATGAGCTCCATCGGGTCCAAAGGCTTTTGTATTTCTTCGGCAAGGATCGCAAAAAATTCTTTTTCTCCCGCCTGCATGGTGAACTGCATGTAAAAGGGCCGCGCCGAGTCGAAGGCGCGCAGGCCCAGGGAACCGGCACATTTTATGCGCAGGAATCGCTCCAACGCATAAAAGGAGTATGTCCCGAGCCACGGCAAAAGACAGTACATATTGCCGCCCAGATTGATGAGAGGTCTCTCGGCTGCTCCCGAATGAACTGCTGTATTTCTTGCCTGTGCCAAACGGACGACAGCGTTTTTCTTCGGCCTTGCGCCGTGCCTCTTCTTCTTTGCGCCGCCCTTCTTCTCGTGCATGAGTCACATTCCATTGGCGCGTCACTTCTTCTTCGATAAATTTTAAAATCCATTTTGTGCGAACGACGGGACGGACCGGATACTTACTCCCGTACACTTTCCGCATGAGTGAATCGACGGTACGAATCAAATCACCGGGCTTATGCTTCTTTAAACGATAAAAGTTAAAACACCGCAAACTCCAATGTCCATCCTTTACGCGATACACACGGGCCGGATTGACTTCGTATATCCGATCCTGCGGTTTGCTCTTTTCATAAAAGGTTGCCGTATAGAAGGGATAGAACGGATTGTTGAAGAAGGATCCAAAGTAATCTTCAAGCCATGTTTTCGTCCGACCGGCCTTATAATACGCACTCAGACGCCTGACAACATTTCCAAGGACGGTCAGCATATCATCCGGATACTGCTTATAAAAGCGATTTCTCTCTATTCTAAAGTCCGACGCGATAATAAGAGCCATGCCGACTTCCATATCATCAAATTGATCCAGGTTGCTCAAAATGAAAATAGCCCCATCACGGAAATCTTCCTCATCACGCAGTAAAAATGGCGGAAGATCATAGTAGATCACATAGTCCGTCAGCCACCGGGCTACATAGTAATAATAGCCGTTCGGGGGGCATACATTCATGTAGTTCAAGCAAAGATTGGCCAGCTTCTCATATCCGTCAAGGGGATCTTTACACCCGATTTGATTAATGAGTTCATACGCGTATAGGCAGACAAACGTAAAGGGCATTGTTTTCCATATATACTTGCGCGCTTGTGTACGCCACGTAAAATAACCGCGCAGCTCCGCATCCGTAAGGTCCCCGTAAGTCGGATAAAACTGTCTTACTTCTTTTGCATAGGGTTTATTATCCTCATAATTTTCCATGAGCTTCGCTTCCGCGACGAAGAGCTGCGCAGGCGATACTTTACGCCGATCCGCAGTATTTTCGAGATCGCGCAGTTGTTTAAAGGGCGGATATACTTTCCCCTGTTTTTTCCTCCCGTTACCGTAAGGAACGGACTCCGATGAATAGGTCTGTTCAAAAAAATGCTCAAGACATGACATATTGAAATTTCTCCATCATATATGACATTAAGGTATATTCTTTCTTTTATATTATCAAGTAAAATACCTCTGAATGCAAGAATAAACATTTCACTATTTTTATGAAAAAATATTTCGATTAATTATGATATGCATCTCGTATTTTTCCTGCTAAATTCTTAATAAAGTGAAATTAATAACTTTCTATTTTTTATAGTTTATACACTTTGTTCATTATAAATAAGCTGTTCCTAAAGTATTCTTTTTTAGTATTATTTTTATTTGAAACAGGCAATATTGTAACTATTGACAACATTCTCTATAAGATACATAATCAAGAAAACAAATCAGTTTGCCGGCGATATGAATATATCGGGACAGGCATGATTCTCATTGCCGGCAGCCTCAACAAGAGGCGTGCCGATATTTTAATATGACATTATAAGGAGGTTCATTATTATGTTACAGAATGCAGCATGGAAGGATTTTGCAGGACGTCTCTGGAGAGAAGAATGCAACGTCCGCGACTTTATTCAACGTAACTACAAGCCCTATGATGGTGACGAAAAATTTCTCGTCGCTCCTACGGACGCAACGAATAAATTGTGGGGCAAATTGCAGGAGCTGCAAAAGCAGGAACGTGAAAACGGCGGCGTTTTAAAAGAAGAAACGGATGTCGTTTCGGGCCTCACCGCATACGGTCCCGGCTATATCGATCCGGCTTTAAAGGATCTCGAAAAGGTTGTCGGCCTGCAGACGGACGAACCGCTTAAACGCGCTTTCATGCCTTACGGCGGCATTAAAATGGCTGAAGAAGCATTGGAAATGTACGGTTACAAGCCCAATCCGGAACTGCACAAGATTTTCACGGAATATCACAAAACTCATAACGACGCCGTATTCGACGCATATACGGATGAAATGATGACGGCACGGCATACACATATCGTTACGGGCCTTCCCGATACGTACGGCCGCGGCCGTATTGTAGGCGACTATCGCCGCGTGGCTTTATACGGCATAGACCAGCTCATCACCTGGAAAGAAGAAGACAAGAAAAATTGCGGCGACGGCCACATGACGGAAGAAATCATTCGCCAGCGTGAAGAAATTTCCGAACAGATCAAGGCTCTCAAGGGCATGAAGAAAATGGCCGAAATTTACGGCTATGATATCTCTCAGCCCGCAACGAACGCTAAGGAAGCCGTACAGTGGCTCTATTTCGGCTACTTGGCGGCTATTAAGACACAAAACGGCGCCGCCATGTCGGTCGGCCGTATTTCCACCTTCCTCGACATCTACCTCCAACGGGACATGGACAACGGTACGCTCACGGAAGCGGAAGCACAGGAATTAATCGACCACCTGACGATTAAGCTGCGCATGGTTAAGTTCGCGCGTATCCGTTCGTACAACGAGCTCTTCTCGGGTGACCCCATTTGGGCAACGTTGGAGCTGGCAGGCATCGGCATGGACGGCCGTTCCATGGTAACGAAGACGGATTTCCGTTTCCTCCACACGCTGGAAAACATGGGTCCTGCTCCGGAACCGAACCTGACGGTTCTCTACTCGTCCGCATTGCCTGAACCCTTCAAACGGTACGCTGCGGAAATCTCCGTAAAGACGAGTTCCATTCAGTACGAAAACGACGATGTCATGAAACCCGTATGGGGTGATGACTATTCTATTTGCTGCTGCGTATCGGCAACACAGACCGGCAAGGAAATTCAGTTCTTCGGTGCCCGCGCAAACCTGGCAAAGGCTCTGCTTTACGCTATTAACGGCGGCGTCGACGAAAAGTTCAACATCCAGGCCGGCCCGGCTTACGCTCCCATCACTTCGGAATACCTCGACTACGACGAAGTCATGGAAAAATACAAGCTTATGCTCGACTGGTTGGCAGACATTTATGTCAACGTCCTCAACACGATTCACTACATGCACGACAAGTACTACTATGAAGCTGCCGAAATGGCGCTCATCGATACGAATGTACGCCGCACGTTCGCGACGGGTATTGCCGGTTTCTCCCATGTAATCGACTCCCTGTCGGCCATCAAGTACGCAAAGGTTAAAGTCATCCGCAACGAAAAGGGGCTGGCTGAAAGCTTTGAAGTGGAAGGAGACTTCCCGAAATACGGCAATGACGACGACAGAGCCGACGATATCGGGGTATGGGTATTGCACGAATTTATTACGGACATCAAAAAGAGACACACGTACCGCGACTCCGAACCGACAACGTCCATCCTGACGATTACGTCCAACGTCGTATACGGTCGTTTCACGGGCATGCTGCCTGACGGCCGGGAAGCTTGGACACCGTTCGCACCGGGCGCAAACCCGAGCTACGGCGCTGAAACGAGCGGTCTTCTCGCTTCTCTCAACTCCGTTGCCAAGATGCCTTATGAATGGTCGCTCGACGGTATTTCCAATACCCAGTCCATGAACCCGAGTGCATTGGGCCACGATGAAAGAGAACGTTCGGAAAACCTCGTTCACGTTATGGACGGCTACTTCGATCAGGGTGCACATCACCTGAACGTCAACGTCTTCGGCCGGGAAAAACTGGTCGACGCTATGGAACATCCGGACAAACCGGAATACGCAAACTTCACCATTCGCGTTTCCGGCTACGCCGTCAAATTCATCTCCCTTACCAGAGAACAACAACTTGACGTTATTGCCCGGACATTCCACGATAAAATGTAAGATTCAGGTTCTCATTGGGACAGCCCTGAGCAGTTCTTGCCCGGGGCTGTTCCCTTATGTGGAACCTCGAATAAAGGAGGCGGCTCTTATGACGCGGGAACAAAGAACAACGGACACAGCAGTCTGTCCTGCCAAGCCGAAAAACCCGATCATCGGCTATATACACTCGACGGAATCTTTCGGAGCCGTCGACGGCCCCGGTGTACGCTTCATCGTCTTCATGCAGGGCTGTCGCATGCGCTGCCGCTACTGTCACAACCCGGAAACGTGGGCCCTGACGGGAGGCACGCCGCGAACAGCCGAAGACGTGCTGGCACAGGCGCTGAAATACAAGTCCTACTGGAAGAACGGCGGCGGCATTACGGTCAGCGGCGGCGAAGCGCTGCTGCAAATCGACTTCGTCATCGAGCTCTTCCGCCTGGCTAAAGAAAAGGGCATCAATACGGCTCTTGATACGTCGGGTAATCCGTTCACGCGGTCGGAGCCCTTTTTCCATAAGTTTCAACGCCTCTGTGCCGTAACGGATCTGTTTATCCTCGACATCAAGGAAATCAACGATATAAAACACCGCGATTTAACGGGACAGACGAACGTCAACATCCTCGACATGGCCCGCTATCTGTCGGATACGGGCAAGGATATGTGGATTCGCCACGTCCTCGTGCCGGGTATTACGACAAACACGGATGACCTCAAGGGGTTGGCCGAATTTCTAAAGACCTTAAAGACTGTAAAGCGCACGGAAATCCTGCCCTACCACAAGTTGGGCGTGCCCGAATGGGAACGGCTCGGCATTCCCTACACCTTAAAGGATACGGAACCGCCGACGACGGAAGAAATTGAAACGGCCGAATCCATCTTGGGCATACATAAAAATAAATAAGGCAAAAGCTCCCTGCAAAGTCGGTAGATCCGCCTCTGCAGAGAGCTTTTGTTTTATGTGTGATGCGTATATCGGTCTCAGCCGTGCAGTTCTCTGTCCAGTTTTTCCAGGCGCGCAATACGATCGGCCGTACTCGGATGAGTACTGAATAAGTTTGCCATACCGCGCCGTACGCCGGAAAACGGATTGATAATGCACATGTGCGCCGTTGCTTCCGTCGCGCCCGGAAGAACGCGGTGACGGGCGTAGGCGTCAATCTTTTCCAAGGCTCGAGCCAACGCCAACGGTTCGTCCGTCATGCGGCCGCCTTCATCATCAGCCATGTACTCACGCGTCCGTGAAATGCTGAGCTGAATGAGCATGGCCGCAAGAGGGGCGACAATAATCGTCACAAGAAGACCGATGATACCGCCGTTATCGTCGTCACTATTTCTTCCGCCGCCAAAAATGGCTGACCACTGAGCAATATTGGCAAGCATGGAAATGGCGCCGGCAAAAGTGGCAACGATGGTGCTGATCAAAATATCACGGTGCAGAATGTGGGACAGTTCGTGCCCCAGGACGCCGCGAATTTCATCGTCGTTCAACATGGCGATAATTCCTTCCGTCGCCGCAACGGCCGCATGCGACGGACTGCGTCCCGTCGCAAAGGCATTAGGCACGTCCGTCGGAATGATGTAAACCTTCGGCATGGGCATATCCGCCCGCTGTACGAGTTCCGCCACAATGCGGTAAAGGCGGTGATCCGGTCCTACTTCTCCGGCATGATACATGCGCAGCACCACGGAATCGCTGAACCAGTAGGAAAAGAAATTCATCGCCATAGCAACCATAAACATGACGACAATCCCCTGCCGGCCGCCGAAAACCGCACCGACAGCCATGAGAATCACTGCCATTAAAGTCATGAGAAATACAGTTTTTATACTGTTCATATATATCCCTTCTTTTTCTTGCAAAGTAAAGGTCAAAAGGTAAAACGGTATGTCCATATTATAAAAAATTTTCGCCCGAAAGTCAATTGCAATCAAAAAAGGGGGAGTCCCGATATGTTCAGGACTCCCTATATATTAGGCATCAGATAGGGGGAGTTTATCTATTTGCCTAATTCACGATGCAAAACTTCACCTAAGCGTTTGATACCTTCTTCAATGCGTTCAGGCGGCATATTGGAGTAATTTAAGCGGAAATGATTTGCATTGCCGCCGTTCGGATAAAACGGACCGCCCGGCACATAAGCTACATTTTGCTCCAACACTTTCGGCATCAATTCCTTCGCGTCGACATCTTCCGGCAAGGTTACCCAGGTGAAGAGTCCGCCTTCAGGATATGTAAAGGTTACGTTTTCGGGAAAGAACTTTTTCATGCAGTCGCACATGAGCGTGCGCCGTTCGCCGTAGAGTTTGCGAATTGTTTCCACATGCTTGTCCAAATCGAACATTTCCATGTAATACGCAGCCTGCCGCTGACCGAAAGAAGAGGTCTGCAGGTCGACAGCCTGTTTTAATTTAACAACTTTGTCGATAATTTCCGGATTGGCAACCATCCATCCCAAACGGAAGCCGGGCATGAAAATCTTGGAGAATGAACCGAGGAAAATAACATTCCCCTTCGTGTCCATTGACTTTAAGGTCGGCACCCGTTCGCCGTCATAACGAAGTTCACCGTACGGATTGTCTTCGATAATGGGAATTTCGTGTCTGTTCATGATTTCCATAACAGCCTTACGCCGTTCCAAAGGCCACGTAATGCCCGTGGGATTTTGGAATTCGGGAATGACGTACATCAGGCGAACGCGGTCATTTTCAGCGAGGATTTTTTCCAACGCTTCCGGTACAATTCCCTTGTCGTCCGTAGGTACTTCAATGAATTTCGGGAATGCCAGCTTGAATGCATTAATGGCACCCAAATACGTCGGGCTTTCTACAAGAACTATGTCGTCTCTGTTCAGGAAGATTTGACCCAACATGGACAGGCCCTGCTGCGAACCGGCCGTGACGATCAAATCTTCAAAGGAACAGTCCACGCCGAAAGCCGTCTTCATGCGGCCTGCAATTTTTTCACGCAACGGATTGTATCCTTCGGTCGTGCCGTACTGAACAGCCTGACGGCCTTCTTTGCGCAGGATCTCCACGTCAACCTTTTCCATTTCTTTAAGGGGAAACAGTTCCGGTGCCGGTAAGCCGCCGGCAAAGGAAATTATTTCCGGCATGGTTGTGAGCTTAAGCAGTTCGCGGATTTCCGATGCTTTGAGGCTCATGGCAACATCAGAAAATTTCATATTCGATCACTCCTTTTGTAATCAAAATAAACGTATATCTATGATTTGAGTTTATCATAGATATACGTTTAACGCAATTTTTATTTGTCGAAAAATTGCAACAATGCGTTTTTCTCATCATTTTTCATGGCAGCTACCAATTCAGTAATAGAATCGAATTTCTTTTCGTCCCGCAGGCGCTTATAAAAACGAAGGCGCAGCTTCTTGCCGTATAAATTTCCCGACCAGTTGATAATATGTGTCTCCACTCGCCTGTATTGGCGTGAGAAAGTCGGATTATTGCCGATGTTCGTCATGGCCGGATACTCTTTGCCGTCCAAGGTAACCGTCGTGGCGTAAACGCCGTCCGGCGGCAGCGCTATGTGTACGGGAATAAGCATGTTCGCCGTAGCGAAGCCGATCGCATTTCCTCTCCTGTCGCCCTTGACGACTTCACCGGTCATTTCAAAAGGGCGCCCCAGAAGGGATGCCGCTTCTTCCATGCGGCCCGAGGCGACGCATTCGCGAATGACCGTGCTGCTCACGGGGCGCTCCCGACCGGGTGCGCCGAGAAGTGCGAGCGCCTTGACGGGAACGCCTTCGGCCTTCATGAAGACCGTTAAGGCGGCCGCGTCGCCGGCAGCCCCCCTGCCGTACGTAAAGTTCGTGCCTACGATGATTTCTGTCGGCTGTACATACGTCAAAAGAGAACGGCTGAAGTCTTCCGGCGATTCGCCGAGAAGCTCACGCGTTACGGGCAGAATGAGGATGCCGTCTACACCGAGCTGTTCAATGTATTCTATTTTCTGTTCCAATGTGGCCAGGCGCAGCGGTTCCCTCTCCGGCGCCAGGACGGACAGAGGATGGGCGGAAAAGGTAATGACCAACGAGGTTACGCCGAGAGCGGCCGCCTCATCTATAGCCGTTTGAATGACCTGCCTGTGCCCCGAATGAACGCCGTCAAAGGTGCCCAAGGCCACAACGGCATGACGGCATGCCTTGATTTCCGCAAAAGAATGATAAATCTCCATGCTTACCTCTCTTGATTGAACATCTTATGCGGCCGTATGACATGATGCACTTCATCAAAACGACCGATGCCGACCAGCCTGTTTTCGGCCACATAAAGCCTCAATATGTCGCCGTCCCTCAGATCGGCCCGCGCAAAAGGCACCGCCCTGCCCTGCAGCAGCGCCTCATAACGGTCACGTGAAAAAAGGGTACGCCGCATATGTCCGAGAGCCGTATCGACGGGAAGGATGAAGCGGTCTTTATTAAGTGCCAATTCTTCGATTGTCGCCGCCGTGTCTATGGAAAAGTCGCCGACGCGGGAACGGACCAAGTAAGTCATGGTCGCGAGCGTCCCCAAGCGCTCACCCATATCGCGGATGAGGGAGCGGATATACGTCCCCTTGGAGCAGCTCACTTCTATGAAAACGCGCCTGCCGACCATGGCGAGAAGACGCAAGGAGTGAATCGTCACTTCCCGCTCGGGCAGCTCGAAGTCCGCCCGCTGCCGCGCCAGTTTATACGCTTTAACGCCGTTTACGTTAATGGCCGAATAGCGCGACGGCCGCTGCTTGATAGTACCCGTGAACTCCGGCAGAATGTTGAGAATATCGTTCTCCTCAAGGTCCGATACGGCGCGGGTCTCGATTACCGTTCCCGTGCCGTCTTCCGTATCCGTCGCAAAACCGGGAACAAATTCGGCGCGATATGTCTTAGCTTCATCGCCGCAGTACTCGATGAGCCGCGCGGCCTGCCCCAAGAAAACGGGAAGCACTCCTGCCGCCAGGGGATCAAGCGTACCGGAATGACCCACTTTTTTCATGCCGTATATGCGTCGAACCTGACCGATAATGTCATGACTCGACATACCCGACGGTTTCAGGACGTTAATAATTCCCTGTATCATAGATTCTTTTCTATTTCCTTTACTAGAACTTGCTTCGCTTCTTCCAAAGGCAATGCCAAGGTACAGCCGGCTGCGCGGACGTGACCGCCGCCGCCGAAGGCGCCGGCAATAACATTGACGTCCGCTTCCTTCGAGCGCAAACTGACACGTGTTGTTTCCGGGCCCTGCCACTTGACCGTAAAGGCCACGTCGACGCCTTTCAGACGCCGTGCGTAGTCGATATAACCGCCCGTGTGCTCGCCCGTATACTGCTGTACTTCCTGCGTAAAGGAAATACCAGCCACGCGGCCACCTGCAAAGAGCTCGATTTCCTGCAGAACCTGCGATAAGGCTTTAAGCTTATTCATCGTCGTCTCTTCAAGGCCTTCCGAAATACGGTTCGGCTCGGCGCCGGCGTCAACAAGATACGATGCCATTTGCAGGGTATGCCCCGTCGTGTTGGCAAAACAGAAAAAGCCGCAGTCCGTAGCGATAGCCATATAGAGCGCGTTGGCCATGGCCGGCGTAATTGCCGCCCCCCACATTCTGAAAAGCTCCGTCAGGATTTCGCCCGTTGCGGCGCAATCCGTACGTACATATTCCCAGTCGGCGAAATGGCCGTTCGATACGTGGTGGTCAATATTCATAACCTTCCCCGTAATAAGAGCCGCCACCTTGCCGATGCGCTGCATATCCGTCGCGTCCAGGATTACGGAGAGGCGGTTGTCATCGGCTTTTACCGCTTCAGGACGGACGATGCCCCTGCAGCCGTCATAGGCGAAGAACTTTTCTTCAATGCGGTCGTCAATGACAACGATTACCTTCTTGCCCAAAGAACGCAGCCATCCGGCCAGCGCCGACAAAGAGCCCAAGGCATCGCCGTCGGGACTGACATGGGCCGTGAGCAGTATATCCGTATAGGACGTAAATACTTGCAGCAAATCTTCAGGTGTACAATTCATGAGCTAGTCCTTTTTTTCTATGTCCTGCAGCATTCTGTCTATCTTCATACCGTAGTCGAGAGATGAGTCTTCTTTAAAGGCGATTTGCGGCGAATAGCGAATGCCCAGGTGCTTGCCCACCTCGGAGCGGATGTAACCGCCGGCTTTTTTCAGAGCCGCCAGGGTATTCGCCTTTTCTTCATCGCTGCCGAAGAGGCTCACGTAAACAGTGGCCTCGCGCAAGTCGCCCGTAATCCGTGCATCCGTAACGGTCACGAAACCGAGACCGGGATCCTTCAATTCATGCAGGATAATACGAGATACTTCCTGCTTAATAAATTCCTGTATTTTCCGTACTCGCAATTCTCCCATCGTTATGCCTCACTTTATTCCGGAGCGACTTCCACCATTTCGTAGGCTTCCACTTCGTCGCCTTCTTTAATATCGCGGTATCCTTCAATGGTAATGCCGCATTCGTAGCCTTCGGCAACTTCCTTGACGTCGTCCTTGAAGCGGCGCAGGCCGTCCAATTCGCCTTCGTGAACGACGATGCCGTTGCGGATTAGGCGAATTTTGGAAGTGCTCGTAATCTTGCCTTCCCTGACATATGAACCGCCGACGATGACCTTTGGCGTCGTAATAACCTTGCGCACTTCCGCACGGCCGATAATGTGTTCTTCATATTTCTTGTCGAGCATCCCCTTGATGGCCGCTTCCACGTCGTTAATGGCGTCGTAAATGACGCGGTACGTGCGCATGTCGACCGTTTCCTTTTCGGCCGCTTTGCGGGCGGACAGGTCGGGACGCACGTTAAAGCCGATGATGAGGGCGTTCGACGCGGAGGCGAGCATAATATCCGATTCCGTAATGGCGCCGACACCGGCGTGAACGATGGAAATACGGACTTCGTCGCTCTTAATGGCGAGAAGCGACTGGCTGAGCGCTTCAACGGATCCCTGTACGTCTCCCTTGACAATAAGGGACAGTTCTTTCAGCTCGCCCTGCTGAATCTGGCTGAACAGGTCGTCGAGCGTAACCTTCGTATTGACGTGCAGCTCGGAGGAGCGTTTCTTTTCCAAGCGTTTTTCCGCAACAAAGCGGGCCGTCTTTTCATCCGTCACGTTAAGAATGTCCCCTGCTTCGGGAACATCGTTCAGGCCGAGGATTTCCACGGGCAGGGACGGTTCGGCCTTCTTCACCCGTTCGCCCCGCTCGTTGTTCATGGCGCGAATTTTGCCGTAACAATTGCCTACGAGGATGGAATCGCCTACGCGCAGCGTTCCCTTCTGAACGAGGACGGACGCGACGGGACCGCGCCCCTTATCGAGCTTCGCCTCAATGACGACGCCTTGGGCGGGGCGATCCGGATTGGCTTTAAAATCAGATACTTCCGCCAGAACGAGGATATTTTCCAACAAATCGTCCAAGCCCTGCTTCGTATGCGCCGAGACGGGCACCATAATCGTGTCGCCGCCCCAATCTTCACTGACGAGTCCGTATTCCGTCAGCTGCTGCATGACGTTGTTCGGATTGGCGCCTTCTTTATCGATCTTGTTAATTGCCACGATAACCGGCACGCCGGCAGATTTCGCATGGTTGATGGATTCAATCGTCTGCGGCATGACGCCGTCATCGGCCGCTACAACGAGGACGGCAATATCCGTAACCTGGGCACCGCGGGCACGCATGGCCGTAAACGCTTCGTGACCGGGCGTATCCATGAAAGTAATGCGCCTGCCTTCATAGCGAACCTGATAAGCGCCGATATGCTGTGTAATACCGCCCGCCTCCTGGCCCGTGACGTTTGTCTTGCGAATGGCGTCGAGGAGGCTCGTCTTGCCGTGATCGACATGCCCCATAATGGTGACCACGGGCGGACGATGCTTGAGCGTTTCCGGCGCGTCCGCGATTTCTTCGATTTCCGTCGGATCTTCCGGCGGCGCCTCCATGGACACGGTTACACCGAATTCGTCGGCAATGAGCGCAGCCGTGTCGTAGTCGATTTCCTGATTAATAGTCGCCATGATACCGCCGAGAAGAAGGCGTTTAATGACTTCGCCCACCTCGCGGCCGAGCCGTTCGGCAAAGTCCTTGACGGAGAGCGTCTCCGGCAATGTAACGGCTTCAGGATAATTTTTCTTCTTCGTCTGCTGTCCGTGGAGATCGTTTGAATTGTGTCCGCGATGGTCGTTACGGCGATTGTTCTTGTTCTTGCCTTTATTGAGCACATTCGATAAAAGTGTATGCGGGCGGTTGGCCTGCTTGTTGTCGCCCTTATTGCTGCGGTCGTTCCTGTTGCGCTTGTTGTCGCCCTTCTGGGGACGATTGAAATACTTCGTCCGCTTTGCTGTACTGCCCTGACCGCTTTGACCGCCCTGGCCGTTTTGACGCTGCTGCCCGCTGCGGTCGGCACCATTCCTGTCGCTGCCGTTTCTTTCGGAACGGTTGCTGCGATTGCCGCCGTTTTGCCGCTGCTGTCCGCTCGGCCGGCCGCCGCGGTTATCCGCGCGGCCGTCATGCCGTCTGTTTCGGTCCTGTTGCTGTGCCGTCCGGTCGCTTTGACGATTGCTGCCGCCATCTCCTTCAGGCCGTCTGTTTTGCTTCTGCTGACCGGGCTGTTGTTGTCCGGTTTGCTGCCGGCCGCCGTGCTGAGGCCGGTCTTTTTTTGCGGCCTGCCCTTTGTTTTGTCCGTCCCGCCCGACCGGTCGCTGCCGCGTTTTCTCGGGCTGCCGCTTTTCCGCCGGCTTGGAAGGCGCCGCTTCGGCACTGCCCGCACCTTTAAACTTCTTGTCCAAAATAGCCTGCATGGATGCATCTACACCCATAAAATTGCTCGCCTTGATATTATGTTCCGCCAAGGCTTGAATGACCGTCTTTGTCTGTACTCCGTATTCCCTTGCTGCTTCAAATACTCGTTTCGTCATCTGGTTACCCCCTCCGTACTCAGTCCATCGCCTGTACCGCCTTACTCATCGCATCGGCAAATCCCTTATCCGTAAGCACGACGACTGCCGTCTGTGCTCTTCCCAGGGCTTGGCCCAACTGTTCTTTCGTATACCTTCGTATAACGTTTATATCTTTTTGCGTGCTTAAACGCAAGTATTTTTCTTCATTATTCGCTCCGCAATCTTCAGCCAATAACAGGATGTATGCGGCCTGTTTTCTCAAGTGCTGCTCCGCCGCGGCCGCACCGCATACGGTTTTACCGGCCTTATAAGCGAGACCCAACAAGTTCAGAACTTTATCGTTTCTCATGATTCCAGCTCGCTGCGGAGCCCCGTATATATTTCTTCGGACACCTTCGTCTTCAGGGAGCGTTCAAGTCGATGCTCCTTATAGGCCTTTTCCAAACATTCGCTTGTTGCACAGACATATACGCCCCGTCCCGACTTCTTTCCGGTCCTGTCGATTTCAACGACGTTTTCCGGCGTTCGCACGATGCGCAGAAGCTCTTTTTTCGGTTTTTGCTCCTGACAGCCTACACAAACGCGCAGCGGAATTTTTCTGACCTTCACGGCGGGCCTCCTATTCTTCTCCGTTAACCGGTTCCGACGGATCTTCGGCAGCCGGTACGGCGAGTTCGTTCATCATATCATCCGTATCTGCAAGGTCTTCTGCAGCCGCAGTTTCAGCAGTGCCTTCAAAACCCTCTTCTTCCGCCTGGCTTTCGCTCTTAATATCGATTTTCCAGTTGGTCAGCTTTGCCGCGAGGCGGGCATTCTGGCCGGCCTTGCCGATCGCCAGGGACAGCTGATAGTCCGGCACGACAACGGCGGACGTCTTCTTGCTTTCGTCGACGGTCACGGAAATGACCTGCGACGGGCTCAAGGCGTTGGCAATGTACACGGCCGGGTCTTCATCCCATTTAACGATGTCGATTTTTTCATTCTGCAGTTCCATGACGATGTTCTGCACGCGCGCCCCCTTGGGGCCCACACAGGCACCGACACAATCGACGTTCGGGTCACGCGAATAGACGGCAATTTTGGAGCGCCGCCCCGGCTCTCTCGCAACGGACTGCAATTCTACGACACCGTCATAAATTTCGGGAACCTCCAGTTCAAAGAGGCGCTTGAGCAGGCCTGGATGCGTACGGGACAGGAGAATCTGCGCTCCTTTCGTCGTCTTACGCACTTCTACAACATAACACTTGATCCGTTCGCCGACAGCATATACTTCCGTCGCAATTTGTTCAGCCTGCGGCAATACGGCTTCGGCCTTACCCAAATCGATATACACGTTTTTTTGCTCAACGCGGCGGATAATGCCGGTAATAATATCATCCGTACGGTTGTAAAACTCATCATAAATGATATTTCGTTCCGCCTCGCGCAGGCGCTGAATCATGACCTGCTTGGCCGCCTGTGCCGCAATTCGGCCGAAATTCGACGGCGTCACATCAACCATAATTTCATCGTCCGCTTCATAGGCCGAGTCGATTTTTTTCGCCTCTTCCAGGGAAATTTCCGTTTCCCCGTTTTCCACGACGTCAACGACCTTTTTCGGCGCTGCAATACTGTAATCGCCCGTTGCTCTGTCAAGGCGCACGACCGCGTTCGGATTGGCGTCAAATTCTTTCTTATACGCCGTAATCAGAACGGCTTCCAGGGAATCGCAAATAACATCGACGGACACGCCCTTTTCTTTAGACAAATATTCAATCGCACTGAGTAACTCTTTATTCACTTCGTATGACCTCCGTTAAAAATCTACGTGTAAGCGTATCTGCGCTATTTCTTTCCGCTCTATATCCGTTTCCGTACCGTCTACGGACAGGCGTACCGTATCGCCGTTCTTGCCGACCAGAGCGGCGACGATCATCTTCATGCCGTTGCGGGGCTTAAAAAAGTGAACATCTACGTCGCGCCCCTTATAGCGCACGAAATCGGCGTCTTTCTTCAGCACGCGATCCAATCCGGGCGACGATACTTCGAGGAGGTAATTGTCCGCAATCGGGTCTTTCGCGTCCAAAACCTTGCTGAGTTTTTCACTGACCGCCTGACAGTCTTCCAGACCGACACCGCCTTCTTTGTCGATAAAAACGCGCAAATACCAGTCCCGTTCGCGCACGTACTCGACGTCTACGAGCTCAAGGTCCGTACCGGCAATAATCTGCTCCGCTTCACGGGCTGCCAAATTTTCAATGTCGCTTCGTTTCATTCTCTTCACCCATTGTCCTTAATGCTGTTTCGCATAAAATTTGAGAGCGGGCTCACACCCACTCTCAACACAAAAACGCTCAAATTACAATAAGTATACCACCATTGCCGCGCCTTTACAACGCTTTGCGTTCCGCCTTGTCCCTGATTTCGTCCAGGACGGGACAGAGTCTTTCACGTAAAGCGCCGCGCAATTCATCGACAGACGTGCTGTCGAAATCATGGACGAGGTTCGGAAAGTTGTGTACCCGCCGTTCGGCGAAAAAGTCGTCACGCAGAAAGTTATACATAACGGCCAGACCGCTCTGCGTTACACCGTCATAATAGGCGGCGACCATGTAGGAACCGTTGATGATACGCACGGCACAGGTCGGGTCGACGGTCCGCCTGAAGCCGGCATACTTTGCCGGCAGCAGACTCTCCCAATCGCCGTCGGGAACGCCTTTTTGCTTCATAATGACGTTGAAGTCCTTCTCCGCGTGTACATAATGACTTTCTATAATGGCCGGCAACCGTTCTTCCGTCATGCTGCGAAAGGCATCGAAGTCGTCCGTAATAAACTCGATAAGCGAAAATTCCAGCATGCCGATGTCAACGCGTACGGAAAAATCACCGGAACCGTCATTGTACAAAGCGCGGACGGTCCACCCTTTTTTCTCATTCTTATACGCAAAAATCGTTTCTTCCCCTTTGCCGTCCGGTTCGAAAGAGAAAATTAACGTAAAATCTCCCACCTGAAGTGGGAGAGAGGCATCAATATTCCATTGTTTCACTGCTTCTATCAACGTCTCGTCCATCAGAAAATACATGGTGCGGTTGGCGGGACTTGAACCCGCACGACCAAAGATCACTGCCGCCTGAAGACAGCGCGTCTGCCATTCCGCCAAAATACCACGTGCCCATGCGCAAATTCGTACTTACGTCGTTTAACCTGTCAGGCGTAAAGTTATGCAGGCCCATTTCTTCGGCAATCCACTCGCCCGTTTCGGGCATGATCTGCATGAGGCCGCTTGCGCCGCTATGAGATGCCGCCTGCTGATTGAACTTGCTTTCCGCAAGGACTACCGCCGCCACGAGAGACGGGCGCACGCCGTTCGTATACGCATACTGGCGGACCATATAATCGTATTCCAGAGGGTATACGAATTTGCGCATAATCGTATGCCGCCACGCACCAAAGTAAAGGATACATAAGAAAAGTGTCAACACGGCTATAACAACTGTACCGGTTTTGTTTTTCCTCTTCACCGTGTCCTCCCGTTTTATACTCGCGACTGCAAGGACCGCCACTGCTCCCGAACCTGTTTTTCAGTCTCTTCCCCGGAGCCCGAATTGTCGATAACGACGGGGGACAGCCTTTTTTTTTCGTCCATCGCCATTTGTGAGTGTATACGGGCCAAGGCTTCTTCTTTCGTATAGTCGTTGCGTTCCTGCAGGCGCTTGAGCTGTACTGCAGGCGGCACGTATACCAGCCACACTTCGTCGACGCATGTGTTATATTTTACTTCATACAAAAGAGGCATGTCAAGAAAAGCTACGGACTCGCCGGTCTTTGCCAAACGCTCCAGGGCCTCGTCGATGCGCTTAAAAATAAGGGGATAAATCAGGTCTTCGAGGCGTTTTTTCGCCGTCTTGTCCGAAAAGACCAGATCACCCATATAATCCCTGTCCATGGCGCCGTCCGCACCGACGGCGGCTGTACCGAAGGACGCCGCGACAAGACGAACCCCTTCCGACCCTGCCGCTACGACATCATGAGCGATGACATCACAGTCGATGACGGCTGCCCCCAAACGGCGGAGTATATTTGCAACCGTACTCTTGCCGGACGCAATACCGCCTGTCAGGCCGATGCGATACATAATTCCTCCTTATTTCTGACAATGCGGGCAGTAATGAGTTCCCCTGCCGCCCTGTTTGACATAAGCGATTTTCGTACTGCAGCGCGGGCACGGCCGTCCCTGCCTGCCGTAAACGGCAAGGTTTTCACTGTTTCCGCCTTCTCTGCCGCTGCCGTTGACGAAATCGCGAATCGTCGTGCCGCCGTAAGCAATGCCAGCGGCCAGAACGTCGTCAACAGCTTTTTTCAAGGCTGTAAGTTCCCTTTTCGTAACTCCGTGACAGCGCCGCGACGGCCTGATACCTGCCGCGAAGAGGGCTTCGTCGGCGTAAATATTGCCGAGACCGGCTACGACGGTCTGGTCGAGGAGAAAGGCTTTAACGGTTCGCCGCGACTTGTGCAGGAGAGGCCAGGCGTAATCAATCGTAAAAGCCGGGTCCGTCGCGTCCGGGCCGAGTTCATCATACCCCTTAATACCCGTTTTCTCCGTCTTCGGCACGAGCCAAAGGCAGCCGAAGGTGCGTACATCGCAGTAAACAAGTGTCCCCGTGTCAAGTATAAAAACGATGTGCGCCGTACCGGGTATGGCGCTGCCGGCAGGCATATAGACGAGACTCCCCGTCATGCGCAAATGGACGAGAAGGTCCCTGTCGCCGTCAAGGACCAGGCGCAGGTACTTGCCCCGCCGCGCCACGGAAGTTATGACGCGGCCTGTCAGGGTATGTCCAAAGACCTGCGGCGCCGCATTTTTCAAAAGACGCGGCAAGAAAACCTGTACGGCCGTAATCTTTCGCCCCGTCACTACATCCGCCAAGGTACGGCGTACTGTTTCCACTTCCGGTAATTCAGGCATGGTTCGCTCCTATTTCGCTTCTTCCCAATTCGCTCCGTGGTGAATATCTGCAATAAGAGGCACGGACAGGGAGACAATGTGTTCCATCGTTTCTTTTAAAAGCATTTCAACAACTTCCTTTTCCGCCGCCGGTACTTCCAGGACGAGTTCGTCGTGAACCTGCACGAGCATACGGCTCCGAAGCTTCCGTTTTTCCAATTCGCCCTGCACGGCGTTCATGGCCATTTTAATGATATCGGCGGCGCTGCCCTGAATGGGCGTATTCATAGCCGTTCGTTCCGCAAAGGAACGGCGCATGAAGTTCTTACTGTTTATTTCCGGCAAGTCGCGGAGGCGGCCGAACATGGTACGCGACTCGCCCGTTTCGCGAGCTTTTTCAATGAGACCGTTCATGTATTCGTGAATCGTACCGTAACGGGCGAAGTAGGAATCAATATAGCGTTTAGCCTGCTGCCGCGTAATGCCGAGATTCCTGGCCAGGCCGAAATCGCTGATACCGTAAATAATGCCGAAGTTGACGGCCTTGGCATGCGAGCGCAGTTCGCCCGACACTTCATCCAGAGGTATGCCGAAGACTTCCGCTGCCGTCCGCCTGTGAATATCCTGGTTCTTCCGAAAACCGTCAACCATGGTCGGATCCTGCGACAGGTGAGCCAAGAGGCGCAGCTCGATTTGCGAGTAATCGCCGGAGACGATGTAATCATAGCCCTCTCCGGGAACGAAGAAGGAACGAATTTTACGGCCCTGATCCGTGCGAACGGGAATGTTCTGTAGGTTCGGTTCCGAGCTGCTCAGGCGCCCCGTTGCCGTTACCATCTGGTTGAAGGAAGTATAAATCCGTCCGGTTTCGGGCATGATAAGCGGTTCCAGGCCGTCCAGGTAAGTAGAAATAAGCTTCTTCAAGGCTCGGAATTTTAAGATGGGCTCAATGATTTCGCTCTGCCCGGCCAATTCTTCCAGTACGGACGAGTCCGTAGAATATCCGGTCTTTGTCTTCTTAATGACGGGCAGACCCATTTTTTCAAAGAGAATGACACCGAGCTGCCTGGTCGAATTGATGTTGAAGGATTCGCCGGCAAGGTCATAAATCCTGTTTTCCAGCCCGTCCGCTTCCTGCGACAACTCGCCTTTCATCTCTTCGAGCCGTTCTTTGTTTACGGCAAAGCCGTTCAGTTCCATTACCGCCAAGGTGCGTACGAGAGGTGCCTCAACGGATGTATACAAGTCCGTCAGGCCTTTCGCATCGAGAGCCGCCGATAAAGGCCCGCGCAGCGACAAAATAAAGGATGCACAGCTGCCGAGGCGCCGCTCTTCGCTGCTGCTGTCTTCATGAAAAGGCAGGCCGAAGGCCTCGGATAAATACGTCAGGCCGTACGCGGTGCGCGTCGGCTCGAGAAGATAAGCCGCCAAGGTGACGTCAAAAACCGGAAGATCCGCACAGCCTGCGTATTTTGCCGCCTTATAGAGAGATTTTCCGTCTTCCGTGAGAACGGCCTTTGCCTGCGCCAAGGCTGCAAGCCAAAAGTCTATTTCATCGGCCGGCACGGCAAAGACGCCCGCCTCAACGGCAATACTCAGGGCAGCTGCGCGAAAATCCGCCGCGATCCGTTCGTACGTGAAGGCGACGGCGACGTATTTATCTTCGATATCATTTACCGACAAGGTGTTCAGAACGGGAATATCCGCCGCCTCTTCGGCCCTGTCGAGACTTTCAAAGCGGTCGAAGGCGGCGAAGCGTTTCAAGAGATTGCGAAAACCGAGGCGTTTAAAGAGTTCCTTTACTTCCGCTTCCCGCGGCTGCGGCAAAAACGTATTTTGATCAAAGGCTACAGGCACGTGGCAGTTGATGGTAGCCAACTTTTTCGAGAGTAAGGCCTTCTCCTTATTGTCCGCCAGCTTTTCACGCAGTTTCGCGCCGCTCACTTCATCAATATGAGCATATACTCCTTCGACGGAGCCGAACTGGCTGATAAGCTTTTGCGCCGTCTTTTCTCCGATGCCCGGCACACCGGGAATATTGTCGGATGTGTCGCCCATGAGAGCCTTCATGTCGATGACCTGCGCCGGTGTGTAACCGTACTCGCGCACCATGACGTCAGGTGTCACGGCGAGCATCGTCGTAATCCCCTTCTTCGTCAGGCAGACCGTGATTTTCTCGTCGACGAGCTGCAAGGCGTCGCGATCGCCCGTAATGACGGATACATCCGTATCGCCGTCACGGACACTTTTGGCAACGGTGCCGATAATATCGTCACCTTCATAACCGTCGATTTCCAGGACACGGATGCCCAGGCACGAGAGAACTTCGCGAATAAGTGTGAACTGGGGCCGCAGCTCTTCGGGAGCGGGTTTTCTCGTCGCCTTGTAATCCGCGTAGATGTCATTGCGGAACGTATACCTGTCCTTGTCGAAAGCGACGGCCACATAGTCTGGGTGCAATTCTTCATAGAGCTTGAGAAGCATGTTGAGGAAGCCGTAGACGGCGTTCGTCGGATTGCCCTGACTGTCGGACAGGGGCGGCATGGCGTAAAAAGCTCTGTAGAGCAAGCTGCTCCCGTCAATAATAAGTAATTTTTTTTTCATCTTCTCTCCCGGTTACGTACATTAACGCAAAAACGACTTAATAACGGCGTAGATAAAGTAAAGGACGGCGGCCCCCAATAAATAAGGAAGGGCAAATAAAAGCAACCCGAAAAAGCTGACAATGACGGCGATGACAAAGAAAAGAATGATGCCGACAGCAATCTTTATGCGTAAGGGCAAGCCGTTCACAGTATATATGCGCACGTGCTCCGATGCTCTTCGCGCTTCGTACCCGTCCCGGCTGATGCCGCTGTATACGTTGCCGCCTTCGTCTATGGTCTGTCCGCGGAAGCCGTCTCTTTCTTCATCGGACAGAACCGTTGCTTCTTCCCGGCTGCCGTGGCAGTTCTCGCACAACCCGTCATCATATACGGCATCCCTGTCACATTGACGACATTTCATGGTTCATTCCTCCGTAATTCAATAGTCTCTATTTTTCATGCGCCGCTCGATATCGCGCTTCGCTTCTTTTTCAGCCAGTGCCTGCCGCTTATCGTAGAGCTTTTTGCCGCTGGCCAGGGCAACGGTTACTTTGACGCGTCCTTTTTTAAAATATAAATTGAGCGGAATAAAGGTGTAGCCCTTTTCCTTCGTCGCGCCGATAAGTTTGCGTATTTCCTCCTTATGAAGCAGAAGCTTGCGCGTCCGCACGGGGTCAACGTTAAAGCGATTCCCCTGTTCATACGGGCTGATATGCATGCCCACAATATACGCCTCGCCTTTGTCGATGCGGCAGAAGCTGTCCTTCAGGTTCACTTTTCCCCGACGCAGGGACTTTACTTCCGTTCCCGTCAAGGCAAGTCCCGCTTCATACGTATCGTGAATAAAATAATCATGGCGAGCCTTGCGATTGTCTGTAATGTATTTTACGCCGTTCTTCTCAGCCATGTCTTACCTCCTGCCGCGCTTGCCGTGCTTTTTTCCTTTAGGCGATTTTTTCTTTTGCCTGGCCTTGCCGCCGCAGGTGAGCTTTTTACGTTCCGTCTCCGTCCGTTTCGTCGCGGCCCGCTTTTTCTCCTTGCGGCTGTCCGGCCGCGCAGCCGTGAATTTTGCCAAATCGCCCAACGTTTCAAACGTGCCGGGCACAAAGTCGATTTCACAACGCTCTTTATTGACGGCAGCCAGCGTGACCGTTATGGCGTCGCCGAGGCGATAGACCTTTCCGCCGCGGCGGCCCATGAGAGTATACGTGCCTTCGTCGAAATCGTAATCATCATCCCTCAAATGAGAGATATGGACAAGTCCTTCAATGCCGTTGTCCAAGGAAACGAAAAGGCCGAAGGACGTAATACCCGTCACGTGAGCCGAAAAAGCTTCGCCCACAAAGGGCGCCATGTATTCGGCTTTCTTCAAATCGTCCGTATCCCGTTCCGCTTCGACGGCAATGCGTTCACGAATGCTCGCCTGCTCCGCCGCGGCGACGAGAAAAGCCGTCCGTGCCGACATTTTCGCTTCGTTATACCGCTCGTCATAGGCCCGTATGAGGCGATGAACGAGTAAATCGGGATAGCGCCGAATGGGTGATGTAAAATGAGTATAACAGGATGAGGCCAGACCGAAATGACCGGCATTTACAGCGGCATATTTCGCCTGCTGCATGGCCCGCAGCGCAACGGTCTGCACAACCTGTTCCGCCGCCGTTCCCCTGGCCAACGACAGAAGGCGCTGAAATTCTTCGGGTTTTACGTCTGCCGCCGCAGGAACAGGTAAATCAAACACGGAAAGGATCGTCTCCATCAATTTGACGCGTTCCGCGTCGGGGCATTCATGAATGCGGTAAATCGACGGATTATCGCCCTTTTCCAAATAAGCGGCGACGGTTTCATTGGCAATGAGCATCGCTTCTTCCACGATCTGCTCCGCTTCCGACCGCTGCCGTTCTTCCATGCGCAGCGGTTTGCCGTCGGGATCCAAAATAACCTTATATTCGGGAAAATCAAAGTCGACGGCGCCGCGGCGCAGGCGCATGTCCTTTAAGATCTGCGAAAGCTCCCGCAACGTACGGATCACGGGCATCAGGGGTGCCAAGTCGTCGGGTACGATATCTTCGCCGAGAGCCTGCTTAATTTCCCTGTAACTGCAGCGCCGCTTCACGTTAATGATCGCCGGACCGATATCTGCATGAACGACTGTACCGGTCTTGTCAATTTCCATGATACAGGTCATGGCATACCGGTCTTCACCGGCCTGGAGGCTGCAGATATGATTGCTCAACACTTCGGGCAGCATGGGGATAACCCTGTCGACAAGATAAACGCTCGTACCGCGCTTATACGCTTCTTTATCAATGGCCGAGCCCGTCTTGACATAGCGGCTCACGTCGGCAATATAGACGCCCAGGCGGAAGTTTCCGTTAGGCAGCTTTTCCGCGTCTACGGCATCATCCAAATCCTTTGCGTCTTCACCGTCTATGGTAATGAGCTGCCGACTTCTGTAGTCACGCAAACCCGCTTCGGGCGTAACGCTCTTATTGATGTGCTCCGCTTCTTTTTTTACGTCTTCAGGGAAATCGAAAGGTAAGCTATGGCGCGCCATAATGACTTTAATATCCAAGTCCTTATCGCCCGTATAACCGATGACTTCTTCAATTTTCCCTTCGGCCTTGTGCTTTCCTTCGGGCCACTTCGTAATCCGCACGAGGACGCGGGCACCGCTGCGGGCGCCGCCGTCCTGTTCCAAGGGGATGTATATATCCTCTCTGAGCCGTTCATCATCGGGCGTGACAAATCCGGCCGTCTTTTGCCGGTCGTACGTGCCGACGAGCGTCTCGTTGGCTCTTTCATCGACAAAGAGAATTTCGCCTTCCCGTTTCCCCTTGCGCGTGCCCGGCAAAAACCGTACCGTAACGGCATCGTTATTCATGGCACCGCAGCGATTTTCTTCGGCGATATAAATATCTTCTTCTCCGTCAGGTGTAATGACAAAGCCGAAAGATTTCGTATAACCCTTATATATACCTGTTATGTTGGCGGCCTTTTGCGTTTCCTGCCGCTCTTTCGTCGTAAATTTCACTGCATCAAACTTCCTTTTTATCTTCTCGATCCACTATAAATTATGACTGTATTATATCACACATGCCGCCCGTAGCGGACAGTCATCAAAAAACAAAAAACCTGCGGCATAACCGCAGGTCCCCGTACGTATACATCAGAAAGTATGTAATAATCTGCCTAAGAGCATGGCTGTAAGGGCAAAGATGACGGACAGGATAATGGTCAGTTTTGACAACAACGCATCCATCCCTCTGGCACGGCTGCCGAAGAGGTCTTCCGCACCGCCGCCGAAGCCGGCACCCATTCCCTGTGTCTTACTCTTTTGCGCCACAACGACACCGATAAGCAAAACAGATACTATCGTTACGAGAACTTCCAATACGCTAATCACTGTATTCCTCCTTACGGTCCACAATCAACGATATTATTGTACACTCATTTCTTTTTTTCGGCAACAGGCCGTTCCTTTTTCGCTTCGTCATCCCGTGCGGCCAAGTAATGCTCCACCTTTCGCTTAACCCGCTGCAAGGCATTGTCGATGGATTTTTCATGCCGTCCCAGCTGAACGGACATTTCGTGGTACGATTTGCCGTCGAGATAGGCGACGAGCACTTGCCATTCCAAATCACTCAAGACCTCGTTCATCTTGATTTCAATGTCTTCATATGATTCGCGGCTAATGACCAGTTCTTCCGGATTCATCGCTTTCAGCCCCGTCAGGACATCCTGCAGCGTTCTGTCCGAATCGCCGGCATAGACGGGCTTGTTAAAGGATATGTACGAATTGAGAGGAATATGCTTCTGCCTTGTTGCCGTCTTGATGGCCGTAATAATTTGACGGGTAATGCAAAGCTCCGCAAAGGCGCGAAACGAAACATGCCTGCCCGCTTTGAAATCACGCGTAGCCTTATAAAGGCCGATCATCCCTTCCTGCACGATATCCTCTTTATCGGCACCGACGAGAAAATAGGCATGAGCCCGCGCTTTTACGAGGTTGCGGTATTTCTGAATAATATAGTCCGCCGCCGCGCCGTCACCGCCCTGAGCCGCGCCGACAATTTCTTCGTCCGCCATGGCTTTAAAGGACGGGCCCTGTTCATTATTCATATGTATCTCCTATTTGGAACGGCGCAGCTTTTCGAGCTTTTCCCAAACATCCCTGTTGCGCACGTGGTTTGCCACTTCATTGCGATTTCGCGTCTCCAGGCGGCTGTTGTCGTGTCCGTAGCGCTGCGCTTCCCGGTTCATGCGCGCCACGTCTTCCGCAAGCTCCCGCGCCGGCACGCGGCAGGCGCCGCTGCCGAGAATCTGATTCTGCTCCGTCCCGTCCGACGTGGCCACATATATGGAACGTCCGTCACCTTTATGCGCGTAAACAAGCCGTTCAATACAACTGTCCGCCATCTCTTCTTTATCCGTGTAAATAACCGTGCACTCCTTGCCGATTTGCTCTTCTTTCGCCGCCTCGTCGTTGTGCATGGCATCAAAGACAAGGACGAGCTCCACACCTTTGATTTTACCGTACGCCGCCATCATGTCGATAAGCCGCTGCCGTGCGTGTTCCAGCGACCGGTGCGCCAAAGTTTTCAAAGAGTCCCACGCAAAAATGATATTGTATCCGTCTACAAAAAAGAGAGCCTTCATCGCGCTTCTCCCCGCTGCCGCACGATTTCGTACATGAGCAGCGCCGCCGCTACGGAAGCGTTTAAGGAATTGATTTGCCCGAACATGGGAATGCGTACGAGAATATCGCAGTTTTCCCGCACAAGCCGGGATATGCCTCTGCCTTCACTGCCGATGACGAGGACGACGGGCCCGGTCAGGGAACTGTGAAAGTAATCGTTCTCCCCGTCCATGTGAGCACCGATAGTCCAAAATCCCCGTTTCTTTAAGCTCTTTAAGAGGCTCGTCGTATTGCCGACTTGGACGATGGGCATGTATTCAACCGCACCGGCCGACGTCTTGCCCACGGTCTCGTTGACAGGGGCGCTGCGCCGCTTCGGCACGAGTACGGCATGAACGCCGGCGCATTCGGCCGTGCGGATGACGGCGCCCATATTGTGCACGTCCTCTACCCCGTCGAGGAGAACGAGAAAAGGTATTTCCCTCTTTTCCTGTACCCGGACCAGGACGTCGTCCAAGACGGCGAAGGATACGGCCGCCGCAAAGGCGATGACATCCTGATGGCGCGTATCCGGCGCATAACGCTGCATGGCTTCGGGCTTAACAAATTCCAAGGGTACGCCTTTTTCCCGGGCGAGAGCCTTGATTTGCCGCAGGGGCCGTGAATCTTTATCAGCAGTCATATATATTTTTGTCAGCGAGCGTCCGGCTTTCAGCGCTTCGGCCACGCTGTTTCGACCTGCAATAATCGTTGCCATCCGTTTCTACTCCCGGTGATGAAGGGCGCAATATTGTCGCGTCGCCTCACAGACGGCCGTCATAAGCTCCTGTAGGCGCTCCCTCCGTCCGCTCAGGACGAGGTAGCCCACCAAGGCTTCCAAAGCCGTACTTGCCCTGTATTCCGCAACGGACGCGCTCTTCGGCACGGACGAATCCGTGTTGCGGGCACGGCGGCAAAGCGTTTCCTCTTCTTCCGTAAGACATTTTTTTATTTCTTCATACACAAAAGCCTGGGCCCGGGCGGAAACAAATTCCGCCGCCAAAGCGTGGAGGACACGCACATGGGGGATCCCCAGTTTCAAAAGATGCCTGCGCATCATCAGGGCGTAGTATGCGTCGCCGACGAGTGCCAGGTTCAGCGAGTCCGACAAGGCCGCTTTCATGGTAGGAGAAGCTAAAGGAGCGTCCGCCATGAACGCATCATAGGCTGTCTGCTTTACGTGTTGGAACTGCTTGAATTTCACTTTTTCCAGCGCGCCCCCTGCGGTGAATCTTCAATGGTAATGCCGATGGCCGCGAGCTTATCGCGAATAGCATCGGCCAGGGCATACTGCTTTTGAGAGCGGCATTCCTGACGCAGCTCCAGGATTACCTCCATCAGTTCGGCATAGTCTTTATCGCTTGCACTGCCGTTTTTGCCGGTCCAGCGGTCTTCGAGGACACCGAGAATATCGGTCATCATCTTGAAAATCCGCTTTACTTCCGACAATACGGCCGAGTCCGCGGGAACATTGTTCGTCGCCACGTCATTCTTGTAAATGTTGATCTTCTTGGCCAATTCAAACATGGCCGCACTGGCAAGAGCCGTATTGAAGTCGTCACACATGGCTGCTTCATACTCTTCTTTCGCCTGTTCCGCGTCGGCCAAAAGCTGTGCCGATGCGGCCGATTTGCCGCCTGACGGCAGTTCAAGAAGGTAGAGCGTGTTGTCGATAGCCGTGCCGAGCCGTTCGAGGCTGCGCGTCATTTCCGTAAGCCGTTCATCACTGAAGTCCAAGGGGCTTCTGTAATGGTTGGAAATGAGGAAATACCGGAGCGCGTCGGCGCTGTAATGTTCCAATACGTCCTTGACGAGGAAGAAGTTATTCAAAGACTTGCTCATCTTTTCCGAGTCGATCGTAATAAAGCCGTTGTGCACCCAATAATTGACCATCGGGCCGTGGCCGCAGCACGCTTCGGTCTGGGCGATTTCGTTTTCGTGATGCGGAAAAATCAGGTCGCTGCCGCCGCCGTGAAAATCAAAGGGCTCGCCCAGGTATTTAAGGCTCATGGCGGAACATTCGATGTGCCAGCCCGGCCTGCCTTTGCCCCACGGGCTGTCCCAGGACGGTTCACCCGGCTTTGCGGCCTTCCAGAGAGCAAAGTCCATGGGATTTTCCTTGCGGTCGTCCACTTCAATGCGGGCACCGGCCATCATATCGTCCAAGGAACGGTGGCTCAATTTACCGTAATCTTTAAAGCTCGTTACGCGGTAATAAACGTCGCCGTCGAGCTCATAAGCGTGCTTTTTCCGAATCAGCCCCGCAATCATATCGATAATGTCGTCCATGTGCTCCGAAACGAGGGGATACTTGTCGGCACGCTGAACGTACAGCTTGTCCATAACATCAAAATACGACGCAATGTAGCGGTTCGTAATGGTGTCCCACGACACTTCTTCACCGTTGGCCGCGTTAATAATCTTGTCGTCGACATCCGTAAAGTTCTGGATGTGCGTTACTTCATAGCCGAGGTGACGCAAATACCGTTTAATGACATCCCATGTCACGAAGGGCCGCGCGTTGCCCATATGGGAATGGTTATACGGCGTAATGCCGCAAACATACATTTTCACCTGACCCGGCGTAACGGGTTTAAAAACTTCTTTTCTTCTCGTCAACGTATTGTATACTGTAAGTTCTCTCATCGTGTCCTCCCATTTACACGCAAAAAGGGCCGCCATCCCTCTACAGAGACGGTGGCCCGCGGTTCCACTCTGCTTTACGGCAGATGCCGTAATCTTAAGGCCTCTAACGGCGGCAGCCGGGCCGGGGTACTTCAGTTCACCCGACCTGCTCGCAAAGGCAGCTTCATCGTTTTGCCGTCTGAAAAAGCTCTCAGCAACCGCTCTTTCTCTCTGTAGCGCTCGACGACGAACATATTTCGGTCATCGCAGTTACTATTCTGTCTGAAGAGACAATTTTATAATATACTATAGTATATGACAGTTTCGCGCCTGTCAAGACGGAACTATTGCAAGAGGCCGCTTTTTTGCAGGCGCGCCATTACCTTTTTCCGTCCCATCAGGGCAATGATTACGTTCAAATCCGGCCCGTGCATAACACCTGTCAGGGCCACGCGAATCGGCATGTATACGAACTTGCCTTTTACGCCGAGTCCCTTTTGCACCTTTTTGAAGAGGGGCTGTACTGTGTCGGCCGTCACCTCCGGAAGGGCCTCAAGTTCCTGCACGAACGCGGACAATACTGCCGGCGCCGTTTCTTCCTGGAGGACTGCCGCCGTTTCTTCATTTTCCGGCGCGTAATCGTCCGTAAAGAAAATTTTCGCCGCTTCCACGACCTGCGCGCCGTACTGAATGTGTTCACGTAAAGCCCAAACCATGTCCTTCGCCCAGGTGAGTGTTGCCGCGTCGGCATCTTTTGCAATCCGGCCGGCCTGCTGCAGATGCGGCAGGCATACTTCAAAAAGCCGGTCCGCGTCGAGCTGTTTCATGTATTGGAAGTTAATCCAGTTGAGCTTTTCAATGTCGAAGACGGCCGGATTTTTTGCAACCCGTTCAAGTGTGAACCGGCTGCAAATTTCATCGTGCGAAAGAATTTCTTCATCTCCCTCCGGGGTCCAGCCGAGGAGCGCCAGAAAGTTAAAGAGCGCTTCGGGCAAATACCCCATATCCCGATACTGCTGCACCGATGTGGCGCCGTGACGTTTACTCATCTTCTTCCTGTCCGCACCGAGTATGAGCGACACGTGGGCGAACCGCGGCGGTTCAAAGCCGAGAGCCCGGTAGATGACGAGCTGGCGCGGCGTGTTGGAAAGGTGTTCTTCCGCACGAATAACGTGCGTAATCTTCATAAGGGCGTCGTCAAGAACGACGCAGTAGTTGTACACGGGCACGCCGTCCGACTTGACGATGACAAAGTCGCCGATCTTGGCCGCTTCAAAAGGAACCTTGCCGCGAACGATATCATCCACTTCGACCAAGCCTTCCTTCGGTGCTCTGATACGTACGACATGAGGACGGCCCTCCTTTAAATATTCTTCCACCCTGTCATGCGAAAGACAGCTGCACTTGCCGCTGTACACGGGTGTTTCACCGTCAGCCAGCTGCTTTTCCTTTTCCGCTTCCAGTTCTTCCGGCGTGCAGAAGCAGTAGTACGCCTTGTCTTCGGCAATGAGCTTTTCCGTATATTTTTTGTACAGGTCGAGACGTTCCATTTGACGGTACGGACCGTAGTCACCGCCCACGTCAATGCCTTCATCCCAGTTGATGCCCAACCAGCGCAGAGCTGCTTTAATATTTATTTCCGATTCGGCCGTAGAGCGCTTCAAATCCGTATCTTCCACACGCACGACGAAGGTTCCCCCTTCGTGCCTGGCAAGAAGATAATTGAACAGAGCCGAACGGGCCCCGCCGATATGAAAAGGACCGGTCGGACTGGGCGCAAAACGTACGCGAACTCTTTCAGACATAACTAAACGCCTCCTACAACGCATTGTATTTCAAAATCATAGCAGCCGCCTGGGCGGCCATCCCCTCTTCTCTGCCGACGAAGCCCAGGTCTTCCGACGTCGTCGCCTTGACGGATACATCGGCCGTGCCGATTTCCAGAACCGAGGCTATATTTTGTATCATTTCGGGAACATAAGGTTTGATCTTCGGCCGCTGGGCCAGAAGTGTCGCATCCACGTTGATAATGCGGCAGCCGTTCTCGACGAGAAGCTGCTTCACTTTACGGAGCAAATGCAGGCTGGAAATCCCCTTAAACGCCTTGTCCGTATCGGGAAAATACGTGCCTATATCCTTCAGGCCCGCCGCCCCCAGGAGAGCGTCCATGACGGCATGAACGAGGACGTCCGCATCGGAATGACCGTCAAGCCCTTTCTCGAAGGGAATTGCCACGCCGCCCAAGACAAGGCGCCTGCCTTCTTTCAGGCGGTGGACGTCATAACCGCTGCCGACGCAGTACTTCGTAGGCCCGTTCAAGTAAAATTCCAGGACCGGAATATCGTCCGGCGTCGTCACCTTGCGGTTACGTTCGTCTCCTTTGAGAACGACGATATCTTCGCCGAGAGCCTCGACGAGGGCGGCATCATCCGTCGCCTCTATACCGTTGTCTTTAGCGTATTTATATGCTGCCAGCAAGGTTTTTCGCCGAAAGATTTGGGGTGTCTGCACGGCGATAAGACGACTCCGCTCCAGTGTTTTCAGCTGCTCCGGCCCGTAGTGCTCCTCCGTCCCGCACAGCTTTACCGTGTCTTTGACGGGTACGGCGTAAATGGCGGCTACGGCCTTTTCCATGACGGCCGCGGCATTATCATACCATTCCGGCCCCGCCCAGGGCCGCGAACCGTCGTGAACCATGACGACGTCACAGTCGCCTGCCGTCTCCATGAGGCCGTTATATACAGACTCGCCCCGCTCGGCACCGCCTAAGGCGAACTTGACCGGCACGGCCGGGTGCAGAGAAAAAACGAGTTGCTCCGCCTCTCGCCGGTCCCGCTCCGAGATGACCAGGATTACTTCATTTACCTTTCGCGCCGCGAAGACGCGGGACAGTGTGTGTTCCAATACGGGTTTACCGCAAAGAGGATAAAACAGCTTATTTCGTTCATAACCAAACCGCCGACCGGAGCCGGCGGCTACGACAATAACGGATACGTTCAAAAAATCCACCTGTTTCTTATTCAGATACTTTAACAAAAATCATACGCCCTGCAGAGGTCTGCAAGACCGACGTAACCGTGACGGGGATATTCATACCGATGTACTTTTCCCCGTTTTCCACGACGATCATCGTGCCGTCGTCAAGATAGGCGACGCCCTGATTTTCTTCTTTACCGGCCTTGACGACGAGAACGTTCATCTCTTCGCCGGGAACGCGCGCCGGCTTCAACGCATTGGCCAGATCGTTGATATTGAGAACAACGACGCCCTGAAGTTCCGCAACCTTATTAAGATTATAATCGTTTGTAATGACCTTGGCATTGAGCTTTTTGCCCAGGCGCACCAGTTTGGAATCAACGCCCTGAACATCGTCGAAATCGTCGTTAATGACATCAACCTGCACATGCCGGTCCTCCTGCATGCGCTTTAAAATATCAAGTCCGCGCCGGCCCTTCGTACGCTTCAGCAGATCTGCCGAATCGGCAATCAGCTGTAATTCTTCAAGGACGAAGACAGGGACGAGCAAGGGGCCTTCCAAAAATCCCGTCGCGCACAGTTCCGCAATACGTCCGTCAATAATCGTACTCGTGTCGAGGAGTTTGCCGGCCCCCGCACCGCCCGGTTTTGTACTCTTCTCTTTACTCTGCTTACTTACGCGCAAGGTGGAAATAAGAGTGGAAACTTCCGTCTTTTTGCGAACGGCGATACTCATACCGGCGTAACCGAAGACGAGGTTGAATACAATCGGCCCGTACGCGCCGATAATGGGAAGCCGGGAAAAAGCAAATCCGATTAAATTAGCAATAATAAGTCCAATAAGCAACCCTACAGTCCCGGCGAGCAGATCCTGTCCGGACAAACCGCTCAAGCTGTATTCAATGCGATGAATAGCCGCCCAAATGAGGCGCAAAATAAAATGTGACAAAATGTACCCAGTCACGGCACCGATAACCGCACCGACCGCGTAAGCGATAACCGTGAGCACGGTCAGGCCGAGTATACCGCCCGACGCGGCTTCACCTTCCAGTTCGGCACTGAAGAAAGGTGTCGTCAAAAGTTCGTCCGCAAGAACGACAAAAATAAGGGCCACGACAAGGACGATGAGCCATCGCATGAGATTATCGGCCAGCTTGTGCACCTTGGCACGGCGCGCTTTTCCTGCATCACGTTCATTGGCGGGCGACATGTTTTGTGTTGTCATATTCGTTCACCTCCCATATACGACCGGGAAACTGATTAATTATATCATGTATAACCGGACATGAACAGAAAAAAACTTAAATCACTCCTCTTTAAACGCCGCACGAAGCGCTTCGCCGAGATTCTTGACGTAAACAACGTCATACGTATGCCTGCCCATGTCGTCCTTATTGCCCCGCGGCAGAATAAAACGTGTAAAGCCGAGCTTGGCCGCTTCCTGTACACGCCGCCTGACATGGGGCACGCGGCGGATGTCACCTGTAAGACCGATTTCACCCATAAGGGCCGTGTTTTTGTCCACGACGACATCGCGCAGGGACGAGACGATCGCCAAGGCTACGGGCAAATCGGCGGCAGGCTCATTCAGCTTCAATCCGCCCGCAATATTGATATACACGTCCTGTGTCGACAGATTCAGGCCGACACGTTTTTCAAGAACCGCCAGAAGGAGGATAAGGCGGTTATAGTCCATACCGACAACAGTACGCCGCGGCACGGCAAAAACGGAACGCGACGTGAGGGCCTGCACTTCTCCCAGGAGCGGACGCAAACCGTCCATGACGGCCGCCACGGCGGATCCGGCTTCGCCTGCGGACCGTTCCGCCAGGAGCAGAGCCGACGGATTTAAAAGTTCTTTGAGGCCCGTTTCGGACATGGTAAAAATACCGGCTTCGTTCGTCGAGCCGAAACGGTTTTTCATGCTGCGCAGAATACGGAACTGATACTGCCGCTCCCCTTCCAGATAGAGAACGACGTCGACGAGGTGTTCCATGAGGCGCGGACCGGCGATGGCGCCGTCTTTCGTAACATGGCCGATGACGACGACAGGCATGCCCGTCGACTTGGTAAAGTTCATGAGTTTGTTCGTTCCTTCGCGAATCTGCCCCTGACTGCCCGGCGCGCCGTCACAGTCGCTCGTATACATAGTCTGGATAGAATCGACAATGAGAAGGCCCGCTTTTTCATTTTCCGCCGTCTTCAAGACCGCATCCAAATACGTGTCGGCCTGAATAAGAAGTTCCGGTGCGTCTATACCCAGGCGCCGGGCACGCAGCTTAATCTGTCCGGCCGACTCTTCCCCTGTCGCGTAAAGGACCGTTCCGGCCGCCCCGCAAACGGCTGAAGCCAGCTGCAGAACAAACGTCGACTTGCCGATGCCCGGATCGCCGCTCAAGAGAATGAGAGCACCCGGCACGATACCGCCGCCCAAGACGGCGTCGAGCTCGCCGATACCCGTGACGAGGCGGGCCGTCTCTTCCGATTTAATATCCTTAAGCGCTGCCGGCGATTTCCCGGCCCGGCGCACGACTGAACGGGCCGCGGCCGGGGCGGGCGGCGCCTCTATTTCTTCGTGCAGTGTATTCCACTGACCGCACTGCGGACAGCGCCCCAGCCATTTGGCGGAAACGCTGCCGCACTCCGTGCAGACATAGCGGCTTTTTATCTTTGCCATCCCTTCTCCTTATGTGACATCAATAACGGTAAAGGTCAAATTCTTGCCGTCCGTGCTGTCGGCGCGGACAGTCTGTCCTTCCGTCAGGCTGCCGGCAAGAAGCAGCTCGGAAACGGGATCTTCCACCTGCTTTTGAACGGCTCTGCGCAGAGGCCTCGCACCGTAAGCGAAGTCCGTGCCCTCGCCGACGAGAACGTCCACGGCGGCAGCCGTCTTTTCAAAGTGAATGCCCTTTTCTTCCAGCCGCTTTTCAAGGTCCGTCAACATGATGCCCACAATATGCCGCAAGTCCGCCTTTTCCAAAGGCTTGAAGACGAGCATTTCATCCAGCCGATTAATAAATTCGGGTTTAAAGAAGCGCCGCACGTCGGCGAGGATTTCCTTTTTCGCCCCTTCAAAAGCGGTCATACCTGCCGGTTCCCTGCCGGCGCCGAAACCCATGGTCGGCGTTTCCGGCCGCAAGTGAGACGCGCCGAGGTTACTCGTCATGATGATGACCGTATTTCGGAAATCCACGCTGCGACCCTTGGAGTCGGTCAGTTTGCCGTCGTCCAGAACCTGCAGGAGAAGGTTGAAGAAATCGCCGTTCGCTTTTTCCACTTCGTCAAAAAGGATGACGCTGTACGGCTTTTCCCGTACCTTATCCGTAAGCTCGCCGCCTTCATCATGACCTACATAGCCGGGAGGAGAACCGATGAGACGGGAAACATTGTGGCGTTCCATGAACTCGCTCATGTCGATACGAATAAGGGCGTCGTCGCTGCCGAAGAGCTGCTTTGCCAGCGCGCGGGCCAACTCGGTCTTGCCTACGCCGCTCGGTCCGAGGAAGAGGAAGGAGCCGACAGGGCGGCGTTCATCCTTAAGACCCGCCCGGGCGCGGCGTATAGCCTTGGAAACGGCCGTAACCGCTTCGTCCTGGCTGATGACGCGTTTATGCAGGTCTTCTTCCAAATGCAGCAGCCGATGCGCTTCCGTTTCCGTAAGCTGCCGCACGGGTACACCCGTCCAGACGGATACGACATCGGCCACGTCGGCCGCGGTAACAACAGGCGCCGTTTCTTCTGCCGCCTTTTTGCCGCCGCGCAGCTGCCGGAGCTTTTCTTCAAGAATCTTGCACTTATCGCGCAGGGCTACGCAGGCTTCAAAATCTTCCGCCGCGAGAAGCGCCTTCTTTTCTTTCTCCAGCTGTGCCAATTCCCGTTCCAAGCCCTTTATTTCCGTTGTCGGCGCAGCGGCGCAAATGCGTACCTTCGCGGCCGCTTCGTCAATGACGTCTATCGCCTTATCGGGTAAAAAGCGGTCCGAAATATACCGTGCCGACAGGGATACGGCTTCGGCAACGGCCTCGTCTTCGAGACGGACGTGATGGAATTCTTCGTACCGCTCCTTCAGGCCCGTCAAAATCTGTACGGCTTCTTCCCGCGACGGTTCCTCCACGCGAATAGGCTGAAACCGCCGTGCCAAGGCCGAATCCTTTTCAAGGTATTTCTTGTATTCTTCCGTCGTCGTCGCGCCGATACACTGTAATTCGCCGCGCGCCAACGCGGGCTTTAATATATCGGCCGCATCCATCGCCCCGTCTGCCGAACCTGCGCCGATGAGCTGGTGCAGTTCGTCAATAAAAAGGATGACGGAACGGTCGTTTTTTACCGTATCTACAAGACGTTTAATGCGTTCTTCAAACTCGCCGCGGAACTTCGTACCCGCAACAAGGCTTGCCAAATTAAGAGAAAATACCTTTTTGTCCGCCAAAATATAGGGCACTTCTCCGTCGACAATTCGCTGCGCCAATCCTTCGGCAATGGCCGTCTTACCGACACCGGGCTGCCCCAGAAGAACGGGATTGTTCTTTGTGCGGCGGCAAAGGATTTGAATAACCCGTTCAATTTCTTTAGTCCTACCGATGACCGGATCGATTTTTCCCTTGCGCGCTTCTTCATTTAAATCCCTGCCGTAAGCGGACAAACCGTCATCTTCAAGGGATTCTTCATTGGCCGCCGTCTCCGCCCCGTCATCCTGTCCTTCATCATGTCGCGGCGAAGAGGACATACCCTGCTCGAAGGCGTAAATCCGTTCGGCAATTTCCTGCGGCGCAATATCCATGCTTTCCAAAATTTGCGCCGCCATGCTGTCATCTTTCTGCAAGAGGCCGAGCAATATATGCTCCGTCCCTACATAGGACTGCTTGAGACGTTTCGATTCTTCGACGGCAAACTCCATAGCCTCTTTCATTCCCGTCGTCAGGACGAGATGCGCGTTCGGCGTCATCCCGAGACCGACAATATTTTCTACGGCACGAGTCACGTTTGCGGGCGTCAGACCCATGTCCCGGAGCATCTGCCCGGCCGTCCCTTCTTCGTTGAGCACGAGGCCCAAGAGTATATGTTCCGTCCCCACGTAATTATGAGCCAACCGCTGCGCCGCATTGCGCGCATAGCGGAGAACTTTTTTAGAATCATCAGTAAACCGGTTATACATGCACATCCCCTCCTTACAGGTTATATACATTCTTACAAAAGGTATTCGCGAAGTGTATGCTGCAATATACGCGCCCGCACTTTTTCTTCCGTGTCGAGAACGCCTCCGCCGGCAACATGAATATAGGCGGGCTCACTGACGCTCATCAACGCCGCATAAGCATGAGTCCTCAGCGAAAGATATCCCAGCGCAGCGGCCAGCTGTACGTCGCTTAGGAGCGACAGAGCCTCTTCATAATCGACGAGCCAGGCCTGTGAAAGAAGGCCGTAACTGCGCATTAAGCGATCGTGCAGCGTATCGGGCTCGTTTTTCAGTAAAAGTGTCCGGCACTCCCGTTCTTCTTTTACAACATGCGTGACAATTTCTTCCAAACGACTGATAATATCTTTTTCCGTTACGCCGAGCGTAACTTGATTGCTAATTTGAAAAATATTGCCTACATACATATTGCGGCTGCTGTACAGACCGCCGAAGACAAAGCCGAATTTTGTAATATCCTGCGTAATCCGCCGCAATCGATTCATGGCGGCCAGAGCCGGCAAATGAAGCGTTACACCGGCGGAAAAGCCGGTCCCCGTCAGGGACGGAACGGACGTAAGGTAACCGAAGTCTTCATGAAAAGCAAAATCCAGTTTTTCTTCCAACGCATCATCTATACGAAAAGCATCATAAGCAGCCTTATGAAGAGCAAATCCGTTTCCGACCGTTCTGATGACAAGATGATCCGCCCCGTTCACCATAAGTGCTGCCGCACCGTCCTCGCGAATCGCCAGTCCTCTGTTTTCAGGCTCATCCACAAAGGCACCTGAAATAAACCGCTTTGCCGCGGCAAGCTCCCTTTCCGTCCTCGTTAAATTTTCAAGAGCCGTATATTCAAAGCCGCAACGGCAGGCTGCATCAAGCTGCGGCAAGGACTTACTTACCTCTGCCGTGACGGCCTGCAGCTCTTCTGCAGACGCGCGGGCAGGAAAAAGATGCTGCTTGATGTTGCGCGCCAAGCGCACGCGGCTGTCCAGAACTATATCACCGTCCATGGTCGGATCATGCTGCCACGGCAGGAGAACGGCCCCGACCATTTCCTTAATCACGGCTTCCCTCCCCGTCCTTTTGAAGACGCTGCCGTTCAAGCACCTTAATTTCATCGCGCACCTTAGCGGCTTCTTCATACGCTTCCCGATCCACGAGCTTTTGCAAATGCTGCTTCAACCGCTTAATGTGCGTAGCCGTACGAAAAACGCCGCTGCCTCGTTCGGGTACCTTGCCGACATGACGGGCATGACCGTGAATACGGCGCATGAGCGGCTCAATTTCTTCGGCAAAGGCATCATAGCAGAAGGGACAGCCGAACCTGCCGTCACGGGCAAACTCGCTGTACGTCATACCGCAACGGCTGCACTGCGGTTCATCTATAGGTTCGCCGGTGTAACCGGGATAAATCATTTTACGAAAAAAATCGTTATCCATATTGTTCATTTCACGTTCTCCGCCCAAAGCCCCCTGCTTATTGGCGCAGACTGCGCAAAGATGCAGTTCCGTACGTTTACCGTTTTCTATCTTTGTAATGTGTACGACCGCATCCTCGCGTTTACACATTTGACATAACATAAGACTTCTCCTTTCACATATTCGGGCGCAGGTTGAGACTCTTTAAAATGCGCGTAATGACGGCAATGCGCTTCGGCTCATCGTCGATTTCCGCAAAGAGCGCACGAAACGTATGGTGCAGCATAATGGCTTCCCCGTTGGTAACCGCCTTGTGTTTCAACAAACTGAAAAGGAGACCGTCCAAATCGTCCAGAGAGATACTGACGGCAGGACGTCGCTCGGACAGCATGACGGGCATGCGGTCCGCTTTCTTCTTGCGGGCAATCCGCACGATGCGCACAAAGCCGCCGGAACCGCGGCGCGATTCGACAATAAACCCCTTGTCATTGGAAAAACGCGTGCTCAGGACATAGCTGATTTGCGACGGTGCGCAATCAAGCTCGTCCGCCAATTCGTTGCGGCGCAAGACGATATTTTCTTCCTCTTCCGCAAGGAGTTTGTGAAGAATAAATTTTTCTATTTTATCAGCGAGAATGCTCATAGTATCACCTCATGAAAAGATAAAAATGACGGGTCGAAACATGAAATTTTGACTTTATGTCTTATTATATTAGACTTTTTGACTTTTTGCAAGAAAAGGCGCGATTCACGTCCCCTGAAAAAGGTTGACAGGCCAAAAAACTTACTCCTATAATATATGTACTGTTTTAATTTTGATTCGGGAGGCAGTTATGCTCAGTACATCCTATTTTTGGAACCTGTCGCGCCTTATTTATAAACACCGTAATATCAGAGAAGATAAACGGGCCTTCGTTTTCTTCTGCAAAGCCGTGACCAATAAACCGCTGTTCCGGGAATTATATGATTTTTTGGATGCTTGCAAGCCCATGAAGGGGTTTCTCACCGAAAAGGACCGCGACTTCCACGAAGTGATGACGCGCGTTTTTCTCTTTAAAAACTCGACCATGCGCAATCGCCTCGATGCATTGGAGCACCACTTTACTATTCTCCGCGCCATGTTTACGGATGAGGTTATTCACAACCTTTACTGGGGCACGGACTATACGCTGTGGAAATCACCTGACGCCGGCCTGCCCTTGGAGTGCAGTCTCCGCTTCGATACGGGCCAGCGCAAAGAAGGCTTTCTCTCCCTCTACCTCTATTATGCCGGACAAATGATGTACCACTTCAACTTCCGCTTCGACTACAATGCGGAGGGGATGCCGTCCGTCTATGTCGGCACCCTGCAAGGCTCCAAGGAAGGGCTGGAGCAGACGAAAGTCTTAACGAAAAAACTCTTCGGTTACAGGCCGAAAAACTTCATACTCTACTTGCTGCGCATCTTCACACAGACCTTGGGAATCAAAAATCTTTACGTCATTACGGACGAAGGCTTCTACACGAACAGCCACCTTCTGCGCGGCAACCGCTCCAAGAAGACGGAATTTAATACCTTCTGGCTCGAAGAAGGCGCGACGAAAGCACCGGGCGAGAAACACTTCTTCGCCCTGCCCATCGAAGAAAGACGCCGCAAATACGGCGAAATCAAATCACAGAAGAGAAACCTCTTCCGCAAGCGCTACCTTCTCATGGACACGATCGTACCGCCTTACATGGACGCAATCCGGACACTGTACCGCCCGGAATTTGCACCCGTACCGTCGGCTGTCGACGAAGCGGCCATTACGGACAAGCCGGCAGACTACGACCCCATCGAAGCGCCGCAGAACTGAAATATATGACAACCCCGCTCAATCCGACAAAAGCCGAATCAAGCGGGGTTAATTTGTATATAAATTTATACCGACTTTCTTAACTTTCCGTAGGGCTGCAAGTATGCTTCAGCTACGGTACCTACAACGCTCCTCGCCTCATCCGATATACCGTCCTTCAAACAGATATGCTCCTTCAAAATGTGCGCAATTTCATGAAAGAGGCTGAAGCGAAATTTATCTAAATCATCTGTGCCGCTCCTTGTAATCCCTACTATAATTTTATCCGTATTGCGATCGTAAAAGGTTATGCCGTGTAAAAAAGAGTTCTTCAAGGCCGGCAAAAGCACCAGCGCTATACCACAAGACCTGAGCATATCCGACAACGGTTCCTCAAAATCTCCCGTTTCGCCACTCGTTATATTGCGTATTTCCTCTATTTTACCTGCCAAATTATTGGCGGAAAAAGACTTGACTTCTATATTTTTTGCCTTAATTTTTGCATATTGTGCCAAAGCCCGCATAATATACGCATTTTTTTTCGTCACGGGCAAATTTCGACATACAGAAGGCATCAATCCCTTATTGTTAAGAAGCTTTAAATCACTGACCTCAAAAAATTTACATAAATTAATGTATTTTTCCAATCGGTTATCAGTGTTCGGAACCATACCCCATTGAGCCATTTCACTATATGGATACTTACTTACCAGCTTCTTTTGCTCAGCCCATTCATTTTCCCGCTTTACTCGAATTAGCTTCTCCTGATAAACAGCTTCCAGCTTATTCCAAAATCCGGCCGGTATCCCTAAGACCAGCTCCAGCCTTCCGGCCATGTCAGGTGTCAAATGAACGTCCCCGTTAACAAGCTTGCTGATATGTTTTTCAGACATTCCCATCCGCCCGGCAAATTCCTTTTGTGTCATGCCGCGGTCTTTAAGCTGTTCCCTAATCGTAGCACCCGGTGGTGTAGCAATATAAGTTTTACTCTCCAACATAATTTTCACTCCCTTTGCTTTACCGGTGATAATCGATAATTTCCTGTATCCGGGCGATTTGTATTTCCTGCCCTATTTTAATAAAAACCAACCGGTACGGATGAACTAAATCCATTGCATATTGACCGGCCCTATTTCCCGTTAATAAATGACATCGCCCGATGTGTCCTTGAACCAAAATTTCAACTGTGTCAGCTGCTTTAATTACATCAATCCGCTGATGAATTTTCCGGGCCATTTCATCGCCATATTCCTTACGAGCAACATTTGCATCTGTACACACTTTACACAACTTTTTACTCCTATATAGGATTTCCAACGCCGCACCTCATTTACCTGTAAGGTTAATATTATTTTATGTCAAACTGCGAAATAAATCAACTATTTTATTTACCTTATAGGTTAATTCAAATTATCCCGTTCTTTAAAATACTTGGCAAGTGTGTTATAGTCTAAACATTTTTATCTTATAGAACGGCCATTACATTTCTGTTTCCATAGGATATCCGACCTGGCGAACAGAAAAAGGCAAATGCTTCGTAAAGGGGCCGTTGAACCGCCGTTCATCTTCAGCTTCATAGGCATCCAGATACTTATAATACAGCTCGGTTAATCCCTGATATGTCATAAGGCTCCTCCAAATAGTAAAATCGTTGCTTATTATAATAAAAAAATAGTGAAATAGTAAAAAACGCGTTTTTTACTATTTCACTATAGTTATATATTGAAATCCTAATTATATTGCAAATCGGATTGACAACACCATTCCCTAAACAATGGTGACGCCAATCCCATTATATTCCTCGTTTATCCGGTCTCTACAACCGAAACATATTAAGTAAAATGAAAGTCCTTAATACTGGAGCATGTATTTTATGTCAGAATTGAATCTATACCAATATAATAACGGAGTAGATGATCGGTTTTATCTTTATCCACCCATTGGAAACCTTGTTCTTCATAAAATCGTTTTAAATAACCTATATCTTCACACTCGACAACAACTGCCCGACCACCAATAATTCGATGAACCACCATAATCTTATCAATTGCCAATTGTAACAGTTGACGTCCAGTGATTAAATGAGCTTGATCAATTCTGTCTTTATAATTCTTTGCTAGTTGCCCCACCAAATATACTGTACAGTCTTTTCTGCCGGAATACCCGGAAATTATTTTTCGAATCCTATTTGATACCCCATTAACCATACTTAGATGTTTAACTGCAATGGCATAGTATCCTAGAAGTTTCTTCTCACCCTTATACTGCCCGAAGATAAAATAAGTACGAGATAACCCCAATCTTTCAAATTCAATGGATTTATCTCGTAAGAAAGTCTCTACTTCCGGATTTAACGGGCAAGAAAAACTATCAATAATAAATTGTACGATTTCTTCATCATCAACGACTTCACTAAGCGCAATAGTATTATAATCTATCATTCAGTTTCATACCCAAAAATGCACGAACATGCTCTTTTTTTACTTCTTCTTCAGTGAAGTCTTTCTCGAAAGAAACTTTCTTATTTGAGTTAATAATTCTGATCAGTTTTTGCGTATCTCGTTTACGTATCGAAAAATTTTTCATAAAACTTTGAGTCGCCATACCCCTCACCTCTCACACGTACTACAGCAACCAAAACTCTTAGTTTATTATGACACAATTCTTTTTATGAAGTCAATGAACCTATATAAAAGGACAGTGTCAAGTTGTTGTGGAAAATAGATTGACAAGGACTCCTTGGAAATAGAATTAATTTAGATAATGATACCATCCATTTTGTATGTCGCGCATTTGTTCTTGCTCATGAGTTAGAACATATTTTTCTTCATAACAAAGATAGAACCCAACTTGTTCTTCCTTCAACGATTTTTTAACATATGTCTGACCAACCTATATTTAAAAATCACATATAGCAAGCAGCCATGTTACTCAAAATAGAATAACATAGCTGCTTGGTTAGGCGTGGTCTAAAACCACTTATAAAAATTTTAATTCGAGGCTAAACCTCTTTATCGTTTTATAATATAAGTCGTTTATAGGATTGTCAATAATATTCACATGTCATACAAACGCATTAATTCATCACCTAGATAGATATCATTACCTCTTAGGATATCCGGGCATTCTTATATTGCTTTTCACCAATGCAGGGCAGAACTTTGGCTTGAAGGTAGGTTCACCTTTTATATATCAATAATATTGATTAAGTCAAAATCAAGACGTAATAAATGGAACGTTTGTCGCATTTTGTTTTAGCAGACCGCTATTGATGTATGACTGTTTCCAAATTGTGAGTACTAACTGTAACTATCCGGAAATTACACAAAATTTGAATCGATGTATTGGTAAAGTACAGTTAAATATAGGCTGTTAAATAAAGGTATTTGAAAACAGCTTTATTGGGTAAAGGTATTAATGTCAGACAAGGTGAAATCCCTCGGGGCAATATATCAAATTTTGAATCCGTATTTCATTTTTGTCTTCTACACCACTTGTTAACGTAAAAGAAATAACATTTTTCATTTCGCCACCATTTGGGGTAGTATTATTGAGATCTGACCGCTACAACCTCTTCTTTTCCATATACCTATACATGCAAATTATCTAGTTATTAAGTTCTGCACAACTCATCCGTAATGCTTCAGCTATGACTTTATCCATATCATAGTATTTATATTGCCCTAACCGCCCGCCAAATAATACATTTGTTTCCTGCTTTGCAAGCTTCGCATATGCCTCATACAATTTATGGTTTTTCTCGTCATTTATGGGATAGTATGCATCCTCTCCCTTATGCCAATCAGACGGAAATTCCTTCGTCACATACGTAACCTGACTTTTTGTCGGCACAAAATGACGATGTTCTATACTGCGTGTATACGGTACTTCCCGTTCCGTAAAATTCATTACTGCCACGCCTTGATAATTTTCTGACTCAACACGCTCCGTATTGAACTTAAGGCCTCGATACTCAAGTGCGCCCAACTGATACTCGAAATACTCATCAATTGGTCCTGTAAAAATCACTTTATTGGCTAAGCTGCGGTATTTGTCACGCTGAAGCAAATAATCCTCATTAATTCGCACCTCTATCCCCTTAAGTAACTCCGCAATAAGGGCATTGTATCCTAGCTTCGGAATCCCCTGGTAAATATCGTTGAAGTAATTATTATCGTACGTAAAACGTACAGGCAACCGACGAACAATAAACGCCGGCAACTCCTTACATGAACGTCCCCATTGCTTCTCCGTATATCCTTTGATAAGGGTTTCGTAAATATCTCTCCCTACCAAACTTATCGCCTGTTCTTCCAGATTTTGAGGTTCTCTCGTAACTTCCCGGCGTTGCGCCTCAATTCGCGCTTTGGCCTCTTCCGGTGTCACTACACCCCACATAGCGTAAAACGTATTCATATTAAAGGGCAAATTATATAATTTGCCCTTATAATTTGCAATCGGAGAATTAATGAACGGTTGAAATTCTGTCAATCCCGTAACATAGTCCCAAATTCTTTTATCAGATGTGTGAAAAATATGCGCCCCATAAGCATGAATAAGAATACCTTCCTTTTCTTCACAATACACATTACCGCCTACATGCGCATGCCGCTCCAACATCAATACCCTTTTGCCGCTTTTTTTTGCTTCATGAGCAAAAACCGCACCGAACAAGCCAGAACCTATAATCAAATAGTCATACATCTGTCTTTTCCACACCTCTCTACACGCCGCTAACCGACAAAACCCCAATTCTCTTATATTGGCATCACTTATTTAAATTTTCGCTTCAAAAATACAAAAATTTTCTTTGGCCAATTCACGGGTTCCAAATTGACAACAGGAACTTCTTTGCATTTTAAGCCGTTCTTCATGAGCCATATATTAAAAAGACGTTCTGCCAAAAAGCCGTATACACGAGCATCGTATGTAGAGTACCCAGTAATATCAATTCTATCTTCAAGTACCTTTAATATATCAAACAAAAACTCACAATACGAATCAAAGTGCTTCCACGACATGACAAACATATTATACAAATGGAGCCGTTTACCGCTCATTACAGTACGCCATGCAGGTATATAATCGGAATAATATTCTGCCAGAACTTCCTTTAGCGCAGATAAATCTTTCGCGTAATGCGAATGCTCGTACTGGCTCTGAACGGTCTCTATATAATAATTTCTTTTTTCAGGAACAATACAGTCATACTTATCTAATATATATCTGTACTCCGATTCTCTCATAATGGACAATTCTTTATTGCTTTTTTGAGAGAATTTCCCGTCTCGGCTGAAATATCGCCGATAATGACATAAGCCGATATATTCTGCAGATATATGTTTCCACGCCCAATATAACGCTGTTAATTCGCAATAATTGGGATTTTTTGCGGAAATATTGTCACCTATGTTATCTCGTATAAAACCTATGGGAGTTTTTCCTTCCGCGCCTACCTGAATTGGAATATATATACTTTCTTCAGGCATCCAATACGGTTTATGTGAGGCAACTAAAATCTTAATTTGATTTTCTTTATTTATGCCCCTACACATTATCACTTGCCGCCTTTCTAAAGATAGTATACTTAATTAAATACCGTTATAGTTAATATTATCCTCATATCTAGGTCAAACTTTCTGGTATATAATGATATTTCCAAAGAGAGATTCTTTTATATTTATAATAAATTTAATCATTCTAAAGGACTGTAAATTCACTTATAATTAGGCCAATAAACATATTCCCTTAATAGAGACTTGATACCTCAAATCAATAAATTGGGAATGATAAATAAAATCCCCCCTCCAATAGAACTAAAAACAGATTCTGCACTACATCATCATATGGCTAGTACTTATACTGCACAGAATTCGCCCGGAGCTTTAACACTGTAGAAAAAGAAATATTACACTTTCATTATATTAGCATATTTATTATTACCTCTTATCGTTCTACTATTTTTTCCGATACCTCCAAGGCTCTTTCTAATGCTTGATCCATATTATAATACTTAAAATCTGCCAATCTGCCACAATAATAGAAATTATGAATCTTATCAGCACGTCTTTTATATTCATCAGCAAGCTTTTGACTTTCTTCGGTAAGCACCGGATAATAAGGCTCCTGTTTTGTCCCTACAACATATGGCAACGGATATTCTATAGCATAAGTCGTTCCTTTTGTCTGCTGTAAAGGCAATTTATTATACTCGGTAATCCGCGTATATTTTTCTCTTTGAGGGTAGGCCGTCACAGGATATGGCTGAATAGACTGTACCGTATCATACCTCCATTCAAACTGCAAGGAACGATATGGTAAATATCCCATATCACCACCAAAGAATTCATCTAGTGCTCCTGTGTAAATTACAGTAATATTGTCTTTCTGTCCATCTACCAAGATACTTTTACCATTACAATTGATTTGCAAATATTTGAGACCTTCATGGTTTAAATGTATTGTTATATTAGGGTGACGTAATAAATTTTCAAAAAATATTGCAAAGGAATGTTTTGGCATAACTTGGTAATAGTCATCAAAATATCCCTCATCATAAGAAAGCCGAATAGGTACTCTTTTTAAAATATTGGGTTCAACTTTTTCAGCTGGAATTCCCCACTGCTTGGCCGTATATAGGCTATAATCCTTGTCAAAAAGAAGTCTTCCATAATTACGAATATAACTATCATTGGCATTCATAACTTCTATGACTGTTGCAGTCTTTTTATCTTTAAAATACCCCTTTAAACGCCGCTTTAGTTCTATTGCATAACTTTTATCATACATCAGATCGATGGTCTTATAATTAAATGGAGTCGGTGTAAACTGACCATCAATTTCTGCACCACAAACTAATTTATAAGGCACCCAGTCTTCAAACCTACACATGTATTCAAATAAACTTCGTTTTTGAGTATGAAAGGTATGTGGACCATAGGCTTGCACTAATACACCATATGCATCTTCATAGTCATACATATTGCCCCCGATATGACTTCTCCTATCAAGGACAATAACTTCTTTCTCTCTTTCAGCTAAGGACCGCGCAATCACAGATCCAGACAACCCGGCGCCAATAATCAGATACTTCATTTAAAATGCCCCAAATTCATTAATAAACTCTTTCAAGTATGGTAATTCTTTATCCTTATCAGCTAAAATCAGCTTCTCACCGCCACTGATTTTAGCTAATGGCCACTCTACATTAATATCTGGATCATTCCAACGAATGCCGCCATCGTATTCGCCGTAAAATTTTTCAGCACACTTATATGAGACAATAGATTCTTCCAATACTAAATAACCATGTGCACACCCGGCAGGAATTAAAACTTCTGTATAACTGTCTCCTTTTAAATTAAAAGCCAGCCATTTTTTAAATGTTTGGCTATCTTTACGCAGATCAACAACTACGTCATATATATGCCCGTAAATACAACGAACCAACTTTGGTTGCTGTTTTACACGTTGGAAATGAAGTGCCCGAATGACACCTTTATGAGAAGTAGTATAGAAAACTTCCGCTAAGTTGTAATTAATCCCATTTTTTTTAAAAATTTCCTGCGAATAATCTTTTGTAAAACAGCCTCTAATATCTGGCGCATTAAATACCTTAATTAAATATGCTCCACTAATCTCAGTCTCTACAAATTCAAAATTCTGATTCATATTTTACTTACCTGCCTTTTCTAACCAAGCTCTCGTTCGTTTCGTTCCCTCAGCAAAGCTAACTTCAGCTTTAAACGTGGTATCTTTTTCTGTTTGTGTACAATCAAACACATTTAACGACAGATTAGTACCCGTAAAAGGAATATCGCCAAAAATAAAGTCCAAATCTGAAGCAATGGATTTTTTCATTTCCAGCAAAAATGACTTTAACGGTTTAGCTTCTGAACTGCCAATAATATATTCATGGAAAGGTTTGCCATTTTTGCCGATCAGATAAAATGCTCTGGCAACATCGTCAATATATACAAAATCATAATTCTGCGTACCGGCAGTAAATTGCGGTGCTTCGCCATTTATACATTTTCTAATCGTTGTATTAACAAGCCTCGGACTGATCTCTCCTACACCATAGGCGTTTGTAATTTCCGCCCATACAAAATCAACCCCCAACTTTGCTGCTACAGATTTACTCATGACATGGGCAATCAATTTACCGCCGCCATAAATATAACCAAGTCCGGGCCTATTGCCTTGAGTATATGCGGCAGCCATTGTTTCATGTTCCATAATACTGCCGGCACCAACAAAGCGGGCGCATCCTAATGTATGAGCCAAAGTTAAAGCATCAACAGTCCACTGGGCATTTTGTAGCTGTAATCGCGTATCGGCGCGGACCTCTCCGGATGTTCCAGCCCAAGCGAAATGGTAAAAGGCATCATACTTTTCCTTTGGAATATCTTTTGCCGCTGCAGCTATATTATCAATAGAAAAAGGAACGGCTGTCACTAAGTCCGATATAGGTATATTATTATGATGCTCTGCTCGATGTAATGCAACGACATGAATTTGTTCCGATACTAAATATCTAACAACAGCACTACCTATAAAACCGTTAGCACCACTGACGATAACTCGCTTCATTATTTCACCGCCCAACGTTTATAAATGCTTCTATTTGATAATCCATTTCTTCAGTAATATTACCTTTCCCCAAATACACCCGTGTCCATTCCACAATTTTTTGAACAGCTTCTTCTATATGCCATTGAGGTTTCCAGCCAAATGTATTTTTGATTTTAGAAGAATCCAGTTTTAAGAAATTGGCTTCATGCGGGCCATTATCTGATTCATCAATCCAATTTAAGTCTCCCCAATATTTACAAAAAAGACTCACCAATTCACCGGTAGTTAAACAATCGCAATCATCCGGGCCTACATTATACCAGCCCGATAATGACTTGTTATCATATTGCTTGGCACAAATCAATAGGTATGCAAATAAGGGCTCTAATACGTGTTGATACGGCCGAGTTGAAAACGGGTTTCTGACAATTACATTCTTCCCCATTTCAATAGCGCGAACACAATCAGGTATAATACGATCCTCCGCAAAATCGCCGCCGCCGATCACGTTACCGGCTCTGGCAGTAGAAATAGAAGCATGACCATCAGTAAAATAGCTGCTCTTATAACTATGAGTCACAAGTTCAGAACAACTTTTAGAATTAGAATAAGGATCGAATCCATCTAACGGTTCATTTTCACGATAACCCCATTCCCACTCATTATTTTTATACACCTTATCGGTTGTTACATTTAGAAAAGACTTCACCGTATCACTATGACGAACACATTCTAATATGTTTACTGTCCCCATAACATTGGTCTCGTAAGTATATACCGGATTAATATACCCTTCTCTAACTAACGGCTGTGCCGCCAAATGCAGTACAATCTCCGGCCGGCTGGAATCAAATGCGTCCTGCAGTGCTTCTTTATCTCGAATATCGCCAATTATATGATGAATATGATTCGAGATATCGACTAATTCAAATAAGCTGGGATTAGTTGGCGCCGGTAAACTATAGCCTGTTACGTTAGCCCCGGCATTAATTAATATACGGCTTAACCATGCACCTTTGAACCCGGTATGCCCTGTAATAAATATATTTTTACCTTTAAAAAATCCTAAATCAACCATTATTTCCCCCAAACTTTCCATGCAGCTTGGCCTCTGTTCCATAAGCCTTCTAATTTCTCACGATCACGTAATGTATCCATACATTGCCAAAATCCATTATGCTTAAATGCCATTAACTGTCCTTCTGAAGCAATATTTTCCAACGGTTCCCGTTCAAAGGTTGTCTCATCACCTCTAATATAATCAAAAATCTCCGGCTCTAATACCATATATCCGCCATTGATATAGCCTACATCGTTTTGACTTTTTTCACGGAATGATTTGATCGCTGTATCATCAATATCCAAAATACCAAATCGCCCTTCAGGCTTTACGGCAGTCATTGTACAGATTTTACCGTGACTTTTATGAAATTCGACTAGTTTGTCAATGGGAACATCGCTGACACCATCACCATATGTTAACATAAATGTGTTGTTTCCAACATATGATTCAATTCTTTTAATCCGCCCCCCTGTCATTGTCTCTAACCCGGTATCAACAACAGTCACTTTCCAAGGCTCAGCACTACGATGATGTACTATCGTATCATTGCCCTTTGTAAAATCAAAAGTAATATCGGACGTATGAAGGAAATAATCAGCAAAATATTTTTTTATATAATCTTGTTTATATCCGGCACAAATAATAAATTCATTGAATCCATAGTAAGCATATTCTTTCATAATATGCCATAAAATAGGCATGCCACCAATTTCAATCATAGGCTTAGGCTTATATTGACTTTCTTCACTGATGCGTGTTCCGAAACCACCTGCTAATAAAACGACTTTCATTTTACTTTCCTCCTCGCATGTCATTTTATAATTAAATTTTTCATCTTTTTTTAAATCAAGATACGTCTGTCTAAACATACCGACTTCTTTTGATGAAAAAGCGATTTACTACCCTCTGCCTTGATTGGTGAATCGCTTTCTACCGAAAAAGTATATCGGAGGAAAAATATCAGCCTAATGCGTTTCCGTCCTTACTACCCACAAATCTGTATATAATGTAAATTATTTACCTACAATTTGATAATAATATTTCTTCACTAAGTTTCTTCTTCTTGTCCCCTTAGGAAAAATAATAAAGCCAATCTTTTCAAATCTAATTTTGATCCGGACTAATATTTTATTAATTACTTCACGTACCACACTATCTGAAATTTCTGTTACTTCAAAGTAAACTAATTGCAATTCTTTAATTTTATATTTTTGAGTTTTTTGTAGGTGAAAAATATAAATCCCGTACAATATCTCCCCCAAATATCCCATAGTCCGTTCAAAATTTTTTAAAAGACCTATTTTATAAAGCTCTTTCTCTAAAGAAAATAAAATAGAAAACTGAAATTCACACATACGACAAAAGATATCATTTTTCATCACATAGCAATTATACCCTCTGTGCAAAGTTCCACTTAAATATTCATAGGCTGCTAAATATAATTCTGGATACAATTCTTTTATTTCTTTAAGCAATTTAGGCAATACTTTTTTATCAATGAACACATTATCAAAAGCTGCCCAGTGATTATAAACACTATGCTGACATCCCTTAGGCGTCGGAATCTCGAGAACTTTGGCAGCCTCATTTACAATGATATCATATTGTTGTATTAATGCTTCCATTCTTTCTTTATCCAATAGACCATATTTTAAAGCAGTATTATGGTTTAAACAGAATTCTTCTACTTGATTCAATTTATTAGTTTTAAAACTTTTCTCAGCAAAGTTTAAGTATCGCCTATAATGACATAATCCATAATAATCGGCTTCAGTATTTTTCCATGCCCAATATTGCACAGTCAATTCGCAAAAACTATTCCTTTTGCTGGAAATATTGACTCCTATGTGATCTCCTTCTAAATCAATTTCACGGTCGATATCATATATTGCTCCGCATCGTATAGGCACAAATATGCTATTGTCTATAACGTAACTTTTTACATCAATTCTTCTAGAAACAAAAATTTTAATATTCATATTAATTAATGGTGAAAGAAAAAATAATAGATTCGTTTTGAAAAATACCACACTGGAGATTCTTTCGGTATAATTTTCTTTAAGATTTCTCGTCTATGTGTATTGGGGGGAAAAAGAATATTAGCGATTCTCCTCGGAAAGCTTTCTCTGTTTATTCTTACAGTTGCTTGAGTAGTACACCATATCAAAGAGCTTAATATTTCCTCATAAAAAGGAGATTTTCTTGCATAAGTCCAATATTCCACACCGTAATCACAAATTTTTACCCACCATGGCTTGGGATGAGCTGCATAATGGATGATATATGGATTAGACCTGGCCATTTCATATTCCTGAAAATCATTCAATGGAGCTAGTGAGGCAACTTTTTTCACAAAATTACTGGTATATGTAAATAAATTCCATCTACGATCTAGAAAATAAATATCAGAATCAAACAATACATTTAACATATCTTGTTCATAAATTTTGTATTTGTGACTCTCTATATGTCTTTGAATTTCTTCAAGCGTATATTTATTACGATATAATACACAATCAATTACAAGTACACCTGTATTACAATAATTATATGGATTGGTTAATTTTAACTTTTCCGTTGTATACTCGTAAGCATCAGGTACTCCTCCATTAAGATATCCGCCATATATCACATCCTTTACGGCACCAATAGTTTTCCCTTCTAAATTTACATCATACAAGAATCCTAAATCATTTTTACACACCGTATCAGCATCAACAACAATAACTTTTTTATATTTTTTTAGAATAAACGGGATAATAGTTCTTGTATAAAGATCCTTGCTATATTCAGGATGGGCGACAAAAAGTTCCACTCCATTTAAAAAGCTAAATGGGTCACAAAACGAAATATGCACATTTTTATAGGATTCTACTATTTTTTCAAGATATTCTTTATGTTCACTTGTAAAATCACTTCCTAGAATAATAAATTCATAATTTCGTTCAGAATTAATATAATCAAGTGCCGATAATAGAAAAACCGAAAAAACAGAAGCATAATTATCATTGAAGTTGGAAACTATGGTGACTTGCGTTTCATTAAAATAAGGCTCTAATATCTCTCTTTTTTCCGGATATTCAATAAATAAAAGAGGTTGATTTCTAAACTTAATATTAGACTGCTTTGAAAGATATAAGCAATATATGCCAAATAATCGCTCTCCAATAGTTCCCGGTGTTCTATATTTTTGTATGCCGTAAGTCGACATATCTATTTTTTTTTCAAGTTTAAACAATATGCTAAATAACCATTTCGAATAAGCAAAGAATATGTCCTTCTTCATTATGAAACAATTATAGAGCCTAATCTTCTTGCTATTCATATATTCATCAACTATAGTAGCCATTTCAGGATACAATTCTTTTACTATGCTTACAGCTTTATGTACATCATCAATATCATGATATTCCGGTGCCATCTTCATAGCTTGCCAATTCGTCACACGTGCTTCAATCGGGCTACAAGCAATAACATCATATTGAGAAATAAATTTACTCATACGCGCTTCATCCAAGCCATATTTTTTTAATACGTCACTGGTCAGATACTCTTCTGCAAAGCAACCATTATTCCGTTCTTCTTTTGCAAGTCTAAATTTTTTATCAGTTGATGTTAAATATCTACGATAATGACACAGTCCATAATAATCTGCCTCAACATTTTTCCATGCCCAATATTGCACAGTCAATTCACAAAAAGACATCCTCTTTTCTGAAATATTGTCGCCAGTATCGTCTCCCATTATATGCAAATTTATCCTTTTATCGAAAATAGCACCACACCTGACTGGAACATATATATCGCTATGAATATTCTCACTTTCTAAGTCAATGCGATTTGAAACAAATATCTTAATGTTCATTTACGGCTCCTTTTATCAATCCGATCAAAAGTTTTGTATAACCTCTTTTCAGAACAGTTACTCAAACAACATATGCATTACTGCTTATATTACATAATTATACTATCAACAATATTTCAACTGTACTCTCCGTTTTTATTTTCGATATACTGTCTATATCCATCATATACCGAATCTACCTTTCCTTTCATTCTAATTTCTCCATGAACCAACCATGCTGCATATTCACACATTCTGCGAACTTGACCTTCATTGTGAGAAACAAAAATTACAGTTGTCCCGTTTAGTTTCATCTCTTCCATTCTTTTATAACATTTTTGTTGAAACGCATAATCGCCAACTGCTAATATTTCATCAATAATAATAATTTCTGTATGGACGGCAGTCGCGATTGAAAATCCTAATCGTGCCACCATACCCGATGAAAAGTTTTTTATAGGCATATCAATAAATTCCTGAAGCTCTGAGAATTCTATAATTTCATCAAAATATTTATTCATTATTTTTCTATTATATCCCAAAACTGCACCATTTAAATATATATTCTCTCGAGCTGTCAATTCCAAGTCAAAGCCAGCGCCAAGTTCAATTAGAGGAGCAATAGTCCCATTAACTAAAACACTTCCATTAGTCGGCTTGTAAATCCCCGAAATAATTTTTAATAAGGTACTCTTTCCACTACCATTTTCACCAATTAATGCCCATGACTCGCCACGCTTTATATTAAAATTAATATCTTTTAAAGCACAAAAATTTAAAAATTTCAATTTCCCTTTAGTGGCCATAATTATCAAATCTTTTATTCCGGAAAATTGTTCTTGCACCAAATTAAACTGCATAGAAACATTTTTAATGCTGACTATAGACTGAGCATCCACGTTATATTCTCCACTTATATATACAATAAAAACTTATTCTGTACTTTTCTAAATACAATCAAACCAATTAACAATGTACCTAAACTCAATGTTACACAAAGTAAGGTTTCTGCATACGTAGGAATCACATTATATAAAATTAAATCTCTGAAATAAGTTAAGATATAAAATAAAGGGTTCCAATAAAGCAACAATCTAAAATGCTCGGGCACAATGGTAACAGGATAAAAAATGGGTGTCAAAAACGACCAAGCAGTTGTAAAAACTGAATATAAATGAAACATGTCTCGAAAAAAAACAGCAATCGCCGCTACAATTAAACTGACACCAAGAGCAAAAACAAAAAGAAAAACCAGAGGCAGCGGTAATAATAGCAGAGTTATTTTAAACGGGACATCCATAACTACCATAACGATAAAAATTGCAACCATGCTGAACATCATTGTCATAAAGCTAGATGACACTCTGGCTAATGGGAAGACAACCTTAGGCACATAAACTTTCTTTAACAATGCTGCATTTCCGACAATAGAATACATAGCTGAAGTTGTTGCTTCCGATACAAAATTAAATGTTACTTGTCCAATGATTAAATACAAAGGATAATTAGGTATATCAAAGCGAAATACATAAGAAAAAACAACTGTCATGATAGACATCATTAACAGAGGGTTCATTAAGCTCCATAAATAACCTAAAAAAGATCTTCTATATTTTATTTTTAGATCTCTGAAAACCAGCTCTTTTAATAACGGCATATAACGGTATAGCTGGAAAAGCTCATTATTCATTTATTCTCATCCTCTAAATTAAAAATCGCAATATTAAGAACGAAATTATATATTTTTCCATCAATGACAAATATTATTTACAGATTGATTATTTTTGACATTGCTAGCAAAATTTTGTGAATTAGACTTTATCAATTCAATATGCCCCCCTTCCGATTACGACAATCTTTACAGTCCGCCAAATCAGCACGATATCAAACCATACATTCCAGTTCCGTACATACCATGTGTCCATTTGCACCCGTTCGTCATAAGAGACATCACTGCGACCGCTGGTCTGCCACATGCCCGTAATGCCGGGGCGAACCATATAAAAATCTTCAATATATTTACCATAACGGGAAACTTCCGCATCGATAATCGGGCGAGGGCCGACGAGGCTCATTTCTCCTTTAAGCACGTTAAAAAGCTGCGGCAACTCATCCAAGCTTGTTCTGCGTAAAAATGCCCCGCTGCGCGTAATGCGCGGATCGTTCTTCAGTTTAAATTCTTTCTCCCATTCCGCTTTTGCCTCTGCATCCTTTTCGAGGAGTTCTTTCAGTTTTGCATCCGCATCAACGCACATGCTGCGGAATTTATAACATGGAAATTTCTTGCCGTTGCGCCCGACCCGATAGTGTTTAAAAACGACAGGCCCCGGCGAATCTCTATATATCCAAATGGATATTAACAGAAACACCGGTGACAGGAAAATAATGCCGATACTCGTCAAAAACATATCTACTGTCCGTTTAATTAAGCGATTATACCAACGATCCAAGTTATTTCGGATTGTAAATGCAACAATATGTCCGTCAATAAGGCTTTCCATATCCATAGTAGCCAACGGCATGGTCCCCATGTCGGGAATAAAGGAGATACGCTTTACTAAGGGCTGCAGCCGATAAACTATATTTTGAATGCTTTCGTTATTCAATCCCGGAGCGATGACCATGATCTGCTGTACTCCCGTTGCTTTGATGACGGTTTCCGCATCGGAAAACTTCCCTAAATGAGGCATCATGGAGATAACCTTTTGTTCGGCTTTATTATCCTCCAAGTAGCCTATAAAATCATAACCCAGGCCGGCATCGGTCTTTAAATAATCAAGAATAAGAGACGCCGTCTTGCCTGCACCCATAACAAGAACAGGTATCTGCAGCATATGGGTATATAAAAATATTTTTTTCATAATATACCGCATCGCCACAAGCAAGCAGAAAGACGATATCGCCATGAAAATCACAAACAGACGCGACGTAGACGCCGCCACTTGGTTCAGGTACATCAGAAAGACAAGTGAGACGACAGCATAGACATTGACATTGAATATTTTAGAAATGACCCGCCAAAACTGCATCCGCCGCGTATACAGCCCGCTAATTTGCATAAATACGATATATACGAAGGGGATAATGACGTGAAAGCTTAACCACGAAAGACGAAAATATGTCGACGAAATAAGACAATTACGCAGTGCTTCCGAAAAAAAGGCAGCCAATAAAATGGCAAAATAGTCTCCCGCAGCCAAAACTATCGGCAAAATAGTCGTACTGTATTTATTTTTAATGGAAATTTCGGAATGTCCCTGCTGTTCCCCCGCCATATATCCTCCGATTCATCAGGTTCCAAAATACTGTTACCGCAAGCTCATATACTCTGTTCTTTTAAGTCGGTTTCCATGCTCCTTCCAGCGCAAGCAGATACTTTTTCCTGTCCATGCCGCCTGCATAGCCGGTCAGGCTGCCGTCACTGCCGATAACGCGGTGGCACGGCACGATAATGGAGATCGGGTTGTGGCCGACCGCACCGCCGACGGCCCGCGCCGATGCGCGTTTGCCGCTTTGTGCGGCAAGGGAAGTTGCGATTTCACCGTATGTAACGGTTTCCCCATACGGGATGGTACGCAAAATGTCCCATACGGCACGGCGAAAAGCCGTGCCTTCCATTTGCAGCGGTATATCCCACTGCGGTCTGCGGCCGGCGAAGTATGTGTCCAGTTGCCCGGAAACGGTCTTCAACAAAGCCGTCTCTTTTTTTACACAGTCTTTACTGAAATCGGGCGTATATGTACCGGTCTCAAACCATAAGCCCGTAAGAGCATCGTCATTGGCGGTCAAGGTCAACGGACCGACGGGTGAATGATAAATATGTACGTATTGCATGCGGTACTCCTTTCTCTCTACAGTAAGGCCGTCGTATCCAAGTGTTCCCAGGCTTTCAACAGATCGTAAACGGCAGCTTTAATCTTCGCACAACCGCCTGCTTCCCTGCTCTCTATGTTAAGCGGCATATTGGGATCGTGCAGGGACATGCGCAGGAGTGCCCACCCTTGAGAAAAGCACAGGCGTACGCCTTCATACGACGGTGTCGCAATGGGTATGCGCGCGTCCAGGGCCGCCTTTTCCAGGCCGTCAAGGACACCGGCACCGTAAGCCTGTACGTCCGTCGTTCCCGATATGGCCAGCCTGTATTCGCACGCTTCCGCCGGCTCGTGCAGCTTCTCAATAAGGCTTGCCAGCGTTTTTCCCCTGCGCCGCACCTTTGCCGCCGCCGTAAGAAGCTTCACCGCCAAATACGCGCCGTCATCGAGGTAATAGTTTTCACTGAGCGCACCGTGGCCTGACGTTTCAATGGCCAGCGGTGACATGACGAGGCTCTTATTGAGGCGCATACATTCATTAATGACATTTTTGTAGCCGCGCATATAGCGATGATGTACAAGGTGAAGCTCTGCTTCCAAAAACTCCGTCAATTCGTCGGATGTAACCGAGTCCGTCACAATCGTGCTCTTCGGATAGTCCGGCGCCAAAATGGCCGCCATCATGGCAATGAGAGCATTGCGGTTCACTTCCGTGCCGTCTGCAAGAACGGCGCTCATGCGGTCCACGTCGGTGTCGAAAATAAGGCCCAGGTCGGCACGGTTCTTGAGGACCGCTTCTTTAACGGACGCCATGGCGGCCTTGTCCTCCGGGTTGGGAACGTGATTGGGAAACATGCCGTCAGGCTCCAAAAAGCGGCTGCCCGCCGTATTGGCGCCGAGAGGCCGGAGAATGTCGGTCACAAAAAATCCGCCGGCGCCGTTGCCCGCGTCGACTACGATGTGCATGCCTTCAAACGGCCGTGCCGTTTCGGACATATTCAGTTCTTTGCAAATAAGACGCCGCAAGTGAGCCGTATAGAGGCCCATGAGGTTATATTCCTTTACGTCGGCCGCGCCGCCCGGAACGGTCTCTTCTTTGGCGGCAATATCCAAAATTTTGGCAATATCCGCTTTTTCCAGACCTCCGTCGGACGTAAAAAACTTCAGGCCGTTGCGGTTATATGGCAAATGGCTGGCCGTGAGCATGACGGCACCGTCCGTCTGCATTTCTTCAAAGACCGTGGACATAAACATGGCCGGCGTCGAGGCGAGGCCGCAATCCATGGCCGCTACACCCTGCCCTGCCAGGCCCTGCAGAAAGGCCTCTTTCAGTTCGGGTGCGGAAATGCGCGAGTCGTGACCGACGGCAATTTTTAAATCGCCTGCCGCCCTGCCGCTCCGCTCCGCTAAAAAGGTCACAAAGGCACCGCCGATTTGGGCGACCCGCCGCGCCGTCAGGTTCACGTCTTCTCCCTTGACGCCTGCAACGGCTACACCGCGTATATCGCTGCCGTTCTGTAATTTTTTATATACAGCATTATCCGTCATGGCCTCATCTCCTTTTACAGTCAAAAGGACTTCCTGTCGCGCAGATCTATAATATCTTGGCCGCTTTGACTATGGCTTCTGCAGTCAGGCCGTATTTTTCCAATAAATCCTCGGGTGATCCCGATTCGCCGAAGGTATCCTGAATCCCGACAAAAGCCTGCTTTGTCGAACAGCTCCGCGCCAACACTTCGGCGACTGCCGAACCGAGACCGCCGATAACGCTGTGTTCTTCCGCCGTTATGACCTTGCCCGTCTTTCGTGCCGACGCGATGACGAGTTCTTCATCCAAAGGCTTAATTGTATGTATATTGACAACACGCGCACTTATACCGGCGGCAGCCAATTCCGTTGCTGCCGCCAAAGCCTTGGCAACCATGATCCCCGTCGCGAAAATCGTCACGTCATCGCCGTCGCGCAGAAGTTCGCCTTTCCCCCATTTAAAAGCATAGTCGTCGCCGTGAATATCTTCCACTTCGGCACGGCCGAGGCGCACATAGACGGGACCGGCATGATCGACAGCCGCACAAACGGCGGCTGCCGCTTCTTTGGCGTCGGCCGGATTGATGACAGTCATATTCGGCAAGGTCCGCATGAGCGATATATCTTCTACAGCCTGATGACTGCCCCCGTCGGCACCGACCGTAAGGCCTGCATGGGTGGCGCAGATTTTTACATTCAAATTAGGATAGCATATGGAATTGCGTATCTGCTCAAAGGCTCTGCCCGCAGCAAAAACGGCGAAGGTGCTGGCAACAGGAATTTTACCGGCTGCCGCAAAGCCTGCGGCCGTGCCCATCATGTCCTGTTCGGAAATTCCCATGTTAAAATACCGTTCCGGCGCCACCTCTTTAAAGGCTGCGGACTTCGTGGCATTGCCAAGATCCGCTTCCAGGACGACGACATTCGGATTCTTATATAAGGTCGACTTCAGCACCTGACCGTATGCCGCTCTCGTTGCCGTTCCCATTACGCTTCACCTCCCAATTCACGAACCGCCAGAGCGCATTGCTCCTCATTCGGCGCCTTGCCGTGCCAACCGACCTGATTTTCCATAAAGGAAACGCCCTTCCCTTTCACCGTTTCCGCAACAATGACCGTCGGTTTGCCCACGGCCGCCTTGGCTGCCGTCAAAGCGCCGCGAATGGCGTCATAGTCGTGCCCGTCGATTTCAACGGCGTTCCAGCCGAAGGCCCTGAATTTTTCCGCAATGGGCATGACCGACATAACCTCATCATTCGTGCCGTCAATCTGCAATTTATTATGATCTACAAAGACGGTCAAATTATCCAACTTATAATGACCTGCCGACATGGCGGCTTCCCAAATCTGCCCTTCCTGGAGCTCACCGTCACCGCAGACGGCATAAACGCGCCGCGCAGACTTGTCCAACTTGGCTGCCAAAGCCATACCGTTTGCCGCTGAAAGCCCCTGTCCCAGAGAGCCCGTAGACATATCGACGCCGGGTGTATGTTTCATATCGGGATGGCCTTGGAGCATGGCACCGCACTGCCGCAAATGCCACAGCTCTTCTTCCGGAAAATATCCTTTCTCCGCAAGCGTCGCGTAAAGAGCCGGCGCCGCGTGTCCCTTGGAGAGGACAAACCGGTCTCTGTCGGGCGCATCGGGCCGGGCGGCATCCACATTCATCGTCTCAAAGTAAAGGACCTGCAATATATCCGTAACCGACAAAGACCCGCCGGGATGGCCGGACTTCGCTACGGTCAGCATTTTCACTATATTTCGGCGCACATGGGCCGCATGCTTTGCCAAATCTTCGTTTTTCATTTTCTTCTCCCCTTTTTATGGCCTGCCGCATATTACAGCATACAGAAAAATAACCGTGCCGTAAAGAAAAGATCTATGCCGTTTTCTAATGCGCCCTAATATATTTCTATAGTCTTGCCGGCTTGTACATCTCGGGGCAATAATTTTTCTTCACCTGCCGCCATAATGCAGCCGGGCCGCTGCGCTTCACTGCCGCCCGTAAAGCACAGCGTACAGTGTCCCAGTTCGCTCAAAGACTGCAACGCCGTGCTGCCGACAGCCGTAACGGTAAATACTTTGCCGCAAATGACAAGCATATCGCCGGCGGCGATCGTCGGGGAACAAACTTTTTGTTTTTGCAGCACTGCGATTTCCGAAAGCTCCGGCGGTACATGCTTGTCAAACAAAATAAGGGACTCTGAACCGGGATCGGTCAAAAAACGCAGCGCTTCCGTCCCGAAGCCGACTATTTCGGCATAATATTTCATTCTCAAGACTCCTCAGTCATCGTTTTCCGGCGTTTCCTCATAGGCAAGAAGCCCCGTCGCACAGGAAACATCCGTAATGAGCGTATTGATGTAACCGCCCCGAACGGCGCCGATAACGGCTTCCACCTTGCCGCTGCCGCCGACGACGCCGATGCGCCGCGGCACGTTGCGCAAATCCGCCAGTGTCATGCCCGCCACGTGCTCGTTGTGCGATGTGAACCGCTCCGTCCGGCCGTGTATGTCAAAATATTGCAGGCCGATGTCGCCGACGGCGCCGCGGGCCGAGAAATCTTGTAAAATGGTTTCGTCAATATACTTCATCTTAATGACCGTCGAGTAGTCGCCCTGCGGTACGCCTATACTCATGACGACGGCGTCCAAGTGCTCAAAGAGCGAGAATATACGGGCAATGGACGGCTCCCGTTTAAAGCCGCGCAGAACATTGGCGTCCGAAAAGACGGCCGGTGCGTAAAAGGGCACGTAGTCGGCACGAAAACGCTTGGCAAATTCCGCGGCCAAGCTGTTGGCGTGAAGTTCCAAATAAGTTTCGCCGACGCCGCCCAAAACGGGAATAAAACGGCAGTGTACGGCCTTATCAACGGTATACTCCGCGTGTGCAATATTATGCAGCGTAAGGCCCAGTGTCACGCCCACATCATCGCCGTCCTTGAGGACCCGGTCCAAGTAGGACAGCGCCGTCGTGCCCATGAGGCTGCTGATGTGTTCCGTTGCGACCGCAACGGGCCGATCTTCCACGACGATGACCTCCTGCAGGCCGAAGCGCGCCTCCAGCCGCCGTTCCAAATCGCCGTATTCCGGCGCAAAGGGGTCGACCACTTCAATTTTGACAATTCCCCGGTCCCGTCCCATTTTCAATAAGCGTGAAACCGTCGGCCTGGACACGCCCAATATATCACATATTTCCTGCTGGCCGAGATTCTCCCTGTAGTATAAAATACAGCTTTTGACGAGAAGTCTCTTGTCGTCAATGATTTTTCTCACGAGGACACCTCTTTTGCATAAGTAAGATAGTTTTATTATACACCGCTTGCACGGATAACACCATGTATGCCGCATATCTTTACAATTCCGAAAATGTATGATAATCTGACGATACCGGTTGTTCGGTAATAAGGTATTATTTCAGGTGTACTCATGGAGGACATCTGTCTTTAACAAGGATAAGGCTATGGCAGATATAAAGAAAGTAATCAACGAAAAAAAAGAGGCGCTCCGCCAAATATGCAAGGGATTCACATCAAACAACACGGGCGGATGCTGCGGCGTCAGCCTGCCGCCGGAAGAGCAGGCCGAATTGAAGCGCCTGAAAGAAGGCAAAACGTAAGCACGGGGATGTAAAGGTTTCGACGTGCGCAGTTGTATCATGAACAGCGAGCCGGGGTTTCATCTGCCCGTAAAACGGTGAACCTTAAATTAAACGCAAAAGAAAATAATTTTGCTTTAGCCGCCTAAGGGCAGCTAACGTCTCTTACCGTTATTCCTGCGGGCAGTAGGAGACGTCACTAAGCAGGATACCGAGCGGTTGTGCCCGACAACCGCTTTGGGAACTCAACGGGCTGGATCGGTCCGGTTTGTCCTTGTACGAAAACCGATTGAGACGCCGAACAAGGTCTGCGCTCGGAGAGGTTCATGGGGCAGTGCGTACGGACAGGAGTTCGACTCTCCTCATCTCCACCAAAATATAAAGGGGACATCAGGAAAAACGTCTTGATGTCCCTTATTTTTATGTTTACCGGTACGTTTTACATTTCTTTTGACGACTCAAAATCCATTACCTTGCCGGGATTTAAAATCCGGTTCGGATCGATGGCTCTTTTTATGGTCTTCATCAATTCCAGTTCGACCGGATCCGTATATTTTTCCATATATTTGAGCCGCTTCAGGCCGATGCCGTGCTCGCCGGATAACCGGCCGCCCAGGCTGTAGACATACGGGTATGCGACGGCGCGGAAAGCCTCCGTCTGTCTTTCCCATTCGTCATCGCTCATATCACACTTGAGGATTTGGAAGTGCAGGTTGCCGTCACCTGCATGGGCAAGGCAGAAGATGCGAAAATCGTACTTTCGGCTTTCCGCCGCTAAGTGCCGAATACACTCGGCGATGCGCACGACCGGTACGACCAGGTCTTCCGACGTGGCGACTTTGGAAAAGGCACGCGTACTTTCGAGGCAATTGCGCCTCACCTTCCAGACGCGCTCGTCCGCTTCGACCACGTCCGTTGCGCCGCAGGCCTCACAAATAGAAGCGAGCTTTTCCATTTTTTCGTCAAGCTCCGCCTCGTTAAAAGTTTCAATCGTAATAATATCGTAAAACCCGTCTTCATAATGAGGCAGGCGCACTTCACTGTAATCGGAAGCGCTGCGCACGAAATTATTATCCATAAATTCGACGGATGTCGGATTTATACCTGCCTTGACGAGCTGCGGCACGAGAGCCGTCGCCGCCGCAAGGTTCGTAAAGACGGCGAGCACGTCGATGTGATACGGGCAGAGGGGAACGAGCTTTACGGTCGCCTTCGTAATGATGCCGAGTGTCCCTTCACTGCCGATGATCAGCTGTTCGAGGCAAAAGCCGGTGGAACACTTTTTGAGGACGCCGCCGAGATTCGTTATCTTTCCGTTCGGCAAAACGACCTCTACGGCATAGACCTGATGACGCGTCGTGCCGTAACGAACGGCCTTATTCCCGCCGGCATTGGTGGCAAGATTGCCGCCGATGAGACAGCTGTCGGCACTGCACGGGTCGCCTGCATACAGGAGCCCTTTCGAGCGGGCCAGGTTCTGTATATCTCCTGTGCGCACGCCCGCCTCAACGGTCATGTACATGCCCTCTTCATTCAGCTCCAAAATTTTATTCAGCCGTTCCATGAGCAGAACAATACCGCCATATGCAGGAACGGCACCGCAGCTGACACTTGTACCGGCACTGCGCGGCGTAACGGGTACTTTACAACGGTTGGCGATTTTCATGATCGCCGCTACTTCTTGAACCGATGCCGGCAGGACGACGGCTTCCGGTAAGCTCCAAAAAGACGGCGTCATGCTTTCATCTTTTTTATATACCTCCAATACGGCCGGATCCGTTTTTACATATTTTTGACCGACCGCTTCCTGCAGAGCCCGTATGACCTCTGCCGTTACAGGATTATATTGCACCGTCCGCACCTCACGAAATTATTATTTTATAATTGGCCCATGAAAAAAGCGATAATAAGACGTACGACAATTAAGAGGATAACGCCTTTCGACACAAGTGCCAAAAAGCGTTCAAATCCGTCTTCTTCGCTGTATCTTTGATATTCCATACTCTCTTTCTCCTTCTGTCAGTGGGGAAACAGCTCATGCACGAGGCGAGCCGACGTTTCGTCCTGATTGATGCCCATGATCAGCGTCCGTTCCGAGTTTTCCATATGCTTTTTGGCAATTTTCCGGGCCTGCGTGCTGTTGCGGTTGGCAATACATTCGACAAGTTGCCGATGCTCTTCCCACGTCGCCGCCAGTCTGCCCGGATAATGCATGGAAATGGAGCGAAAACGCAGCATTTGCTCGCGCAGATTGCGGAGAATGTCGACGAGGCGGTTGTTGCGGCTCGCCTTATAGAGGATACCGTGGAAGCGAATGTCCGCATCGACTATCTTGTCAAAGTCATCACGCGCAATATAGTCGTTAATTTCCACGAGAATCCGTTCCAGCTCTTCCAGCTCGTCCGGCGTAATGCGCTCCGCCGCAAGGCCGGCGGCCAATTCCTCCAGGGCACTGCGAATTTCGAAGACCTGCACGACGTCTTTTAAGGAAATATCGGCCACGTACGTACCGCGGCGCGGCACCATGACGACGAAGCCTTCAAGCTCGAGCTTGCGAATGGCTTCCCGTATGGGCGTACGGCTCACGCCGAGCTCGTCGGCGAGCTGAATTTCCATAAGCCGTTCTCCCGGCTGCAGGACACCTTCACGAATAGCCTGCCGCAGCGCTTCGCTGACGACGTCACGCAGGGGCTTATACGTATCCAGTCTGATCGGTTCCAATTTATGCTGCCTGTTCACTCTCTATCCCTCTCTATTGCAAAGTCGTCAAAATGACTTCCGTCGTTTTCGTTTCGTTTTCTATGGCGGCCGCCAGCTCCTCGCCGTCCGTATCGGACGGAACGAGGGCGAAGACGGTCGGCCCGCTGCCCGTCATAAGCGGCCGCAACCCGCGGCGCCTGAGAAGGCTCATACACTCTCCTACAGCCGGCACGTGCGGCATAATGAGTGTTTCAAAGGTATTGCTCATGGCGCCGCACACGCGCGCAAAGGACTTGGACGCGACGGCTGCGGCCATCTCGCCTACATCCGTCCCGGCAAGGCCGCTTGCCTTATCGAAGAGAACGTATGCCTTATCCGTGTGCACGGGCACGGGCGGATGAAGGATAATTACCTGCCACTGCGGCAGGGGCGCAAGGGGCACGAGAATTTCACCGATGCCGCCGGCGCGGGCAATGCCGCCGTTAATGCAGAAAGGGACGTCCGCCCCCAAGGCTCTGCCGATTTTCCGCAATGTATCGGACGACAACCCCAGTTTCCAGAGGCGGTTCAAACCGCGCAGGACGGCGGCGCAGTCCGCACTGCCGCCGGCAAGACCTGCCGCCACGGGAATATGTTTGTCAATATGAATGTGTAAAGGCCGCGGCCCATCGCAAAAGGACAAAAGGGCCGTATATGCCTTATAGGCCAGGTTCGTCTCGTCACAGACAAGATCGTCGCGCGAACAGGTGAGCCGAAATGTTTGACTCGCCTCGAATAAAATGTCATCATGAAGAGAGACGGACTGGTAGACCGTATCCACTTCATGGTACCCGTCAGGCCGCCGCCCCAATATATTCATGGCCAAGTTTATTTTGCCGTACGCTTTTTCGGAGTGTATCATCACACCTCGCCGCGAAGAGGGCTTTGTGCTTTTATCATTTACTTATAAATTTCCCTCATGCTATAATGAATTCATATTAATTCAGCATTATCATGAATTGCTATGGATATTCCTGTTTATTATACTGGTTTCTCCAAGCTTTTACAATCATCATAAAGGACAGTCTCCGTAATGAAACAAAAGGAAAAACTCACTAAAAAACAGTTGGCTACACCGTACATAGCCAATCTCATAGGCAGTATCATCGCCGCCGTCGGCATCAACGCCTTCTTTATCCCCCATCACCTCCTGAGCAGCGGTATCGGCGGCATCGCCATTATGGTCTACTATGCGACGGGCCTTCCCGTCGGCACGGGCAACTTTATCATGAACATACCGATCCTCTTCGCCTGTTATAAGTTCATGGGCAGGCGTTATACTGTATTAACGATTGTGGGGACCTTTCTCTATTCGTCTCTCATCGACATGACCGCCTTTCTGGCCAATCAATCGATCATTCAGGATTCCATGACGGCAGCCATCACCGGCGGTATCCTCAACGGTATCGGCATGGGTATTATTTACCGCTATAACGGCAACACGGGCGGCCTCGACGTGGTCGGCGCCATTGTGAAGAAGTTCTATTCCCTTGAAATGGGCAATGTCGTCATGGGCCTGAACACGTTTATCCTCATCTTTGCGGCATACATGTTTAATTTGGAACTGGCTGTATTGACATTCATTTCCTCGTATGTATCGGCCTTCGTGACCAATAAGGTCGTCATCGGCTTCAATCAGCGCAAAGCCGTCACTATCGTCTCCAACCGGCCGGAGCAGATGGCACGCGTCATTATGCGTTACATCGGGCACGGCGTCACCTTTATTGAAGGCAAGGGCGCCTATACGATGCAGGACAAACAGATTATTTACGCCGTCATCAAGCTTACGGAAGTATCCAAGTTAAAAGAAATCGTCAATAAAGTCGACCCGAAAGCCTTCATGACCATCAGCGACGCATCGGATGTATTCGGCACGGGTTTTACGAAGCCGTCGCCTAAATTTTATGAAAATCCCGGCGATTCCCTGAGTATGCCGCGAACGAAAAAATCCATTCCCCCCGAATATTAATTTTGTGCAACAGTTTCTCATCAATCAGTATGTGACCGCCTCATGCAATACTGCCGTACGGCCTTGCATGAGGCGGTTCTTTTTATACTGCCGGCTTCATCTGTTATATGAGTTTAAAATAACGGTCAGTCCATTTACATTGACATAGAAATATGACTCCTATATACTTTAGCGGATAATGAATGTTATTATCGTACCGTAAATGCCGATATCCTTTAATCATGGCATTCACGGCGAAACGGAGCGTAATCAGGGAGGCATAACATGAACATCAAAAGATTGGCGGATATGGAAGCGGGCGCTTCCGGTACTGTCGAAAAGCTCGAAGGACACGGCAACATCCAGCACCGGCTGGTCGATATGGGCGTCGTAAAGGGCTCTCATATTTCGGTAGTCAAAACGGCGCCTTTAGGTGATCCCGTAGAGGTGAAAGTAAAGGGCTGTGCGTTGGCTCTGCGAAAAAATGAAGCGGCTATGATCAGCGTAGCCGTCGACGGGGAGGAAAACTGTTAAAATGAATTCAAATCATAACCACCAGTAGAACTGGTGGTTTGCTCTGACCCTATAAGGGTCTATCTCTTGTGGTAGCACCAAATGGTGC
>PPYF01602683.1_pt1 | contig 104337 bp, 98 predicted proteins | sample 1559871 | NCBI WGS metagenome assembly PPYF01 (sample SAMN08240021, study PRJNA423297) | Human gut metagenome, whole genome shotgun sequencing project.
ACAATATATAATACATGTACTATAATATACTTGTAAGATAAAGAAAGATGAAAGAGGTAAATGAAATGAAAACAATTAAATTTAACAACAAAGTCGTAGCTGTACCAGCTGAAACAATCGTGGAATATTTGGAATATCGCAAACTCGGTAAAGAACTTGAAAAAGGTTACAGCGAAGGTCTTAACCAAGCTCAAGATAATCTGGCTCAAAATATTATGATTTGGGCAAACGACATCGCAGGTCTCAATACTAGTTTGCCAGAACTTGAACCAGAACTCGAAAAACTCGCTCTTGAACTTATCTAATAAATTATGTTATACTATAAGTGCCTCTTTCGAGGTACTTTTTTTATCTTACAAATTGCACCCGATTTTTTCGGGTGTTTTTTAGTGCAATAAAAAAAGCCTTGTCCATAAAAGCTTAAGGCGGGGAATAGACGGGGACGAGTGCTAGAAAGTGCGTAGTAGAGCGTGAGAATATTTTATGTTATAATGATATTTATGGATTAATCAAGTAAAGGGGTGAGTACAAGATGATTGAAACAAGCAAGCACCAAGAACGAGTGATTTTGCTAGGAGTTGAGTTGCCTGACACAGAAAACTTTGAAATGTCAATGGAAGAATTGGCGTCACTCGCTGAAACAGCAGGTGCTGAGGTGGTCTCATCTTATCGTCAAAAACGTGAGAAATATGATAGCAAATCTTTGATTGGTTCAGGGAAATTAGCTGAAATCAAAGCGATTGTTGATGCTGATGCGATCGATACTGTGATTGTCAACGACCGCTTAACGCCACGTCAAAATGTTAATTTGGAAGCAGAACTTGGCGTTAAAGTTATTGACCGTATGCAGTTGATTCTAGATATTTTTGCCATACGTGCCCGTAGTCACGAAGGTAAATTGCAAGTTCATCTGGCTCAACTCAAATACATGTTGCCACGTCTTGTTGGTCAGGGGGTTATGCTTAGCCGACAAGCAGGTGGAATTGGTAGTCGTGGACCTGGTGAAAGTCAGTTAGAGCTTAACCGTCGTTCGATTCGCAATCAAATTTCAGATATTGAACGTCAACTGAAAATCGTTGAGAAGAATCGTGAAACTGGTCGAGAAAAACGCACTGAGTCACAAGTCTTTAAAATTGGTTTGATTGGTTACACAAATGCTGGTAAATCAACGATTATGAACGTTTTGACAAATGATAAGCAGTATGAAGCTGATGAATTGTTTGCGACTTTGGATGCGACGACAAAGCAAATTTATTTGCAAAATCAATTTCAAGTGACTCTCACGGATACGGTTGGATTTATTCAAAATTTACCGACAGAATTGGTGGCAGCCTTTAAGTCAACCTTGGAAGAAAGCCGTCATGTTGATTTGCTGCTACACGTGATTGATGCCAGCGACCCAAATCATGCTGAACACGAAAAAGTTGTTCTGAATCTGTTAAAAAATCTAGATATGTTGGATATTCCACGTTTAGCTGTTTATAATAAGATGGATGTGGCAGAGCATTTTGCAGCGACAGCTTTTCCAAATGTGCGTATTTCTGCGCGTGATAAAGATGCTCGTTCACTTTTGCGCCGTTTGATTATCAATGAAATTCGTGAGATTTTTGAACCATTTAGCATTCGTGTTCACCCAAATCAAGCCTATAAGCTATACGATTTAAATAAAATCGCGCTGCTTGATCGTTATGATTTTGCAGAAGAATACGAAACCATCACTGGTTACATTAATCCAAAAAATAGATGGAGACTAGAAGAATTCTATGACTGATTATATAAGTTTAGCTTTAAAATACGGTGGCTTTACGTCACTAGATAAAGTATACTTGCAAAATGTTTTGGAGGATTTAACAGATGAGCAAAAATTGAGTTTCATCACACCACCTCCAAGTGTTATCAATGCTTATTTTGCAGAAATGTATCAAAAACAATCTCCGCAAGCCGCAACAGATTATTATTTTGAACTATCAAAAGAATTGCAGCTTTTAAATGATAAGCCATCTTTTGACGAACATAAGCCTTTTATTCGTTTGAATTTATCAGGAAAATCATATGGTTTCACTTATGAAAATGATAAAGAGGTTGCTCGTATCTTTTCTGAAAAAGATGAAGCTTTGACAAAAGATGTCTTGTTTGAATTGGCTCAAGTCTTTCCTCAATATAAAATTTATGTTGAAGATGGCAAGATCAAAATGTCAAAAATCAATTTTGATGACCAAGAACTTGAAGACCTCACACCAGAAAGTAGTTTGCTCAGTCATGTTTCAAAATTAAAAGGAAATATGGTTAAGCTAAAAAGTTTTAATCGCGATGAATTGTTAGACTTGCTAGCTCACTATCAAGGGCAAGTTTATTATACGTTTGATCAACGTGAATTTATCGCTTATGTAAAAGTATCGTAATAGGAAGGATAAGTAAAAACTTCGGTTTTTATAGGTATATATGGAATTACAATTTTTGGGAACAGGAGCGGGTCAGCCCTCAAAGTCACGTAATGTGTCAAGCTTAGTGTTAAAGTTACTTGACGAGATTAATGAGGTGTGGATGTTTGACTGTGGTGAAGGAACACAGCGTCAGATTTTAGAAACAACGATCCGTCCTCGTAAAGTGAAACGCATTTTTATCACGCACTTGCACGGTGACCACATTTTTGGTCTTCCTGGCTTTTTGGCAAGTCGTGCTTTCCAAGCAAATGAAGAACAAACTGACCTTGATATTTATGGTCCTGTTGGTATTCGTTCATACGTTTTGAACAGTTTGCGCTTGTCTGGTGCACGTTTGCCATACCGTATTCATTTTCATGAATTTGACGAAAACAGTCTTGGAAAAATCATGGAAACTGATAAATTTGTGGTGTATGCTGAGAAATTGGACCACACTATTTTCTGTATTGGTTACCGTGTGATGCAAAAAGATTTGGAAGGAACACTTGATGCTGAAGCGTTGAAAGCTGCAGGTGTGCCATTTGGTCCATTATTTGGAAAAATCAAGAGTGGTCAAGATGTTGTCTTAGAAGATGGGACAAAAATCATTGCCAAAGATTACATCTCAGCACCGAAAAAAGGAAAAGTTATCACTGTTTTAGGCGATACACGTAAGACTGATGCTAGTGTGCGCCTTGGTTTGGGAGCTGATATTTTGGTTCACGAATCTACATATGGTAAGGGTGATGAAAAAATTGCTCGTAAGCATGGGCACTCAACAGGTACTCAAGCTGCTCAAATTGCTAAAGAAGCATCAGCTAAACGCTTATTGCTTAATCACATCAGTGCACGTTTCTTGGGACGCGAATGCAAACAAATCGAAAACGATGCTCAAGAAATTTTTGAAAATACACACTTGGTTAAAGATTTGGAAGAAATTAGCTTATGAGAATAATTGCTATTACAGGAGCAACAGGTGGACTTGCCAAAGAAATTGTCAAACAGTTACCATCTGATGACTTTGTGATTGCCTTAGGACGTAATGTAAAAAAACTTGAAGCCTGTTATGTTGAACGTCCTAACACAGTTTGCTACGAACTTGATATGTCAAGTGATGAAGCGATTGGGGCAATGGTTGAAAAACTATATGCTGAACATGGTTACATCGATGTCTTTATCAATAACGCTGGTTATGGTGATTTTAGTGAGTTTGATGCTTATACAACCGCTGAAATTCGTGACATGTTTGATATCAACACCTTTGCGACGATGACTTTTTCACGTTTGGTTGGGCATAAGATGAAGAAAGCTGGGTACGGCCATATTGTCAATATTGCCAGCATCGCTGGGTTGATTGCGTCAGCAAAATCATCAGTTTATTCTGCAACAAAATTTGCTGTGATTGGTTTTTCAAATGCGCTACGTTTGGAATTAGCTGATAGCAATGTTTATGTGACAACGATTAATCCTGGACCGATTGCAACAAGCTTTTTTGACAAGGCAGATCCATCTGGAGAATACTTAAAGAGTGTTGGACGTTTTGTTTTGCAACCAGAAGAAGTTGCTAGACGTACGGTTGCCATTTTAGGTAAGAACAAGCGTGAAGTGAACATGCCTTGGTCAATAGCTGCAGCACACAAATTCTATACTCTTTTCCCAAAGATTGCTGATTTTTTAGCACGAAAAGTTTTTAATTATAAATAACCTCCTTTCAATTCTACATAAGAAGTGAGAAGTGAATGATAACAAGTAAATACAATTGGAAAAATATTGAAAAAGAGCCAGATGATGGCTTTTTTGAAGTGACAAAAAAAGAAAATATAACGGCATTAGCCAGCAAAATCCTATACAGTCGTGGCGTTGACAACGACGAAAAACTAACTCAATTTTTATCGAATGATTTGTCACAACTTCACGATCCATATCTTTTGCACGATATGGACAAGGCAGTCGCCCGCATTCGTCAAGCTATTGAAAATTATGAACAAATCTTGGTTTATGGTGACTATGATGCCGACGGGATGACCAGCGCTAGTATCATGAAAGAAGCGTTGGAAATGCTTGGGGCTGAGGTTCAAGTCTATCTTCCTAACCGATTTGTTGATGGTTATGGACCAAATGAATCGGTTTATAAGTATTTCATCGAGCAACAACAGGTTTCTTTGATTATTACGGTGGATAATGGCGTAGCTGGACATGAAGCTATTAGCTATGCACAAAGTCAAGGAGTAGATGTCATTGTTACTGACCACCATGGCTTACCAGCAGAGCTTCCAGACGCATTTGCCATTGTACATCCAGAGTATCCAGAAGCTAACTATCCTTTTAGATATTTAGCAGGATGTGGTGTTGCCTTCAAAGTGGCTTGTGCCCTATTAGAATCCATCCCAACCGAAATGTTAGACTTGGTTGCTATCGGAACGATTGCCGATATGGTTAGTCTAACAGATGAAAATCGTATCATGGTCAAGGTTGGGCTTGAAATGCTCAAGCAGACCGAACGCATTGGTCTCATGGAGCTTATGAAAGTATCTGATATTGACATGTCAGATGTTAATGAGGAAACTGTTGGGTTTAAAATTGCACCGCAGCTAAATGCTCTTGGTCGTCTAGATGATCCAAATCGAGCTATTGAATTATTGACTGGTTTTGATGATGAAGAAGCGCTAAGTATTGCGCAAATGATTAATGCCAAGAATGAAGAACGTAAAGAAATTGTTCAAAAAATTTACGATGAAGCCATGGGCATGGTTGATCTTGACAAGCCTGTGCAGGTGTTGGCAAAAGAAGGCTGGCATCCAGGTGTTCTAGGAATTGTCGCTGGTCGTATTTTGGAGCACATTGCTCAGCCAGTTATTGTCTTAAACATTGAAGACGGTATGGCAAAAGGCTCTGCTAGAAGTATTGAGGCAATCAATATCTTCCATGCACTTGATGACCACCGTGATTTATTTGAAGCTTTTGGTGGACATGCTGGTGCTGCAGGAATGACCTTGCCAGTTGATAACTTAGCGCAATTGTCACAAGTTTTATGTGATTACATTGCTGAAAATGATATTAATTTAGCTCAGAAAAAGACTTTGATCATTGATGAAGTGCTGGACTTGTCAGAAATTGATTTGGACACTGTTAAAAGTCTTGAGAAGATCGCACCTTTTGGGATGGATAATGCTAAGCCAGTCTTTGAAATCAAAGACCTTACTGTTAAACAAGCACGTACCATGGGGCAAAATGGCACTCACTTGAAATTAAAAATTGCTCAAGGAAGTACGGCGGTTGACCTTGTTGCCTTTAACCAAGGTCATTTGGTACAAGAATTCCAGCAAGCGCAGAACCTGTGCCTTGCCGTTACTTTGTCAATCAACAAATGGAACGGGCAAACCACAGTTCAGTTGATGCTTGAAGACGCGCGTGTTGACGGCGTTCAGTTGATTGATATTCGTTCCAAAAATGCCAGTCTTCCTGAACGTGTTCCTGTTTTGAGTGAAGACACCAGTGCCAGTGAAGTGGTTGTACTAGATATTCCTGATAAGGCTGAAGAACTCAAATCCCTTTTTGTCGGTCGACAATTTGATGCCATTTACTTTAAAAATCACATCAAACGAGCTTATTATTTGACTGGCTATGGAACTCGCGAACAATTTGCTAAGTTGTATAAAACGATTTATCAATTCCCTGAATTTGATGTTCGTTACAAGCTGAAAGAATTGAGTCATTATCTTAATATTCCTGATATTCTTTTGGTCAAAATGATTCAAATTTTTGATGAATTGGATTTTGTAACTATCACAGATGGAGTGATGGTCGTCAATAAAGGTGCTGAGAAACGCAGTATTTCTGATAGTAAAATTTATCAAAATCTTAAGCAAGAAGTGAAATTTCAAGAGCTCATGGCACTTGGAACGCCACAAGAAATTTATGACTGGTTGATGAACTAGACTAAAAAGTTACGTTGCTTAGCTCAGCGTAGCTTTTTTAGCTTTTTGTTATAGAAAACGTTTGCTTAAAAATTGAAAATTTTTTAATTGAAAACTTTTTTAATTGGAACTATAATGAGACTGCAAAGTTGTAGATGACTTTTAAAGTATTTTTTAAAGGAGTTTTTTTATGTGTACTGCAATTACTTATACAACTAAAGATAATTACTTTGGTCGAAATCTTGATTTGGACTTTTCTTACAATGAAACGGTAACGATTTGTCCTCGAAATTATCCTTTTTCGTTTAGACACCAAGGAGAAAATAACAGCCATTTTGCCATGATTGGAATGGCAACAGTAGTGGCTGATTACCCACTTTATTACGAAGCAGTTAATGAAAAAGGTTTAGGAATGGCAGGTTTGAATTTCCCTGAAAATGCCGACTATAAAGAAGTAGCAGAAGGGAAAGACAACCTTGCATCTTTTGAATTGATTCCGTGGTTCTTATCACAATGCCAATCTGTTGCTGAAGTTAAGAAACTTTGCCAAAATCTTAACGTCACAAATGAAGCATTTAGTGATGATTTTCAACCAAGTCCTTTGCACTGGTTGATTGCAGACCGCAATGAAGCTATTGTGTTGGAATCTGTGGCTAGTGGTCTTAAGGTTTATGATAACCCAACAGGTGTTTTGACAAATAACCCAACTTTTGATAAACAATTATTCAATTTGAACAATTATCGTCACGTTTCTCCAAAAGTTTCTGACAATCTCTTTTCTACAGAAATTACCTTAGACACTTATAGCCGAGGAATGGGGGGCCTTGGTTTGCCTGGGGATTTATCATCAATGTCACGCTATGTTAAGGTAGCTTTTACTAAATTAAATTCAGTAGCAGAAGATACAGAAGTATCTAGTGTTAACCAGTTCTTCCATATTTTGAAATCCGTTGAACAACAAAAAGGGTTATGTTACGTGGATGAAAGCGGCAAATACGAATACACCATTTACAGTTCATGTATCAACACAGAAAAAGGTATTTATTACTACACAACTTACGATAATTCACAGATTACAGCTGTCGATATGCATAAGGAAAATTTGGATAATAACAAGTTAGTTACTTATCCATTGATTAAAGATTGGCAAGTGAATTATCAAAATTAAGGTCTTGAAAATTTATTACCTAAATCCCCTTCTTTTTTTCGAAAAATATGATATAATGAAATGTAAAACATTTTTTGGCAAAAAGCCCATAGAAAGAAGAAAATGGATTTAAAAAATTATATCGCTACAATTGAAAACTATCCTAAAGAAGGGGTCACTTTCCGTGATATTTCTCCTTTGATGGCAGATGGAAATGCTTATAGCTATGCTGTTCGCGAAATTGTACAGTATGCTACTGACAAGAAGATCGACATGATTGTTGGCCCAGAGGCACGCGGATTTATCGTCGGATGCCCAGTTGCATTTGAACTTGGAATTGGTTTCGCACCAGTTCGTAAACCTGGTAAATTACCACGTGAAGTAATCTCAGCTGATTACGAAAAAGAGTACGGCATTGATACACTATGTATGCATGCTGATGCTATCAAACCTGGACAACGTGTCCTTATCGTTGATGACCTTTTGGCAACAGGTGGTACTGTGAAAGCTACTATCGAAATGGTAGAACGCCTTGGTGGTATCGTTGCTGGATGTGCATTCCTTGTTGAATTGGATGGATTGAACGGACGTAAAGCACTTGAAGGTTATGATACGAAAGTCTTAATGAATTTCCCAGGATAATTATAGCTAAAAACTATAACTACCTAAAGAAATTATATAATTGAAAACTATATCTCCATCTTTTATAATATTACTTAAATATAATATTATAGAGTGGAGATATTTTCATGCCAATAAAACTTGATAAAGAATTACCGGCCTTAGACATTTTGCGCAAAGAGAATGTCTTCATCATGGATAATAAACGAGCAAAGCATCAAGATATTAGACCGATGGATTTTCTCATCGTTAACTTGATGCCAACAAAAGAAGTGACAGAGACACAACTCTTGCATTTGCTAGCCAATACGCCTTTGCAGATTAATGTTGAATTCCTCTATATGACTAGTCACAAGTCAAAAAATACAACGGCTGAGCATTTAGAAACCTTCTATAAAACTTTTGCGGATGTTAAACATAAGTATTATGATGGGTTGATTATCACGGGTGCTCCAGTTGAAACTTTGGCTTATGAGGAAGTGGATTATTGGGATGAATTGTGCCAAATCTTTGATTGGGGAAAATCTCATGTCTATTCAACCTTGCACTTGTGTTGGGGAGCGCAAGCTGGACTCTATTACAAATATGGTATTAAGAAGGTTTTGCTAGAGGAAAAATTATCAGGCATCTTTTCTCAAAATGTCAAACAACCTTCTAATCCGATTGTCCGTGGGTTTGATGACTGCTTTATGGCGCCGCATTCTAGGTATACAGAAGTTCGTCATGAAGATGTTGCTAAGGTTGATCGATTAGAAGTAATTGCTGAAGGTCCCACAGTTGGTTTGTCTATCGTAGCTAGTAAAGATTTGCGCGAGGTTTATAGCTTTGGACATTTGGAATACGACCGTGAAACTTTGGATCTCGAGTACAAGCGTGATGTTAAAGTTGGCAAGAATCCTAATGTGCCTGCACATTATTATGTCAACGATGATCCTGAGCAAGACGTTCCGATGAAGTGGAATTTAGCGGCAACAACTTTCTTTAGTAATTGGATTAATTATGCTGTTTACCAAGAGACGCCTTATCAACTGGAACAATTGGAAAAAGAATCATCTTTTTACGGTTACTTGTGATGAGGTGATTGTCGATCAAATCTTGCTTTATCTTTGTCAGGTTCGGTTTTAGAGGTGATGATTTTTTAGGAATATATTATGAGTTATTTGGAAAATTTTAAATCAGGCAATCTTGTATTGCCGAGTGCTCTTCTCTTTCATTACAAAGATATTTTTAAACGTGCAGATGATTTTTTGATTTGGCAGTTTATTTATCTCCAAAACACGACTAAGATGGATGATTTGGCACCTAGTCAAATTGCTAGCGCGCTGAATAAAACAGTGGCAGAAGTTAACCGCTCGATTTCTGATTTGACTGCTCAAGGTTTGCTTGATATGAAAACTATTGAGCTTGGTAGTGAAATCGAAGTGGTTTTTGATGCGAGTCCTGTTTTGGCACTATTGGATAAATTAGTTTCTGAACCAAAACAAGTTCCTGAAAAACAAGACGTAAATCCTGTGAAAGAACTTGTCGAAGAGTTTGAACGTGAGCTAGGTCGTATGCTAAGTCCATTTGAATTGGAAGATTTGCAAAAAACTATTCGTGAGGATAAAACGGATCCAGACCTAGTGCGCGCAGCGCTTCGTGAGGCTGTGTTTAACGGCAAGACAAACTGGAATTACATCAATGCCATTTTGCGAAATTGGCGTCGTGAAGGCATTACAACAATGCGCCAAGTTGAGGAACGTCGTAAAGAGTATGAAAATTCAAAAGTAGGTAAAGTCAATGTGTCAGATGACTTTTTGGCTGCGATGGATTTGTGGAGTGACTAATGAGAGTTGGACGTGAGCGTTTAAAGAAAATCTTAGCTATTATTGGTGACATGTATCCAGAAGCGCGTGGCGAGTTGGAATGGGAGACACCATTTCAACTGCTTATCGCGGTGATCTTGTCTGCTCAAACGACGGATAAAGCAGTAAATAAGGTGACTCCAAATCTTTGGAAACATTACCCAGAAATTGAGGACTTGGCTAAGGCAAATTTGGCTGATGTTGAGGAGTGTTTGCGAACTATCGGACTTTATAAGAACAAAGCTCGAAACATTATTAAGACAGCAAGAGCGATTTTGCAAGATTTTGACGGGCAAGTTCCTAAGACACATAAAGAGTTAGAAACCTTGCCAGGAGTTGGACGAAAAACAGCTAATGTTGTGTTAGCAGAAGTTTACGGTATTCCATCAATTGCTGTGGATACGCATGTGTCACGCATTGCTAAGCGCCTCAATATTTCTGCGCCAGATGCTGATGTTAAAGAAATCGAAAAAGATTTGATGAAAAAAATTCCAAAGAAAGATTGGATTTTGACGCATCATCGCTTGATTTTCTTTGGACGTTATCATTGTTTAGCTAAAAAGCCTAAATGTGATATTTGTCCAGTTCAAGCCTATTGCAAATACTATAAAGACAATGTGAAAACTAACTAAGCAGCTCACTTGAGTTGCTTTTGTTATGCTTTTGTAAGGAGAAGTTGTTTTTGATATAATTAAAAAGAATGATATTTTAGAAGGAAGAATTATGCAAACAGTATTATCTAAGCGTTTAGCTGCCGTAGCAGAATTTGTACCGCAAGGAGCACGCTTACTGGATGTCGGAAGTGACCATGCGTACTTACCGATTGCCTTGATGGAAGAGGGAAAAACTGATTTTGCTATTGCTGGTGAAGTTGTCAAAGGTCCATATGAATCAGCGGTTCATAATGTTGCTGGCGCTGGTTTGGCAGATAAAATCGTTGTGCGTTTGGCAGATGGTTTGGCAGCCTTTGAAGCATCAGACAAAGTAACAACGATTACGATTTGTGGTATGGGCGGCGGCTTGATTGCTGATATTTTGGCGGCAGGAGTTGAAAAATTAGCAAGTGTAGACCGTCTTATCTTACAACCTAATAATCGTGAAGATGAGCTTCGTGCTTGGTTGATGAACAATGGCTTCAAACTTGTCACTGAAGAAATCATGACAGAAAATGATAAATTTTATGAAATCATGGTTGTTGAACACGGACAAATGACTTTGTCAGAGACAGACTTACGCTTTGGTCCTTTCTTGAACCAAGAAAAATCAGCTGTCTTCAAAGCACGTTGGCAACGAGAATTGAAAAAATTAGAAATTGCTTTGCCACATGTGCCAGAAAATCGTGTCGATGACCGCGCTGCTATTTCACAAAAAATGACAGCTATCAAGGAGGCTATCAATGAAAGCAAGTGAAATCATTGAACGCTACGAAGCATACTGTCCACGTGAGCTTTCTATGGAAGGAGATATTTCTGGTCTCCAAATTGGAACTCTTGATAAAGAAGTTAATCGTGTCATGATCGCTCTTGATGTGCGTGAAACGACAGTGGCAGAAGCAATCGAGAAAAATGTTGACTTGATTATCGTTAAGCACGCTCCCATTTTTCGTCCGCTAAAAGACCTTGTGGCGACTCCCCAAAATCAGATTTACCTTGACTTGGTAAAACATGATATCGCTGTATACGTGAGTCACACAAATATCGATATTGTGCCAGATGGTTTAAATGATTGGTTCTGTGAGCTGTTAGACATTACCGATACAGAGATTTTAAGTCCTACGGCTGATGGTTACGGGATTGGTCGAGTTGGAACGATTGAGGAGCAACCTTTTTCGGAATTTGCTCTTAAGGTTAAAGAAAAATTCAACTTAGATAGTGTTCGTTTGGTCGCATATGGAAACCAAGATAAGCTCATTAATCGCGTAGCTATTTGTGGTGGTAGTGGTCAAAGTTTTTACCGTGAAGCAATGGCAAAAGGGACGCAAGTCTACATCACTGGTGATATTTATTACCATACTGCTCAAGAAATGATTACAAATGGCATGCTTGCTATTGACCCTGGGCATCATATTGAAGTGCTCATGGTTAATAAATTACTTGAGAAATTTAATGCCTGGAAAAATGACAATCATTGGTCAGTAGATTTCATTGCCAGTGAGGCAGAAACAAATCCGTTTTATCATTTATAAATAATTACTGACATTTGTCAGTAATTTTCGTTAAAAGCTTGTAAAATTAGGAAATTTAGTGACAGCATTTGCAAAAAATGATAGAATAGTTCTGATAATTGATAATTTATTAATAAAGAGGGAGACCTAACTATGAAAGGTATTATTCTTGCAGGAGGTTCAGGAACACGTCTGTATCCTTTGACTCGTGCGGCTTCAAAACAACTTATGCCAGTGTATGATAAACCAATGATTTATTATCCACTATCAACATTGATGTTAGCAGGTATCCGAGATATCTTGATTATCTCAACACCAACTGATATTCATCGTTTTGAAGAACTACTTGGCGACGGTTCAGAATTTGGTATTTCACTTTCTTACGCTGTTCAACCAAGTCCAGATGGATTGGCACAAGCCTTTATCATCGGTGAAGAATTTATCGGAGATGACAATGTTGCTCTTGTTTTGGGAGATAACATTTACCATGGAGCAGGTCTAAGTAAAATGCTTCAAAAAGCAGCAAGCAAAGAAAAAGGTGCTACTGTCTTTGGTTACCAAGTAAAAGACCCAGAACGTTTTGGTGTTGTTGAATTCGACGAAGATTTCAACGCTCTTTCAATCGAAGAAAAGCCAGAACATCCAAAATCACACTACGCTGTAACAGGTCTTTACTTCTACGATAACGACGTTGTGGAAATTGCTAAAAACATCAAACCAAGTGCACGTGGTGAACTTGAAATCACAGATGTTAATAAAGCCTATCTAGAACGTGGCGACCTTTCTGTGGAAGTTATGGGACGTGGCTTTGCATGGCTTGATACAGGAACACACGAAAGCCTTCTGGAAGCAGCTCAGTACATTGAAACAGTGCAACGTATGCAAAACCTTCAAGTGGCAAACTTGGAAGAAATTGCATACCGCATGGGTTACATCACAAAAGAAGATGTTTACAACCTTGCACAACCACTTAAGAAAAACGAATACGGAAAATACTTGCTCCGTTTGGTTGGAGAAGAATAATGACAGAACAGTTTTTTGGTAAAGAATTAGCAGCACGTAAAATCGAAGCTATCCCAGGAATGATTGAATTTGATATTCCTGTTCACGGTGACAACCGCGGATGGTTTAAAGAAAATTTCCAAAAAGAAAAAATGCTTCCTCTTGGTTTCCCAGAATCATTCTTTGCAGAAGGAAAATTACAAAATAACGTTAGCTTTTCACATAAAAACGTTTTGCGTGGACTTCATGCAGAACCTTGGGACAAATACATCTCAGTTGCCGACGAAGGTAAAGTTCTAGGTTCATGGGTTGATTTACGTGAAGGTGACAGCTTTGGTCATGTTTACCAAACAGTTATCGATGCTTCAAAAGGTATCTTTGTCCCACGTGGTGTCGCTAACGGTTTCCAAGTATTGTCTGATAAAGTATCATACAGCTACTTGGTTAATGACTATTGGGCACTTGAACTTAAACCAAAATACGCTTTTGTAAACTATGCTGACCCAACTCTTGGTATCAAATGGGAAAACTTGGAAGAAGCAGAGGTTTCTGAAGCAGATAAAAATCACCCATTGCTTAAAGATGTAAAACCATTACGTAAAGAAGATTTGTAAGAAGATTTGTAAGAAAAATAAAAAAATAATCAGAAAGGAGTGTTCAGTTTTAAGAAACTGAACATGGGACTAAATCTCTGAGAAAAAAGAAAAATCTTCCTAGACACTTGTCGTCTGCGTCAGATTTCCTATTTTTCTACGAGATTTTTCGCGAGCGAAACGTCCCTTTGTATCTTAATTATGTCTGAATACAAAAATATTATTGTAACCGGTGGTGCAGGTTTTATCGGTTCAAACTTCGTACACTATGTTTACAACAACCACCCAGATGTACACGTTACTGTTCTTGATAAATTAACATACGCAGGTAACCGTGCAAACTTGGAAGAAATCCTTGGTGACCGTGTTGAATTGGTTGTTGGTGATATCGCAGATGCAGAATTGGTTGACAAATTGGCAGCAAAAGCTGATGCTATCGTTCACTACGCTGCAGAAAGCCACAACGATAACTCACTAAAAGACCCAAGTCCATTCATCCAAACAAACTTTGTTGGTACTTACACACTTTTGGAAGCTGCTCGTAAATACGATATCCGTTTCCACCACGTATCAACTGACGAAGTTTACGGAGATCTTCCACTTCGCGAAGACCTTCCAGGACATGGTGAAGGCCCAGGTGAAAAATTCACTGCCGAAACAAAATATAACCCAAGTTCACCATATTCATCAACAAAAGCTGCATCAGATTTGATCGTAAAAGCTTGGGTACGTTCATTTGGCGTTAAAGCAACAATCTCTAACTGTTCAAATAACTACGGACCATACCAACACATCGAAAAATTCATTCCTCGTCAAATCACAAATATCTTGTCAGGAATTAAACCAAAACTTTACGGTGATGGTAAAAACGTTCGTGACTGGATTCACACAAACGACCACTCAACAGGTGTTTGGGCAATCTTGACAAAAGGACGTATCGGTGAAACTTACCTTATCGGTGCTGATGGTGAAAAGAACAACAAAGAAGTTCTTGAACTTATCCTTGAAAAAATGGGTCAACCAAAAGATGCTTACGATCACGTAACAGACCGTGCTGGTCACGACCTTCGTTACGCAATCGATTCAACTAAACTTCGTGAAGAACTTGGTTGGGAACCACAATACAATAATTTTGAAGAAGGACTTGAAGCAACAATCAAATGGTACACAGATAACCAAGATTGGTGGAAAGCTGAAAAAGAAGCAGTTGAAGCCAACTATGCTAAAACTCAAAAAGTTCTTGATAAATAATTTAAAAAGCCTACCGTATCAAGCTACGCTTGGTACGGGGCTTTTTTTAGCTTTTGAGAAAAAGCAAAGCTAAGATAAGGTTAACTGAAAAATACCTATAATAACTTAGAATTATTTTATAAGTTAGGCTCTGATTCAAGAATTGTGTTTGGTTTTCTGGTACAATAGAAGAAAACGAGAAAGAAGAGAAAGATGACAAAGTTAGCGACGATTTGTTATATTGATAACGGTGAGGCACTTTTGCTTTTGCATCGTAATAAAAAGCCAAACGATGTTCATGAGGGAAAATGGATTTCGGTTGGTGGTAAACTTGAAGCGAGTGAAACGCCTGATGAATGTGCCAAACGTGAAATTTTTGAAGAAACGCATTTTACAGTTAAGGAAATGGATTTTAAAGGTGTGATTACTTTCCCTGAATTTACGCCAGGTCACGATTGGTATACCTACGTCTTTAAGGTGACAGATTTTGAAGGTGAATTAATCTCTGACGAAGAATCACGTGAGGGTACTCTTGAGTGGGTTCCTTATGATAAGGTGTTATCAAAACCAACTTGGGAAGGTGACTATGAAATCTTTAAGTGGATTTTAGATGATGTGCCATTCTTCTCAGCTAAGTTTACTTATGATGACAAGCAACGCTTGGTAGATAAGAGTGTTACTTTTTATGGTGATAAGTAGTCCTTATTGAAGTTGTCTGAAGAGAGGAGTTTTTATGGATCGTCATCAAGAAAAGAAATTTACGGAGTCTTGGTTTTTTAAATGGGTTTTAAACAGTCAAGCTACTGTGGCAGTTATGGTCACTTTTCTTGTCTTTTTGACCCTTTATTTGTTCACTAAGATTTCATTTCTATTTAAACCTATTTTGTCTTTTTTAGCCATCATCATGCTTCCTTTGGTGATTTCGGCAATTCTTTACTATCTGATTAAGCCTTTGGTTGGATTGATTGAACGACGTGGTGTTAATCGAACGGCTTCAATTTTCATTGTTTATGCTATTATTGTGGCTCTACTTATTTGGGCGGTAGCAAGTTTTATTCCTATGATTGAAGGACAATTAACCTCATTTGTTGAGAATTTACCTGCTTATGTTAAAAGTGTCAATGTTGAAAGTTCTAAACTTTTGAAGAGCCCTTGGTTGACTAATTATCAGTCAGAATTGCAGGACATGCTAGCCAATATCAGTAATAAAGCTGTTGATTATGCAGAAAGCTTTTCTAAGAACGCTATTGATTGGGCATCAAGTTTTGCCACCGCTATTGCTCGCGTGACCTTAGCTATCATTATGTCACCGTTCATTCTCTTTTATTTCTTAAGAGATAGTCATAAGATGAAAGAGGGGTTAATTAAGGTACTTCCGACTAGAATGCGTCGTCCAACATCACGTATTCTTGGGGATATCAACAAACAACTTGCTGGTTATGTTCAAGGTCAAGTAACTGTGGCGATTGTTGTTGGGATTATGTTTACAATCTTCTTTAATATGATTGGTTTGCGTTATGCGGCAACTTTTGGTATTATTGCAGGCTTCCTTAATATGATTCCATATCTTGGTAGTTTCTTAGCCATGGTTCCTGTTGTGATTATGGGGATTGTTCAAGGACCAATTATGCTGATTAAGATTCTTGTGACCTTCGTGGTTGAACAAACGATTGAAGGGCGTTTTGTGGCTCCTTTGGTTTTGGGAAGCAAGCTAAGCATTCATCCGATTACCATTATGTTTATTTTGCTAACGTTTGGCTCAATGTTTGGTATTTGGGGAGTTTTCCTAGGAATTCCGGTTTATGCCTCTATCAAGGTGATTGTTAAAGAAATTTTTGACTGGTACAAAGCTGCCAGTGGTTTATATGAAGAAGAGTTAATTGTAGAAGAAGGAGGAGAAGAATCAAAAGATGTTAAATAGTGAAAAAATGGTTGCCTCAATCCAGAGTCAAGATTTGGAGCATGCTAATAAATATTTTAAACGAGCTTTGAAAGAAGACGATGCTGAGACTCTTTTGGAATTGGCAGAGTATCTTGAAAGCATTGGTTTCTTGCCACAAGCAAAAGAAATTTATTTGCAAGAACGTGAAGATTATCCTGAAGTTAATATCAATCTAGCTCAGATTGCGACTGAAGATGGTGATATCGAAGGTGCTTTCTTGTATCTTGATGCTATTTCGCCTGAGAGCGATACTTATTTGTCTGCTTTGCTTGTTATGGCAGATATCTACGAAATGGAAGGGCTAGCTGATGTTGCGCGTGAAAAACTTCTCCAGGCTAGTCAGATTAGTGATGAACCTTTGGTTATTTTTGGTTTGGCTGAAATCGAAATGGAACTTGGTAATTACAACCAAGCTATCAAAGAATACGCTAAGCTAGATAATCGAGATATTCTTGAATTGACTGGTGTGTCAACCTATCAACGTATCGGTCGTGTATATGCTAGTCTCGGAAAATTTGAAGCAGCTATTGAATTTCTTGAAAAAGCTGCTGAGATTGAATACGATGATAATACTGTTTTTGAATTAGCGACAATTTTGTATGATCAAGATGAATACCAAAAAGCAAATATTTACTTCAAACAATTGGAGATAATGAATCCTGATTTTGAAGGGTATGAGTATGTTTATGCACAATCTCTTCATGAAGAAAATAAAACTGAAGAAGCCCTTCGATTGGTTCAAAAAGGTTTGGCTAAAAATGAATTTGATACCAATCTTTTGCTTGCAGCATCACAATTTTCATATGAATTACACGATATCAAACAAGCAGAAAGTTATCTTTTGAAAGGAAAAGAAGTAGCTGTTGACGATGAAGATGTCTTGATGCGTTTGACAAACTTATACTTAGAAGAAGAACGCTACGACGATGTTGTAGCTCTTAATCGCGATAACATTGATAATGTGCTTACTAAATGGAATATTGCCAAAGCTTACCAAGCTCTTGAGGCTGATAAAAAGGCTCTCAAAATTTATGATGATTTAGCAACTGACTTGGTAGACAATCCAGAATTCTTGCAAGACTATGCCTATATTTTGCGTGAATTTGGCTACGCAGATCGTGCTAAGGATGTGGCTCAACGTTATTTGACTTTGGTTCCAGATGATGTCAATATGGTGGAATTTTTAAATGAAGATGAATTTTAAGAGTCTTTTGGCTAGTAACCTAATAACGGTTATTATCATTTTTGTTTTGCTATTATTCTTTGATCAAAGTGGTGAACCACTTCGCAATATTCTTGTGGTATTTGGTGGTTTTATCTTGATGACCATCTATGATTTTGTCAGAACAAGACGAAAAAAATAGAGTAAAAAGCGCGACAACTTCGTCGTGTTTTTTCTTGTAATTTTCAAGAATGTTTTTAATCTTATTTTAGAAAGATAAAGAAAAATTTCACAAGAGAAATTTCACAAACTTTTCGTAAAACTATGGTATAATTGATTAATATTTGTGAAAAATAAAAATTTGTGATTTAGATTTGACTAATTTTATCGCCAGATTTTCTTGAAATTGTGATATATTGGAACTTTAAAAACTGTTCTTAATTAGTCATCTAAAGACATATAGGAGATAAAATGACTGAACAAAAGCAATATGGGGCTGATTTGGTAGTGGATAGTCTCATCAACCATGACATTGACTATGTTTTTGGTATTCCTGGTGCTAAAATTGATCGTATTTTTGACACTCTTGAAGATAAGGGACCACAGTTGATTGTAGCTCGTCATGAGCAAAATGCTGCTTTTATGGCACAAGGGATTGGACGTATTACAGGTACACCTGGCGTTGTGATTACAACAAGTGGACCTGGAGTTTCAAATTTGGCGACAGGATTGGTGACCGCAACGGATGAAGGGGATCCTGTTTTAGCGATTTCAGGTCAAGTAAAACGTGCCGATTTGCTGAAACGGTCTCACCAATCTATGAAAAATGTGGCAATGATGGAACCAGTTACAAAATATGCTGTAGAAGTTCATGAGCCAGATACTCTCTCTGAAACAATTGCTAATGCCTATCGTGTGGCAAAGTCAGGTAAACGTGGTGCAAGCTTTGTTTCCATTCCACAAGATGTGACTGACAGTTTGGTTTCCGTAAAAGCAATCAAGCCATTAACAGATCCTCAATTGGGTTCTGCGTCAGTTGGTGATATCAACTATTTAGCGCAAGCTATCCGAAATGCCGACTTACCAGTTCTTCTTCTGGGAAATGGTGCTTCAACGCGTGCAGTTACAAAGTCTATTCGTAAGTTATTGGATGCTGTAAAATTACCAGTTGTTGAAACTTTCCAAGGGGCAGGTATCGTATCGCGTGAACTTGAAGAAGACACTTTCTTTGGACGTGTTGGGCTTTTCCGCAATCAGCCAGGTGACATGTTGCTTAAAAAAGCTGACCTAGTTATTGCTATTGGTTATGACCCAATTGAGTATGAAGCCCGAAATTGGAATGCTGAAATTTCAGCTCGTATTATTGTTATCGACGTTGCGCAAGCTGAAATCGATACTTATTTCCAACCAGAACGTGAATTGATTGGTAACATTGCGGATACGATTGACTTGCTCTTGCCTGCCGTTAATGGTTATGTTTTGACAAAAGCATCAGTAGATTATTTGCAAAATCTGAAGAAAAATGTTGTCGAAGATGTTAAATTTGATCGTAATTCCAAGGAAGGTTTGGTTCACCCGCTTGATGTTATTGATGTCTTACAAGAAAATACAACAGATGATATGACTGTCACTGTTGACGTTGGTAGTCACTACATTTGGATGGCACGTTATTTCAAATCATATGAAGCTCGTCATCTGCTCTTTTCAAACGGCATGCAGACCCTTGGAGTTGCACTTCCTTGGGCAATTTCAGCAGCTCTTGTTCGCCCAAATACAACTGTTATCTCTGTATCTGGTGATGGTGGTTTCCTCTTCTCAGCGCAAGAATTAGAAACTGCAGTTCGTCTTAATTTACCAATCGTTCACATTATCTGGAATGATGGTAAATACAATATGGTTGAATTCCAAGAAGAGATGAAATACGGTCGTTCTTCAGGCGTTGATTTTGGTCCTGTTGATTTTGTGAAATACGCTGAAAGTTTTGGTGCTAAAGGTTACCGTGTTGATAGCAAAGAAGGTTTTGAAGCGACCTTCAAAAAAGCTCTTGCTGAAGCAGCCAATGGTCCAGTTCTTATCGATATTCCAATCGATTACAAAGATAATATCAAACTTGGTGAAACAATCTTACCAGACGAATTTTATTAAGCTTGCAATTTAACGAATTTGGCAATAAAATATTAATGTCAGTTAATTTTTAATGACGAAAGTGAAGGAGAATATGTCAGAAGCAATTAAACTTTTTCAATATAATACCTTAAGTGCCTTAATGGCTGGTCTTTATGGTGGTACCTTAACCATTGGTGAGTTACTAGAGCACGGTGATTTGGGCATCGGAACACTCGATTCTATTGATGGAGAGTTGATTATTCTAGACGGTAAAGCCTATCAAGCTATCGGTTCAAACGGGAAACCTGAAATTGTTGAGGTTTCTGATGATGTCAAAGTTCCTTACGCTGCAGTTGTTCCTCATCAAGCTGAAGTGATTTTCAAACAACGTTTTGAAATGACAGATGCAGAGTTGAAAAAACGTATCGAGTCGTATTATGATGGTGTGAACTTGTTCCGTTCGATTAAAATTAAGGGGACTTTTTCTAACATGCATGTTCGCATGATTCCCAAATCTGCGCCAAATACAAAATTTGCAGAAGTTGCAACACGCCAACCCGAATATTCACGTGAAAATGTCACAGGGACTATTGTGGGTATCTGGACACCTAAGATGTTCCACGGAGTAAGTGTTGCTGGTTATCATTTACACTTTATTTCAGATGATTTAACCTTTGGTGGTCATGTGATGGATTTTGTGATTTCAGAAGGTGTGGTTGAAGTAGGACCTGTTGACCAACTTGATCAACGTTTCCCAGTTCAAGACCGCAAATACCTTTTTGCAAAATTTAACATGGACGAATTGAAAGAAGACATCAAAAAAAGCGAATAAATCGTCTAGTTATCGCATATGAAAAAGGCACATTTCTAAAAACGAGTTTATCTTTTTTTAGCAATGTGTTTTTTTACGGATAAAAATGAGGTATAGAGTTGATTTTTACTTATATTTATCCTAAAATAAAAGACGTTGTGCATGTGAATCTTGTATCAAGAATTGATAGAATTATAAGAATTGCATGACGATTTCAAACAAATAACAGGAGAATGTATGGATATTTTTCGAAAGACCCCGATGGCGCAAAAGACAAGCCATTTGCAACGACGCCTGGGGCTTGCTGAACTTATCTTTTTAGGGGTAGGTTCGATTGTTGGGACTGGGATTTTCACGATAACAGGAGTAGGCGCTTCTCAATATGCAGGACCTGCGATTACTATTTCAATTATTATTGCTGCTATCTGTGTAACCATGTCAGCTTTATTCTTTGCAGAATTTTCTTCAAGATTGCCTCATTCAGGTGGTGTGTATCGCTATTTGTATACTGTTTTTGGAGAGTACCCAGCTTGGATTGCAGGTTGGTTTATGATGATTGAATTTGCAGGAGCGATTTCAACGGCAGCCTCTGGTTGGGGAGAGTATTTAAAAGCTTTCTTGAAAACTTTTGGCATTAGTTTGCCGACAGCTTTGAGTGGTCCTTTTAATCCTGCAAAGGGAACTTATATTGATATTGTTCCTGTTATCTTATTACTTTGTGTGACAGCCCTTGTTGTACTAGGGGTTCAAACGGTATTGAGATTTAATTCTATTTTGGTTATCTTTAAATTAGCGGTTTTGCTTATATTTATTGCTCTTGGTTTGACAGCAATTAATACGCAAAACTGGAGTGATTTCACACCGTTCGGATTTGGTCAAATTTATGGTGGAAAAGTTGGTATCATGGCTGGTGCGTCATTGATGTTCTTTGCTTTTCTTGGATTTGAATCAATTTCTATGGCGGCTGATGAGACCAAAGAACCTCAAAAGAAAATTCCGCAAGGTATCTTCTTTTCAATTGGATTGACAACTTTATTGTATGTTTTGGTTACTTTGGTTTTAACTGGAACTGTTCACTATACTAAATTAAATACAGCTGACGTGGTACCATTTGTTTTACGTAGCATTGGTTTTTCATTAGTAGGTAATATTGTTTCTGTTGTGGTTATTTTTACATTGGTAACGGTATGTATTTCTATGATGTTTGCCTTGTCACGTGTGATTTACAATGTCAGTTGTGATGGGCTTTTGCCTGAGCAATTCCAAGAATTAACACCGAAGAGCAAGGTTCCTAAGAAAGCAACTATATTTGTTGGGATTGTCACAATGTTCTTCTCGGGAGTTTTTCCTTTGGAAATTCTAGCTTTGTTAGTTAATATTGTGACACTTGCATACCTTATCTTGCTTGCTTTTGGGGTTATCAAACTTCGTAAAGATTTTGGTGAGCCAAAAGAAGGGGAATTCAGAGCACCTTGGGTGCCATTTTTGCCAATATTATCAATTGTGGTTTGCTTGGCTTTGATGACACAATGTAAGCTTGAGACATGGTATTGCTTTATCATTGCCTTTGTGATTGGAACAATTATTTACTTTGCTTATGGTTACGGTCACTCAAAATTAATCGATAAAACTGAAGAATAAACAAAAAGCATTGGCTTTTAGCCAATGCTTTTTTGCAATCTTAATAGCAAGTTATTTCTTATTTTCAATGCGCATGCTATTGATTTTTTCTTCGGTTGGTGTAACGCGAAGTGTTTTTTGACCAGTGTATGTGACAAAACCAGGTTTGGCACCAGTAGGTTTGTTGAGTTTTTTAGCTTCAATCATATCGACTTGGATAAGATTTGATAGGCGAGCTTTTGAGTAATAAGCTGCTAATTCAGCGGCATCAGTCTTGACTTCATCGCTTGGGTTAAGATTGTCCTTGATGAGTACGTGACTACCTGGAATATCCTTAGCGTGGAACCAGAGTTCACCTTTTTTCGCCATTTTGAAGGTTAATTCATCATTTTGCAGGTTGTTGCGTCCAACCATGATGATTGTCTTACCATCTGAAGCAAGGTATTGCTCTGGTTTTTTACGTTTGTGATGTTTATCGCGCGTGCGGCGTTTGACAAAACCAGTTTCCACCAACTCTTCACGAATGTCTTCGATATCAGAGATAGAAGCGTGACTAAGAGAAGTTTCAACACTTTCAAGATAAGTGATTGTGTGTTTTGTTTCTTCGATAAGCCCTGTTAAGTGTTTGACAGCTTCTTTTAGTTTTTGGTATTTTTTGAAATAACGCTGAGCATTTTGGTTAGGGGTCAAACTTTTATCAAGAGCAATAGTGATTTTTTCATTAGTGTAGTAGTTATCAAGTTCCACTTGGTCTTGATTGTTTGGCACCATTGAGAGATAAGTGGTTAAGAGTTCGCCTTTTTGGCGGAATTCTTCGGCGTTTTCAGTAGCTGCTAATTCTTTTTCTTGTTTTGCTAGCTTTTTGATATTTTTATCGAGTTCAGTTTGAACACGGTGAATCAAGTCGCTTGATTGTTGGTTGACGCGATCGCGTTCAGCTTTATCTTGATAGAAAACATCTAGCAACTCTGAAAGGCTGTCAAAAGTTTGACCGCTATTATTAAATGGCACCGCTGCAAATGATTTGTCAGTCATATTTGGCTGGACAGGTCGAGCAAAGAAAGCACGGAACTGTTTGAGTTTGTCATCACTAAGCTGAGCTGCCAAATTTTTAGCGGTATCACGTCCCAAACCTTGGAAAAGTTTTTGAAGATGACGTGGTGCCAAATCCTCGGTTTGTAAGATTTCAAATAATTTTTCATCTGAAATGGTAAAAGGATTTTTAGCATCAGTTTTTGGCGGTGCAATGTAAGTTGAACCAGGCAAGATTGTTCGGTAGCTGTTTTGTGAGAAACCGATATGCTTAATAGATTCGATAATCTTACTTTCAGCCTTATCAATCAAGATGATGTTACTGTGTTTGCCCATGATTTCAACAACCAAGGTGACCTTGATGTTGTCACCGATTTCATTTTTATTTGAAAAGGCGATTTCTAAAACACGGTCATTTTCAATTTGTGTGATGTTTTCAATAACCGCACCTTGAAGGTATTTACGCATAATCATGGTAAAGGTATTAGGTGTTTGAGGGTTTTGAAAGTCTGTTTTAGTAATTTGCAGACGCCCAAAAACAGGGTGGGCAGAAAGTAACAGTTTATAGTTTTTACGGTTATTACGAATGGTTAAAACAAGCTCGTGCTCAAAGGGCTGATTAACTTTTTGAATGCGTCCGTAGAGAAGCTCGTCTTGTAATTCTTTGGTTAAATGGTGTAGGAAAAAACCATCAAATGACATGATTAAAGTTGCCGTAATGCTAGCTAACCGAGAGCGATAAGAAGCTTACGACGTCTCCTTTCTAATCTCATGTTTTCAATTCTTCTATTATACCATAACCCTTGCAAAATCTGGACTCTGCGATATGGGAAAGTCTGTCCCTTACGATTTTTTTAATTTTTGAATGATTGTTAGAAGGTCTAGGTAATGCTTATTTTCCATTTTGACGATGGCGTAGGTTTTGATGAAAATGTCTTTTAGCTTTTTAGAGCTTGAAATGATATTGGAATTTTCAAGCAGACGTTCTGCGGTATCTTGACTAACAATGGTAATGCCAGTACCTTTAAGGACCTCGTGCTCAATCAGTGAGAGGTTATCGATAGAAATATGATGTTGGGTTGGCAGCTGGTTAATCTTGATAAATTCTTTTAAGAAATTGTGATAACTGCTGGTCGTGTGATAGAGTAAGAAAAGCGATTCTTCACCCTTGTCAATTTTTTCGATGAGCTCTCTTTGCCCGATGAAGGAAAATATTCTGGCAAAATTTCCAGATTTAAAAGGAATTGCGGTTAATGCTACGGGAATAAATACCATTGATTGTGAGTATGCAGAGAAGTTAGGCATTGCTATTCGGAATTTAGGAGCGCATTCGACAGAAGATGTTGCCAACCACACGATTGCTCTATTACTAGCACTAAATCAAAAACTCTTTATTCATCGTAAATACATTGAAGCTGGTTTTTGGAGTTATCAAAAAGCCGGTGAAGTAAAGCGTTTATCTTCGCAAACTTTGGCAATTTTTAGTCTTGGTCGAATTGGTCAAGCAGTAGCAAAACGTGCGAAAAGTTTTGGCATGTCAGTGATTGCCTACGATCCTTTTTTGCCAGAAGAGATGGCATAAGAAATCGGGGTCAAATTGGTCTCGGTTGAGACTATCCAAGCAGAAGCTGATGTGATTAGCTTGCATTTATTTGCTAATTCGGCAAATGAGCATTTCTTTAATCGTGATTTCTTTAAGAAATTGAAAAAGCCAGTGTTGTTTATCAATGTGGCGCGTGGGAGTCTGATTGGTGAAGCAGCCTTGGTAGAAGCACTTGATGAAGGTGAAGTGATTGGTGCTGGTTTGGACGTTTTAGAGAGTGAAAATCCAGACCTGATTAACAATTCCTTTGCTTGGACGTGAGAATGTTATTCTAACGCCACATTCAGCCTTTTATAGTCAAGAAAGTCTGAAACCTTGCAAGTTCAAACGGTTAAAAATGCAGTTGCCATTTTAAAGGAGTATCATCATGAAATTTGAAACGATTGAAGCCTACAGTTTGCCAAAGCGCATCGAAGCAATTACTAAATATTTGGTGTCCATTCTTTCGGTAAATGGCATAGAAGGTGAAGTTAAGCTGGCAGATGCCATCTATAACTTATTGCAGCACCGTATTTTAAAGCTCACTCAGAAGACCTCTGGCAGTAAGTTTTAGAAAATGACTCCTTGAAACGAAAAAATAATTTTGCACTGCTCAAAAAATCAGGAACAACTAAGACTGTCATTTTACACTCGCATATGGACACCGTAGGCATAGAGGATTATGGTCCGCTAAAGACAATCGCAAATGATCCAGATACTCTGATAGATTTTTTAAAAGATTATGACAATGACCCTGTCGTTCAAGAGCATGCTAAATCAGATGATTGGCTCTTTGGACGAGGTATTCTTGACATGAAATCGGGCGATGCGGTCAATATTGCAACACTTTTCTATTACATGGAACACATGGATGAACTTTCCTGTAATTTACTTGTGGTGACCAATTGTGTTGAGGAAAATGACCATACGGGTGCTATTCAAGTCTCAAGTGAACTTTTTCGTTTGCGTAAAGCTGGCTATGATTTTAAAGTGGCTATCAATACAGGTTTTATTTCGCCATCATATGACGGTGATGATAAGAAATATATCTACACAGGCGCAGCTAGAAAAATGTTGACATGTTTTTACATCAAAGGGAGAGAAACGCATGTTGGCAATTGCCTAATGGGCATTGATGACACAATGATTTCTAGTGAGATTAATCTTAAAATCAATACCAACCTCGATTTAGTTGAAAAAATTGACAATGAAGATGTATTGCCAAGTTCTGTGCTTTTACAACGAGGTTGCAAGGATTTTTATAATATCCACACAAACAAGCGTGCCAATCTTTATTTCAATACTTTCTTATATGAAAAAAGTGCAGATACCATTTTGGACACCTTAATGGAAGCTAGTCGTGAGGCTGTCCATGAGGCTTCAAGACATTATAAAGAATGATTTAAGATTTATTCGGAAAGAAGTCATATTCATAGACAGATTTCACATGATATTACTGTGATGACTTTTTCGCAGTATCTAGATGTTTTGGAGAAAAAAGTTTTGATAGCCAAGCCTTGATTAGGAAGTGCTTTGAAACTATCGAATATTATGACAAACGAGAAGTTGGCTTTGATTTAATTGACTACCTTGAGGCAAAAACACAGTCTGATGAAGTAAAAGTGATTATCTTTTTAGCGCCGCCATTTTGTCCTCGCAATTATACTGACCGTGACAGCGATGTTGACCAAGCGCTTGAAAAAATGATGACAGAATTTCCTGAAGAACATTTTGTGAAACGTCGTTTTTCCCCATTTTTAAGTGATTCTAGTTATCTTGCGATGCGAGAAAGTCCAGAAGACATTGAAAAACTAAAAGCAAATTTTCCTCTGATGGATGCGATTTATCCTTTGCCAGTTGAGACGATTAGAAGTTTTGATATTCCAGCTCTTGACTTGAGCGTTTATGGTATTGGAGCTCATACTTGGAAAGAGAGACTCTATAAACCTTATTTTTATCACACTCTTCCAAAGGTTATTAGAAGTTTTATCCAGCATTTAAGCTAAAGTTTGAGCTTGGCAAATAAGTGTTTTGAATAAAAATAAGAAAATTTCGAAAAGAACTTGAAATTTTCAGAATTTAGGTTATAATTATTAAAAAACACAGGAGGAAGCTAAGATATGAACATGACACAAACTCTTACAAGTTGGCAAAGTTGGCGTATGTAAAAGTTGTGTTTATGTTGTTGCATAGATACGACTTTTGGAGTACTTCTAAAAAGTATTTATGCGCTAATCTTAGTTACAAGATAAAAAAGCGTGTAGTAAGCAATTACTAGACGCTTTTCTTTTTAGTTGACTCTTTAGGATGAAAATATGCTATTAAGAAAATAGATTGTTCAACGGAGATAACAAATGAAAAATAAAGCACTTATTGGAACACTTATTGCCCTTGTCATGTTAGTAGCTGGTTCAATGATTTATGACCAGACTAAAAATGAGTCAGCGAAAAATGGAGACATCAAAATCGGTATTTTACAATATGTTACCCACGATGCTCTTGATGAAATTGAAAGAGGGATTGAAGATGGCTTAGCTGATGCTGGTTATGACAAAGCAAATGCGAAGATTACCGTTTTGAATGCCGAAGGTGACCAAAGTAAAATCCAAACCATGAGTAAACAATTGGTTCATGCTAAAAATGATGTGGTCATTGGTATTGCAACACCAGCTGCCCAAGGTCTAGCCTCAGCAACCAAAGACATTCCGGTTGTGATGGGAGCTATTTCAGACCCAGTCGGAGCAAAATTGGTTAAGAATTTGAAAAAACCAGAAGGAAACGTAACAGGAGTTTCTAACAAAGTGCCGATTAAACAAACGGTTGAGATGATTCAAGAAATTACACCAAACGCTAAGACAATCGGAGTCTTGTATGCTAGCAGCGAAGATAATTCCGTATCTCAAGTGGCTGACTTTAAAAAGTACGCTAAAGCGGCAGGTATCAACGTGATTGAATACGCCGTCCCATCAACCAACGAAATTAAAACAACCATGTCTGTCATGACTGGTAAAGTCGATGCTGTTTTTGTCCCACAAGATAATACCATTGCCTCAGCTTTTTCAACTGTTGTTAACTCAGCAAACGCTGCTAAGATTCCAGTTTATTCATGTGTGGACACCATGGTTGAACAAGGAAGCATCGCTTCAGTCGCTCAAAGTCAATATGATTTAGGGGTTGAAACAGCAAAAATTGCTATCAAATTACTTGCTGGTAAAAAAGTATCAGACGTCCCAGTTAACATCGTTAATACTGGTACCCCAACCCTTAACTTAAAAGAAGCTCAAGAACTTGGCATTACAATTCCAGATAGTATGCTGTCAAAAGCAACAGTAGCTGTCAAAGCAGATGAAAATTAGGAGAGAAGGAGAAAACATCATATGATTATTTCGTCAGTTTCACAAGGACTTTTGTGGGGGATTCTTGGTTTAGGAATTTACCTGACTTTCCGAATTCTTAATTTTCCAGATATGACGACTGAAGGGTCTTTCCCTCTTGGTGGAGCAGTGGCTGTTACTTTGATGAATCACGGGACACACCCTTTGTTAGCTACTTTGACAGGTATGCTTGCGGGTTGTTTAGCAGGTCTTGTTACTGGTCTTCTTTACACCAAAGGAAAAATTCCGACGCTTTTAGCAGGGATTTTGGTAATGACGTCATGTAACTCAGTTATGCTTATGGTTATGAAACGTGCCAACCTTGGTTTGCTTAACATCAAGCCTTTGCAAGCCTTGCTTCCATTTGCTGATAGTACAAATCTTTTGGTAATTGGTCTTTTGGCAGTGGTAATCGTCATTTCAGCGTTGATTTTCTTCCTTTATACACGTCTTGGTCAGGCTTATATCGCCACTGGTGATAACCGAGATATGGCAAAGAGCTTTGGAATCAATACTGACCGCATGGAAGTTATGGGACTTACCATTTCAAATGGTTTGATTGCTTTGTCAGGGGCTCTTGTCAGCCAACAAGATGGCTACGCTGATGTGTCAAAAGGGATTGGTGTTATTGTAATCGGTCTTGCAAGTATTATTATCGGAGAGGTGCTTTACTCAACTGGTTTGACACTACTTGAACGTTTGATTGCCATTGTGGTCGGGTCAATTTTGTACCAATTCTTAATCACAGGTGTGATTGCTCTTGGCTTCAATACCAACTACCTCAAATTATTCAGTGCCATTATCCTAGCCATTTGTCTTATGGTTCCTGTTCTTAAAAATAAATTCTTTAAAGGAGTGACCTTATCACGATGAAAAAAATTGTCGAATTAAAAAATGCAACAGTTCAAGTTAATAACGGACTTGATGAGGTCAAAACAATCCTTGACGATGTGAATTTGACCATTTATGAACATGACTTTTTAACGATTTTAGGTGGAAATGGTGCTGGTAAATCAACTCTTTTCAATGTGATTGCTGGGACTTTGATGTTAACTAGCGGAAGCATTTCAATCCTTGGAAAAGATGTGACGCATCTGCCTGCTGAAAAACGTGCTAATTACCTTGCGCGTGTCTTTCAAGACCCTAAAATGGGAACAGCACCTCGTATGACAGTGGCTGAAAATATCTTAATTGCCAAATACCGTGGTGAAAAACGTGGGCTTTTGCCACGAAAAATTCACAGTTTTACAGATGAATTTAAGAAATTGGTGGCACGAACTGGCAATGGTCTTGAAAAACATTTGGATACGCCGACTGGCCTTTTATCAGGTGGGCAACGTCAAGCCCTTAGTCTTTTGATGGCAACGCTAAAACGTCCAGAGCTACTTTTACTTGATGAACACACAGCAGCTCTTGATCCCAAAACAAGTGTGTCATTAATGAACCTGACAGATGAATTTGTGACGGGAGATCAGTTGACGGCGCTCATGATTACACACCACATGGAAGATGCTCTGAAATACGGTAATCGCTTGATTGTCATGAAAGACGGAAAAATCATCAAAGACCTCAATCAAGACGAAAAAGCCCAAATGGCAATCGCTGATTACTATCAATTATTTGAATAAAATGAAACGCCCTCGGGCGTTTTTTTGTACCTTGAGTGACTTTTCCAAATCATAAAGAAGAAAAACTGCTGAAAATATGTTACAATTAAATTGCTGTAATTCGACTTGCTAACCTTTTTGGAGGCGAGGACCGTTAGTAAAAGAAATAAGCAAACTTGGTTTGCACGTATAAAAAAATAAAATGAGGAGAAAACATCGTCATGAGCGATATTAAAATTATTGCCCTAGGTGGGGTTCGTGAAAATGCAAAAAACCTCTATGTGGTAGAAGTTAATGACTCAATTTTCGTTTTGGATGCTGGACTGAAGTATCCTGAAAATGAGCAACTTGGTGTGGATGAAGTCATTCCGAACCTTGATTACCTAATTGAAAACAAAAAACGTGTGCAAGGGATTTTCTTGACACACGGGCACGCCGATGCTATTGGAGCTTTGCCTTATATTTTGCAAGAATTCAAAGCGCCAGTCTTTGGTTCACCACTTACTATTGAGTTAGCGAAGCTCTTTGTTAAGAAAAATAACAACGTTAAGAAATTCAATAATTTCCACGTTATCGACGCTGAAACTGAAATCGAATTTGCCGATGCGACAATTTCATTCTTCAAAACAACTCACTCAGTTCCTGAAAGTTTAGGGATTGTAGTTGGTACCGATGAAGGAAACATCGTCTATACAGGTGACTTTAAGTTTGACCAAGCGGCGCGTAAATATTACCGTACTGACTTGGGACGTTTGACTGAAATTGGACGCGAAGGTGTACTTGCCCTTCTTTCTGATTCTGCTAATGCTACAAGTCACGTCATGACAGCAAGCGAAGCAGAAGTTGCTGCTGAAATGTATAGCGCTATTGCTGACGCTGAAGGTCGCGTTATCATTGCTGCGGTTGCTTCAAACCTTGTGCGTATCCAACAAGTCTTTGACTCAGCTGCTGAATATGGTCGTCGTGTAGTCTTGACTGGTTTTGACGCTGAAAACATTGTTCGCACAGCGATTCGCATGAAACGTCTTCGTTTGGTTGATGAAAAATTAATCATTAAACCAAAAGACATGCACAAATACGAAGACCATGAATTGATTATTCTTGAAGCTGGTCGTATGGGTGAACCAATTAATGGTCTACACAGGATGGCACTTGGTCGTCACCGTTATATTCAAATTAAAGATGGCGATTTGGTTTACATCGTTACAACACCAAGTCTTTCAAAAGAAGCAGCAGTTGCGCGTGTTGAAAACCTAATTTACAAAGCTGGTGGTACGGTTAATCTTATTACGAAGACACTTAATGTCTCAGGTCATGCCAATGGACGTGATTTGCAGTTGATGCTTAACCTTCTTCAACCGAAATACCTTTTTCCAGTTCAAGGTGAGTACCGTAATTTGGCAGCTCATGCTGAATTGGCACAAGAAGTGGGAATGTACCCTGAAAACATCTACATCGTCAAACGCGGCGATGTTATGGTTCTTGGTAAAAATGGTTTCAACCATGAAGGTAGTGTACCAGCAGGGGATGTCATGATTGATGGTAATGCTATCGGTGATGTCGGAAACATCGTTCTTCGTGACCGTAAAGTCTTGTCAGAAGATGGTATCTTCATCGTTGCCTTGACTGTTAATAAACGCGAAAAGAAAATTGTATCAAAAGCAAAAATTCACACACGTGGATTTGTTTACGTTAAGAAGAGCCGTGATATTCTTCGCGAATCAGCTGAATTGGTTAACCAAACCGTTGAAAACTACTTGGAACAAGATAGTTTTGACTGGGGTGAATTAAAGGGAGCTGTCCGCGATGAAGTGGCTAAATTCCTCTTCGACCAAACCAAACGTCGCCCAGCTATCTTACCAGTCGTTATGGAAGTGAGATAAGAAGATTATTGAAGTTGAGACAGAAGTTCTCAACTTCTTTTTTTTTTTTTTATTATGATGAATCGTAGTGGTTGACTGGGATTAAAATGATTATTTTTTCTTGTTTTTTTAAGCTTAGCTTGTTATACTATAGCCCGAGGTAATTTGTTAATGCTTAGAATTCTAGAAAGAGAGGATAGGTATGAGAACACTATTTAAGATTATCTTTTTCATTCCAAGCCTCATTATTAATATTATCTGGAATTTTTTCTGGGCTATTATCAAGACAATCATTTTGATTGCGATTGTGTGTTTTGGTCTGCTTTATTATGCCAATAACAGTAGCTCACAGTTAGCAAATTCCATTTTAGATGCTGCTAATAGTGCGACAGCTTATTTTCAGGATAATAAAGATGATATTGCTAAGAATTTAAAAGATTTATCGACCGATGATTTCACGCATTATTCTGGTGCGCGCTGGTCAAGTAATTCAGCGACGGTTTATATTAAAACGACCAATAAAACTTTGGTCAATGCTTATGAAGAAGCCATCAATGCTTGGAATGCGACGGGTGCTTTTACCTTTACGCTTGTGAGTGATGAAAGTTCTGCTAATATTGTGGCGACGGAGTATTCTGATGCTAGTTCCAAGGCGGCTGGGCTTGCTGAGACAGAAACCAATGCTCTGACTAATCAGATTACACATGTGGATGTTAAGTTAAATACCTATTATTTGCTTGACAATGATTATGGCTACACACACAATCGTATCGTCTACACAGCAGAGCACGAATTGGGGCATGCGATTGGGCTTAACCACGATGACAATGAAGAATCTGTCATGCAGTCTTCAGGATCATACTACGGCATTCAAATGGTTGATATCCAAAAAGTGCAATCGATTTATAATCAATAGTAATGAAATCTGCTCATTTGAGCAGATTTTTTGATATTATCCTAGTTTAACGAGTGAGGATTTGTTAAAATAGACATATGATTATTTTACAAGGAAACAAAATTGAACGCTCATTTTCGGGCGATGTCTTATTTGACAATATTAATATTCAAGTTGATGAAAAAGACCGCATCGCGCTTGTTGGGCGAAATGGTGCTGGTAAATCAACGTTGTTAAAAATTTTAGTCGGTGAAGAAGCACCAACATCAGGTGAAATCAATACAAAACGTGACTTAAGTTTGTCATATTTGGCGCAAGATAGCCGTTTTGAGTCAGAAAATACCATTTTTGATGAAATGTTGCACGTTTTTGATGATGTGCGTGGCATGGAATCTCGTCTTCGTAAGATGGAAATGCAAATGGCTGAGCTAACAGGCGATGCCTTTGATAAATTGATGTCAGATTATGACCACTTATCAGAAGAATTTCGTGTTAAAGGTGGATTTACTTACGAGGCAGAAATCAAAGCCATTTTAAACGGGTTCAAATTTGATGAATCGATGTGGCAAATGAAAATTTCTGAGTTGTCTGGTGGGCAAAATACTCGCTTGGCACTTGCTAAAATGTTGCTTGAAAAGCCTGAACTTCTTGTACTTGACGAACCAACTAACCACTTGGACATTGAAACCATTGCTTGGCTTGAAAATTACTTGGTCAACTACCAAGGCGCTTTGATTATTGTCAGTCACGACCGTTACTTCCTAGATAAAGTGGCAACGATTACGCTTGATTTGACAAAACATTCGCTTGACCGTTATGTCGGTAATTACTCAAAATTCATGGACTTGAAGGCTGAGAAATTAGCTCTTGAAGCTAAAAATTACGAAAAACAAGCTAAGGAAATTGCTAAGTTGGAAGACTTTGTGCAACGTAACCTTGTTCGTGCTTCAACGACAAAACGTGCCCAAGCCCGCCGCAAACAATTAGAAAAAATGGAGCGCTTGGACAAGCCATCGGCTGGACAAAAATCTGCCAACATGACTTTCCACGCTGACAAGGTGTCAGGAAATGTCGTCTTGACAGTTGCTGATGCGGCAATTGGTTATGATGACCAAATTTTGTCTGAACCAATCAATATTGATGTCAAGAAATTTGATGCCATTGCCATAGTTGGACCAAATGGTATTGGAAAATCAACTTTGATTAAATCAATCGTTGGTCAGATTCCATTTATCAAAGGAACATCAACTTACGGTGCCAACGTAGAAGTGGGTTACTATGACCAAACACAATCAAACTTGACTCATACCAATACTGTACTTGATGAGCTTTGGAATGATTTTTCAACAACACCAGAAGTTGAAATTAGAAATCGTCTTGGTGCTTTCTTATTCTCAGGTGATGACGTTAAAAAATCTGTCAGCATGCTTTCAGGTGGCGAACGAGCTCGTCTTTTGTTAGCAAAATTGTCAATGCAAAACAACAATTTCCTTATCCTTGACGAACCAACCAACCACTTGGATATTGACAGTAAGGAAGTTCTGGAAGATGCCTTGATTGATTTTGACGGCACGCTTTTATTTGTCAGCCACGACCGTTATTTCATTAACCGTGTAGCGACAAAAGTGCTTGAAATCTCCGAAGAAGGCTCAACACTTTACCTTGGTGATTACGATTATTACCTTGAGAAAAAAGCAGAGCTGGAAGAATTAGCACGCTTGAAAGCTGAAGAAGCACAAGAAAAAACAACAGTTGTCGTTGAAAAAGCGCCAGCTAATGATTATCAAGCTCAAAAAGCCAATCAAAAAGAACTTCGTAAACTCACACGCCGAATCACTGAAATTGAAAATCAATTAGAAGAAATTGAAGCGCGAGAAGAAGAACTCAACCAAGCCATGCTTGCTACAAACGAAGCAAGTGAGTTGATTGATTTGCAAAAAGAACTCGATGAACTAACTGAACAACAGGAAAACCTCATGCTTGAATGGGAAGAACTCAGCGAAAAGGTTGAGGGTTAAAATACTAGTAATCTCGGCAGAAATGTCGGGATTTTTTGTTTTAAAAAATCAATAGCAGGCTATTGATTTTTGTCTTTAAAGTTTTATAATAGTCTTGGAAATAAAATGAAATGTTTAGCAAATCTTAGAGAGTGCCTGCTGGTTTTGAGTGGCATTTTTTGAAATTACTTTTTTATTGTTGGAGGTTACTATGAATCCTAAAAATGCTCCATACGGTTGGCTTGTTAAGCGAATCGCGCATCGTTTGGAACAAAATATGAACAATTTCTTAAAACCTTATAACATTACGATTATGCAATCTTGGGTTTTGCTGTATTTAAAAGACACCAAGGAATGCTGTACTTATAAGGAATTGGAAAAAGAATTCGAAGTGTCACAACCAACTATGGCGGGAATTATTTCGCGTTTGGAACAAAAAGAGTTGGTTACTAAGGTTCAGGATGACAAGGACAAGCGTGTCAAGAAAGTGCGCATTTCTGATAAAGGGCTTGATTTAATTGTACTTGTATGTGATCATTTGCAGGAATCCGAAGACGATATTATCAGAGGCTTTTCTGATAAAGATCAAGAAACATTTCACTCTTTGCTCGAGAGAGCTTATTATAATGTTGTAGAAAGAGGTGACGAGAATGATTAAAACCCTTTTAGCTCAAGTCAAGGAGTATAAGACGCCATCTTTACTTGCTCCTTTGTGTGCAGCTTTAGAGGTTTTCTTCGATATGTCAGTCCCTTTTGTTATTGCTAAGTTAATTGACCAAGGGGTACAAGCTGGGAACTTGGCTGTTGCCATGAAGTATGGTATCTTGATGTTGGTTCTTGCCACATGTGGTTTAACAACTGGTTTCTTGGCTGGTAAATTCGCTGCGCAAGCCTCAGCAGGATTTGCCGCTAATTTGCGTGAAGGAATGTATGATAATATTCAAACCTTTGCCTTTTCAAATATTGATAAATACAGTACAGCTGGTCTTGTCACTCGTATGACAACAGACGTTACAAATGTGCAAAATGCTTATCAAATGATTATTCGTATCGTTGTGCGTGCACCACTGACAATCGTTGTTAGTATGATTATGTGTTTTGTGGTGGACCAACGTTTGAGTTTGATTTTTCTTGCGGCTGTCTTGATTTTGGGAGCATCGCTTCTATTTATCATGCGTAAGGCTATGACAACTTTCAATTACGTTTTCTGTAAATACGATGATTTGAATGCTAGTGTTCAGGAAAATATTTCTGCCATTCGTGTGGTTAAAGCATTTGTACGTGAAAAATATGAAAATAAAAAATTCACGAAGGCTGCTGAAAATATTTACCGTTTATTTGTTAAAGCTGAGAAAATCATCATTTTCAACGTGCCAGTTATGATGTTTATCATCTTTGGTTGTATTATCTGCTTATCATGGTTTGGAGCACAATTCATCGTTGGTGGTACACTGACAACGGGTGAATTGACATCCCTAATGTCTTACATCTTTGCCATGATGATGTCTCTTATGATGTTATCAATGATTATGGTTATGGTTTCAATGAGTACAGCCAGTGCCGAACGTATTGCAGAAGTGCTTAATGAAAAAGCTGATATCGTGAACCCTGAAAATCCATTGATGGAAGTTCCAAATGGAAACATCGAGTTTAACCACGTGCATTTTTCATACAAACACGGTGATGGAGAAGAAGTGCTATCTGATATCGACCTTAGTGTTAAATCTGGTGAAATCATCGGTGTTATCGGTGGTACTGGTTCAGGTAAGACATCTTTTGCTAACTTGATTTCTCGTCTTTATGATGTGGATGCAGGGTCAGTCAAAGTTGGTGGACACGATGTTCGCGAATACGATTTGGAAGTTCTTCGTGACCAAGTAGCTGTAGTGCTTCAAAAAAATGTCCTTTTCTCAGGAACTATTCTTGATAACCTTCGTTGGGGGAATGAAAATGCGACTGACGAAGAATGTATGGAAGCTTGTCGCCAAGCTTGTGCAGACGAATTTATCGAACGTTTCCCTGACAAATACAATACATGGATTGAACAAGGCGGAAGCAATGTCTCTGGTGGTCAAAAACAACGTCTTTGTATCGCCCGTGCATTGCTTAAAAAACCAAAAGTTTTGATTTTGGATGATTCAACAAGTGCCGTTGATACTGCCACAGATGCCAATATCCGTCGTTCATTTGAAGAAACAATTCCAGGAACAACAAAAATCATCATTGCTCAACGTATTTCAAGTGTGCAACACGCTGATAAAATTTTGGTTCTTGATGATGGTAAAATCTCAGGCTTTGCTAGCCACGATGAGTTACTACAAACAAACGCTATCTACCGTGAAATCAATGAGGTTCAACAACAAGGTAACGGTGATTTTGATGAGGAAGGAGGTAATAACTAATGGCTCAACCTAAAAAAGAAGTGAACAAACAAGTCACACTAAAACGTGTTTTGGCTTATGTGATTAAGAATTATAAATGGCGTTTCATGGCTGTTTTCGTCTTGATTTTGATTGCTGCGCTTTGTATGGTTCGTTTTAGTTTGTTCATGCAAACCTTGATTGATAGTTATGTCACACCTCTTTTGGCTGCTAAAAATCCTGAGTTTTCTGGTTTAGCGCATGCTATTTTCCAACTAATCATTATTGGGATTATTGGGGTAGCAAGTAGTTACACTTATAACCGTTTGATGGTTTATGTGGGGCAAGGAACAATACGTCGTATTCGTATTGACCTCTTTACGCACATGGAAAGCTTGCCAATCAAGTACTTTGATACGCATGCTCACGGGGACATCATGTCAATCTATACCAACGATGTTGATACCCTTCGTCAATTGATTGGACAAAGTATCCCGCAAGTGGTCAATTCAAGCTTTTCGATTTTGACAACTTTTGTCAGCATGTTAGTTCTAAATGTGCCATTGTCAGCCATGTCAGTCTTCATGGTTATTGTTTTGCTTTATGTGGCTCGTAAAATCGCTGCGCAATCTTCAAAATATTTCCATGACCAACAAAATGACCTCGGTCGTGTTAATGGTTTCATCGAAGAAATGATGGATGGTCAAAAAGTTGTTAAAGTTTTTAACCATGAAGAACGTGCTAAGGAAGATTTCCGAAAACTTAACCAAGAACTTCGTGAATCAGCTACAAATGCCAATATCTTTGCGAATATCTTGATGCCAGTTTCTGCTAATATCGGTCACTTTTCATATGTTCTTTGCGCCATGCTTGGAGCAGTTCTTGCTCTTAATGGTTATGCTGGTTTGACTTTGGGGACTTTGGTTTCTTTCCTAGCATTAAACCGTGGTTTTACTAATCCGATTACTCAAATTAGCCAACAAATCAACTCTGTTGTTATGGCGATGGCAGGTGCTGACCGTGTCTTCCAACTGCTAGATGCAGAATCTGAATTGGATGAAGGTTACGTTGAATTGGTTAATGCCAAAGAAGACGCTGCTGGAAATCTGCAAGAAGTGAAAGAATCAACTGGTACTTGGGCTTGGAAACATCCACACGAAGATGGTACAGTGACTTATCATAAACAAGAAGGTCGTGTAACTTTCACAGATGTAACTTTTGGTTATAACGATGATAAGATGGTTTTACATGATATTAATTTATTTGCGGAACCTGGTCAAAAAATCGCTTTTGTAGGTTCAACTGGTGCGGGTAAAACAACCATTACAAACTTGATTAACCGTTTCTACGATATCCAAGAAGGTAAGATTCATTACGATGGTATTAACATTCGTAAAATCAAAAAAGCTGACCTTCGTCGTAGTTTAGGAATTGTATTGCAAGACACACACCTCTTTACAGGAACTGTTATGGATAACATCCGCTACGGACGTTTGAATGCTAGTGATGAAGAATGTATCGAAGCTGCCAAATTAGCTAATGCACATGATTTCATTAAACGCTTGCCAGAAGGTTATAATACCATTTTGACAGGTGACGGAAGCAATCTTTCTCAAGGACAACGTCAATTACTTGCGATTGCGCGTGCGGCTGTGGCTAATCCACCAGCCTTGATCCTTGATGAAGCAACTTCATCAATTGATACACGTACCGAAGTTCACGTTCAAGAAGGTATGGATGCTCTTATGAAGGGTCGTACAACCTTTGTCATTGCCCACCGCTTATCAACGGTTCGCAACGCTGATTGCATTATGGTTCTTGAACAAGGACGCATCATTGAACGTGGTAACCACGATGAATTAATCGCTCAAAAAGCCCGTTACTACCAACTCTACACAGGTAACGCCATTAGTGAATAACAGATTTAGACAATCTTTGGAAAATAGCAGAGCTGTTTTTCAAGGGTTGTTTTTTGTTAGCTTTTCAGAGTGATTTTCCATGTAAAACGTTTACTTTTATTTTTTGGCAACAATCACTTACGAAGAAAATTTTTTATGGTAGACTGAATCCTGTTGACTGTAAACTGGAGTTGATTGGAGAAGTGTTGGAGTAAAAAATCCATTCAGACACTATCCTAGCGGAGGACATGTTATTGTACGCCGACCTAGGTTGAGGGTTGATAAAAAATAAAATGAATGGAGAATAAAACGCCTCGTAATTTTAAAGAAGCAATGGTATTTACGTGTTTGATGTGTGAAATGATGGTTTTCGGATTGAGTATGTGGAACTTATTCGTTGCAGGAGCTTTTTCTTGGAAACATGTCTTTTTAGGATTCATTCCAGGATTTATCGTTGCTTTCATTTTAGATCCTTTAATCGTTGGTCCAAATTCTTTTTAACCATGTTTATTATTGGAACAGATACGTTTCTGATTTCCCCATTGCTAACGACTTTATCTAGTCTTTACCATATTGATACGTCAATTTCTGGTTGGATGGTTAGTGCTTATACTATAGGCTATGCCTTATTCGCTTTGGTTTCAGGGCCAATTTCAGATGGAAGGGACCGCAAGAAAGTGATGGTATATGGTTGGGTAGCCTTTACGATTTCAACCTTTTTATGTGGTTTTGCAAATTCATTTGCTTTGATGTTTTTGTTTCGTTTTTTGGCTGGAATCAGTGCTTCTTTTGTGACTTCTCAAGTTTGGGCATCAATTCCAGTGGTGGTTGAGAAAAAGAATATTGTTCAGGTAATGGGATATGCAACGGCTGGTTTATCTGTTTCTCAGATGGCAGGTGTTCCGATTGGTGGTTACCTTGCTGGAATTTCATGGCATTCCCCATTCTTTACCATTTCAGCGGCTTCCTTGGTTTTATTGCTTCTTATTAATTTTTATATGCCAAAATTGGAAATTGGAAAGGGTCATAAAATCTCCTTTACAAGTGCTTATAAAAATGTTTTGACTAATAAAAAATCTGTATCTTATCTTTTAGCTTATTTTGTCTTTCAGACAGGGTCATTTACAGCAATCACGTTTATTGCGATTTGGTATAATCATAGTTTTGGTTTGTCTTTAGCTAATATTAGCACAGCGATTATTGCTATTGGAGCAGGTAATCTTGCAGGTTCGCTTTTTGGTAGTCATATTGTTAAGCGTTTTGGTTTACAAAAAACATTTAAAACAGAATTGACGACAATTGTTATTCTTTACTTGGTTTTATTACTTGTTCACCATTTTTGGGTAGCAGAGGTGTTATTGACCATTATTTATGTGAACAATGGATTTATTTTCAAATTATTTATGACAACATTGCAAAGTGCTGTAGAAAATGCTCGAAGTACGATTTCATCATTATCAAATGCCGTGATGTATTTAGGAGAAACCATTGCGAGTATCGTTGGTAGTGTTTTATTTGAACAATTTGCAGGATTTTCTGGCATTGCTGTTTTTGCAGCAGTAATGATCGTTCTTTCGTTACTATTGTATTATCAAGCAGGAGCCTTTAAGAAGGTTGATAATTAATGGTTCTTTGTTGTAACAAGGTGGGCAAATGAAAAGAAATTTGAAAAAGGTTCTTAGTGATATTTTGTTTCAAAATACTGGATCAACTACTTCAATTTTAGAAGCGATAATGAATAAAACAGTTGAAGTAGAAATAATTCAAGAACGTATTATTTGCGATAGTGACTATTCTACTCAGTATAATTGGGGAGATTCTTTGGTTATGCGAGCTACAACATTAAAAGCTGGAGGTATTGACATCTCAAATAATATTGTTATTTATGATGCTGATAAAGTAAAGCAATTAGATGATTTTTGTGTTCAGAATTGTTTAATACCTATTGGTAAAATTTTTTCTGATTTAAGAAAGCCGGCATATTTAAGCAAATACTGTGATTTTTTAAATCTAAAAACTACAAAGTATCCAGTAAAAGAGTACCAATTTATACATAATGGTAAAGTTTATTTTCATATTATTGAATTATATTTAGAAGATAATTTATTTGATATCTTGAATGGTACGTTAATAATTTAGACTATACTTCTAAAATAAAAAGACATCTTAGATATGTCAGTCTAAGGTGTTTTTGTACAAACTTGGAAATTCTGTTGAAAATGGTGTGAAAGGCTTGCTTGATTTACCTCAATGATTTTGAAAAGTAGTATAATGGCTTTAAGGACGTGAAACCGTTTTTAGAAATTGAGGAACAAGTTATGAGTAATCGAACAAATGAAAAAAATGTTCAACTTGACCTTGAAACTTACGCAGCTAACGACGTTTACAAAGCCGCTGCTACGCAAAGCTCAGGCCTAAGTCATAAACAAGTCAAAGAACGTCAAAAACAATATGGTCCAAATCGACTAAAAGAAGTCGAAAAAGAACCAGTCATTGTAACTTTTATTAGGAATTTTACAAGTCTTATGGCAATCCTTCTCTGGGTAGGAGGTGCTGTGGCGATTTTATCTCATAGCGTTGAACTCGGTCTTGCCATTTGGTTTGTTAATATTATTAACGGTGTTTTTAGTTTTGTTCAAGAATACCGTGCGAGCCAAGCAACCGAAGCTCTAAAAAAGATGCTTCCTTCTTATGCACGTGTCATTCGTGAAGGGCAAGAAGAAAAGGTACTTGCTGAAGAGTTGGTGCCTGGTGACCTTGTTTTGATTGAAGAAGGTGACCGTATCTCTGCAGATGGTCGTGTTATTTTTGCTACAGATTTTCAGGTCAATCAATCTGCCCTAACAGGTGAATCAAATCCTGTCTATAAAAATAGTGATGCTGACACAGATGCTCAAAAAACAGCTCTTGAATACGACAATATGGTCTTTGCAGGTACAACTGTTTCATTGGGTTCAGCCAAGATGATTGTCTCAGCGACTGGTATGGCAACCCAATTTGGACAAATTGCTCACTTGACAGAAAATATGGCTGATGATAAAAGCCCGCTTCAAAAAGAATTAGACCATTTGACCAAACAAATTTCAGTTATTGCAATTACTGTTGGGGTTATTTTCTTTATCGCAGCGGCACTTTTTGTTCACCAACCATTTGCAAAAGCCTTTATTTTTGCACTTGGTATGATCGTCGCCTTTATCCCAGAAGGATTGCTCCCGACAGTTACTCTTTCTTTGGCAATGGCTGTGCAACGCATGGCAAAATCAAACGCCTTGGTTAAAAAATTATCATCCGTTGAAACTTTGGGAGCAACTTCGGTTATTTGTTCGGATAAGACAGGGACATTGACCCAAAATGCCATGACGGTTAACCACCTCTGGCAAGTATCTGGTCAGTATGATGTGACAGGACTAGGCTATGCTGCTGAAGGAGATATTCGCAAAAGTGGTGGTAAGAAAGCTGCGCTTATCGAAAGTCAACCGCTTGAACACCTTGTCCGCTTTGCTCACCTCTGCAGTAATGCACAAGTTTTGCCACCTAATGACGAAAATGCTTCGTACACTGTCCTTGGTGACCCGACTGAAGCTTGCTTGAATGTCTTGGCTGAAAAAGCAGGTCTAACCCTTGAGAAAAATAAATCTTGGGGACCACGCTTGAAAGAATTGCCTTTTGATTCAGTGCGCAAGCGCATGACAACTATCAATCGAGTAGATAGTCTAGTTGACGGCAGCTCTTTGGTGTCAATCACTAAAGGTGCACCAAAAGAAATGGTAGAGCTCTGCCATTTCTACAAAGACCAAACTGGCATTCATGAAATGACGGCAGACGTTCAAGCGAGAATCTTAGCTGCCAATGATGATTTTGCTAAGGATGGTTTGCGGGTTTTGGCACTTGCTTATCGGACCTTGGAAAGTGAACGATTGACTCAAGAAGAACAATGGACGAAAGAAACTCTAGAACACAATATGATCTTTCTTGGCTTGATTGCTATGAGTGATCCTCCTCGGGAAGGTGTGCGTGAGGCGGTTGAAAAGTGTCACCGCGCAAGTATTCGTATTATCATGATGACAGGTGACTACGGTTTGACAGCGCTCAGTATCGCTAAGAAAATCGGTATTGTTCGTGGTGACGATGCGCGTGTTGTGACTGGCTTAGAGTTGGAAAAGATGTCTGATGAAGCCTTAAAAGAAGCGCTCAAAGGCGAAATTGTCTTTGCGCGTGTGGCACCGGAGCAAAAATATCGAGTTGTATCAGCTCTTCAAGAATTGGGTGAAGTTGTCGCTGTGACAGGAGATGGAGTTAACGATGCTCCTGCCCTTAAAAAAGCAGATATTGGTGTCGCTATGGGGATTACAGGTACAGATGTCGCAAAAGAATCGGCAGATATGATTTTGACGGATGACCATTTTGCATCCATCGTTAAAGCGGTTGAAGAAGGGCGTGCGGTTTTCCACAATATCAAAAAATTCTTGACTTATATCTTTAACTCAAATACTCCAGAAGCCGTCCCGTCAGCATTCTTCCTATTATCACGTGGCTTTGTCCCACTTCCTTTGACTGTTATGCAAATTCTAGCTGTCGATTTGGGGACTGACATGATTCCAGCACTTGGCTTGGGAGTTGAACCACCAGAACCAGGTGTGATGAACCAACCACCTCGCAAATTGACTGATCGTTTGCTGGATAAGAAATTGCTGATAAAAGCTTTTCTATGGTATGGTTTGATTGAATCATCTCTTGCTATGGGTGCATTCTTTATCACTTATCTACTTCATAATGGAAACTTAGCGGTGCTTGCAGGTTCAGGTCAATTGTACCAAGAAGCGACAACCATGACCTTGGGTGCTATTATCTTCTGTCAAATCGGTATGGTCATGAACAGCAGAACCTCTGACCAATCCATTCGCAAGTTACAATTATTTGGTAATCCTTTGATTAATATCGGTTTAGCTGTTGAATTGATTATTTTTGTGACTCTGGTATATTTGCCTGTTTTTCATGATTTGTTCAACACAGCAAGTCTTGGTGTTTGGCACTGGCTTTACCTTATGCTCTGCCCATTCGTCATCGTAGGACTTGAAGAATGGCGTAAGAGACTTATGCGAAAGTAAGCTTATTTGGGGTGTCTGTCTTTTCCTTGACACTTTCTGAAAATCTCTGTAAAATTCAAGAGAGTTAGGGGAGAATAATGGCGACAATTAATGACTATTTAGATCACAACAAAAATCGTTCTTTTGAAGATTTTGCCTTTAATGAAGCAGATATTCTATGCTTGAATGAGCTTGGTTATTTCTGTTTTGAGGAGTTAGATGCATCGATTGATTTTTCAAAAGAAGTGAATCTTCACGAGGTCTTAATGCCTTACGTAACAGGTGAAAAACTCTTTAATCATAGTTTTTTAGTGACTGAAGAGCGTGTTAAGCTTTTGCAGAAAGTTGTGGCTTCAAAACGTTTTGTAAATTTGAATTTGTCTGATTATGTCAATGACGTTGATGCGGAATACGAAAGACAGTTTTCAGCTATGGTCTTTACTTTACCTGAAATTAATCATCATCAGCTGGTTTTTCGTGGGACAGATGATACCATGATTGGCTGGAAAGAGGATTTTAAACTGACCTATGTTCAAGAAATTCCTGCTCATCGTGCGGCTGTGGCTTATCTTGAAGCTTACCTTGAAAAATACGCTGGTAAGGTGACCGTTAGCGGGCATTCTAAAGGTGGAAATTTGGCCCTTTATGCTGTAGCCCATGTTAATGACCTGCTTCGTGAACAAATCGAAAAAGTCTATATGCTTGATGCACCCGGTTTGCAAGAAAAAGGTCTTGAAAGTGATAGCTATAAGGCGATTCGAGAGCGCGTGACGGTGATTCGACCAGAAGAGTCTATCGTTGGCATTATGCTTTACAACGACATTGACCCGATTGTGGTTAAGAGTAATGCTTCAGGCATCATGCAGCATGCCGTTACGTCGTGGCAATTTAATGAAGAAACAGGTGAGCTAATCTTAGCTGAGCGCCAAACTGATTTAAGCCAAAATCTTGAGAAGACTTTCAAGCAATGGATGAAGGAATTGTCTAGTCAAGAATTGAAAATACTTTTTGACATTCTCTTTGATACCTTGATGTCAAGCGGCATTCATAGCATCAATGACGTCACAATCGACCGAGAATTTGGTGCCAAATTAGCTACAAGCATTGCTTCCTTTTATTCTATCGGAACAGAGAAAAAGCTCTTACTAGCTAAATCAGCTAAATTATTTTTGCAAGCTTTTGTTGGACACAGTCGCTTGGGCAACTTTAGTAGAGATAAGATAAATTTATCGTTACCTGATTTCAATAGTCTTTTGTCACGTTTAGATAAGAAGAAATAAGAATAAAAAACTTGGGCTTTCCCAAGTTTTTTTGTGCGATTTGCTTGACTTGGAGTTCACTCTAAGGTATATACTGTGTTAGAAAGATGAGAGGAGATGAGTTATGAATATCAAAAAAGTCAGTGAGCAAACGGGCGTTTCAGCAGATACTATCCGCTATTATGAGCGTATTGGCTTGTTGCCACGAGTGCGCCGAAATAAATCTGGTGTCAGGGATTTTTCTGAACAAGATATTGCTGCTCTTGAATTTATTCGTTGTTTTAGAAGTGCTGGCATGAGCGTAGAATCTTTGATTGAATACATGAGTTTGGTTGAAGAAGGTGAAGGCACGGAAAAAGCACGGATGAAAATTTTAGAAGAAGAACGTGAAAAATTGATTTCCCGCATTGCTGAACTCCAAGCTGCCAAAGAACGACTAGATTATAAAATTGAGAATTATAAAAATATCATTTTGAAAAAAGAAGAGAGTCTTTTTGAAGAAGGAACAGCTGATTAAGCGTTTAGAAAAGAGGATTCAACATGACAATTAAACAAACCGCAGGACGTGACCAATTGGGTGAATTTGCACCAGATTTTGCGCATTTTAATGATGACGTGCTTTTTGGTGAGAACTGGAATAGTAGCGATATTGACCTTAAAACACGTTGTATCATCACGGTTGTAGCACTTATGTCATCTGGTATCACTGACAGTCCTCTTGTTTATCATTTACAAAATGCTAAGAACAATGGTGTCAGTAAAGTTGAGATTGCTGCTGTTATCACACATGTAGCTTTCTACGCAGGTTGGCCAAAAGCTTGGGCAGTCTTCAACCTTGCAAAAGAAGTTTGGAACGAAGATTAAGTGAGGGAGAAATCGATGACAGATAAAGAACTTTTTGATAGAGAAAATATCTTTGGAAAAGGTCAAGCAAATGACGCATACGCACCATATTTTGATGGCAATTCTTTCCTCAATCCCTTAGTTGATGCGGATTCACCACTTTTTCTAGCAAATGTGACCTTTGAACCGGGTTGTAGAAATCACTGGCATATTCACAAGGCTGACAAAGGCGGTGGTCAAATTCTGATTTGTACCGCAGGTCAAGGTTGGTATCAAGAAGAAGGTAAGAAAGCTGTCAGTCTTGAACCGGGTAAATCCATTGTGATTCCAGCCAATACAAAACACTGGCACGGTGCTAAGAAAGACTCATGGTTTAGCCATATTTCGCTAGAAGTCCCAGGTAAAAATACCTCAAACACTTGGTTAGAAGCAGTAAGCGAAGAAGATTATAGTAACCTATAAAATCTAATTAACCTTTTACTCCTAAAAGCAAAAACCAATCCATCTAGTAATAACGTCCAAGAAACAGCTTGGGCGTTTTTTGATATTACTTATCGTGACAATTTCTTTTGACCATGTTAAACTAGAAATCATGATGCAAATGAAACACACGAGATTGGTGCAGACTGGCAAGTTTTTAAAACTCTTCAAAAACGACACTCAATACACCACACCGATTTTTAGAATAGACCAGAAACGAAAAAATTTACAATTTGTCATTGTCTTCAAGTTAGAAGATGATGATTTTTATGTCCTTAATCGCTCTGAAAAAGGTTATAGCAAGGATTTAAAACGTATTAAGGTGTTTGCAACATCGATGCTTTACAATGCCATGATGTCTGTCCCAATTAAGGCGCGTGAGACGATTCAGATTTTGCAGGTACCAAGTGATAAAAAGTTGCTGAAGGCTTACGTGACCTATTACGATAAGGCAAGCATTGATTGGTTGTGCTTTGGCAAGAAAGCCAACCTAGACGATGTTTATGATCCCTTTCGTGATGCGCACTCGGCGCTTTTTCACTCAGATGATTCTGACAATGCCATATCTTATGATGATTATCAGGGTATTCAGGATTTCCATCCTTTTTCACTTTTAGATAATCAAGCCGTTGCTACTCCATGTTTTTACCAAGACCCGAAAAAAAACAAGCAAATTGCTCTGCAATTGATGGGCTGGTATTATCATGGGCAGCAGCTCAAAATCAGTTGGAAACCCGACAATCAGCACAATGCACGCTGGCGCTCGTCGGTTGTAGCGATTGACCGAAAGACTCGCCGTTATTTTTTTCAAGGAAATATTTATCAAGAAAAAGGAACTGACCCCGTCTTTTTAGAGAATCTTTTATTTGATTGTGATTTGAAAAATAGCAGAGCAGCAAAAGCAGAGTTTGACAGATTTATTCAAGAGATAAAAGAACAAGAGCGCGAGGCTTTGCTAAAGCTGCGCTGACAATCAAAGAGGTTTTTGAGTCCGCTTTTTATTTGTGCTATAATATTTTCTGACTGAAAACAATATTAGAAAGTATGAAAATGACAGATATTGACATTGAACGTTATCATGAACTAGCTCAACAAAAACAAAAAGAACACCGCAAATTTTTAGCAACACTCAAGAAAAAAGCTCCTAAAAATCTCGATAAAATTACTCAAGAAATTCACACAGAAGTTTTTAACGAGATTGATTGCACAAAATGTGCTAACTGCTGCAAAAGCTTAGGTCCTCTGTTTACAGAAGCAGATATCACACGCATTTCAAAAGTCTTTCGCATGAAACTTGGCGTATTTGAAGACATGTACCTTCATGTTGATGAAGACGGCGACAAAGTCTTTCAATCAATGCCTTGTCCATTTTTAGGCGATGACAACCTTTGCACCATTTACGACGTCCGACCAAAAGCATGCCGTGAATTTCCGCACACAGACCGCAAAAAAATCTATCAAATTAATAACCTAACCATCAAAAACACCCTTTTCTGCCCCGCAGCCTACCTCTTTGTTGAAAAACTCAAAGAACGATTGGAAGGGAAATAAAGATTTAGAAAGTATCTCATTTTGAGGTGCTTTTTTCCTATCCCTTACTACGTCTGGTTTTTCATGAAAGCGGTAAAATTTACAATCAAATTAATGTACTTTATTTGAAAATCATAGTAAGCTTATAGTATTCGAAATAGAGGAGGGCAGTTATGTTTTTAGCATGGAATGAAATGAAACACTCGAAGCTGCGTTATGGATTAGTGGTTGGAGTGATTTTCTTGATTGCTTACTTGGTCTTTTTCCTGACGGGTTTGGCTAATGGTTTAGCCCAGACCAATCGCTCGGCGGTTGATTCTTGGAAATCTGATTATGTCATTTTAAATGAGCAAGCTAATAAAAATCTGCGCATGTCACGCTTTTCAGTCGACTTAAAAAATGATGTTAACGCTGATAAAATGGCAGAATTGACACAAGCTTCTACGACAATTAAAGACAAGGAAAAAAATAAAATTAATGTCAATTTATTCGCGATTAAGCAGGATGAATTTCTACGTCCGAAGTTGAGTGAAGGAAAGCTTTTCTCAAAAACAGGAGAAGTCGTCGCTGATAGTAGCTTAAAAAAATCATATCAATTAAAAATTGGTGACAAAATTACTCTTGGAGATAGTACTAAAAAGCTAACTATTACTGGTTTTACAGATAATGCGAGCTTTAATGTTCAGCCAGTCCTTTACATGACAAAAGAAACACTGGCAAGCGTCCTTGCGGATAATGCTCAAGTAAATACAATCAGTGCTCTAGTGATTCGTGGCAAGGTAAATCAGGTTCCTAAAGAGCTTGAGAGCATGACCACATCAACGTTTATTGAAAATCTTCCAGGTTATAAAGCTCAGAATCTGACTTTTTCCTTTATGATTGGCTTTTTGATTGTGATAGCAGCGATTGTCATTGGAATATTCATCTATATTTTGACACTGCAGAAAAAAGCAATCTTTGGTGTTTTAAAAGCGCAAGGCATTTCTAACGGCTATCTATCACGGATGGTTTTCGCACAGACCTTTATTTTAGCCATATTAGCGGTTAGTCTCGGCTTAGCGGTAACCCTGCTCAGTGCCGTTTTTCTACCAACATCAGTTCCGTTTCAGGTAAATCCACTCTTTTTTGCAGGAATTAGTGTGCTGATGGTTCTTATTGCCGTTTTTGGTGCACTTTTCTCAGTGGTAAGCATTGTCAAAGTTGACCCTTTAAAGGCAATCGGTTAGGAGATAATTATGACAGCAATTGAATTAATCAATATCAAAAAATATTTCAAAGATGGTCCAGATCAAATTGAAGCTCTGAAAGAGACAAATTTGACGATTAACAAAGGTGAATTTGTTGCCGTTATTGGCCCGTCAGGTTCTGGAAAAAGTACTTTTTTGACCATTATTGGTGGCCTGCAATCACCGTCACAAGGTGAAGTGAGATTGAACGGCCAAGCTTTTAGCCAGAAAAAAGAAAAAGCGCGTGCTAAGATGCGTTTTGACCAGATTGGCTTTATCTTGCAAGCTTCCAACCTAGTACCCTTTTTAAAAATCAAAGATCAGCTACGCTTGGTTGACAAGGTTGATAAGAAAAAACAGCGCGAATCGATTGACAGCCTTTTTGACCAGCTGGGTATTGCCAGTATCGCAGACAAATATCCTGAGGAAATTTCTGGCGGGCAAAGGCAACGAGTGGCGATAGCCAGAGCCTTGTATAATGACCCAACGATTATCTTGGCTGATGAGCCAACAGCGAGTTTGGACACTGAAAAAGCCATGGAAGTTGTCAAAATTCTAGCCGACGAGGCCAAAGAAAAGAATAAAGCAGTCTTAATGGTTACGCACGACAGACGTTTAGTCTCTTATTGTGACCGATTGTTGGTCATGGAAGACGGCGTTTTACGAGAAGAAGAGATTGCTGCTTATCAGTAGTAATTTGTCTTGAGATGCGATGTGTGATATAATGAGGTCAAATCTTACCGATTCAAAAAAGGGTCGTTAGTAAAGGAGACGTCATGATTACTTTTTTCTTACAAATGCGTCGGACATTGCGTGTCTTGTGGTCAATCTTTAAGGATGATGAAACCAGAGGAATTGCAGGTGTCACTGCTGTTTTATTGCTCAGTGGGACACTTTTTTATGCAAATGTAGAACATTTTACTTATTTGGATGCCCTTTATTTTTCATTTACAACTTTAACAACGATTGGCTACGGGGATATTTATCCCGTTACAGCAGCTGGAAAGATTTTTACCATGATGTATTCAGTTGTCGGATTAGGGGTTATGGGGAGTTTTCTAGCTGTTGTGGTTAAAAAATTGGGTCAATTGGATAAAAAAAAGTGAGAGAAGACCTGTGATTTATCGTGATTTATTGTTTGATTTGGACCATACTTTGCTTGATTTTAACGCGGCAGAAGATGTTGCTCTGACAGAACTTTTGACAGAGGCGCACGTGGATGATATTGAAACTTACAAAGAAGTTTATATTCCCATGAATCGTAAACTTTGGAATGATTTAAGTTTGAAAAAGATTACCAAAAAAGAATTGGTTGACACCCGTTTTTCTCGTTTATTTGCGCATTTTGGACATGAGGTTGATGGACATGCCTTTGCTATGCGCTATCAAGATTTTCTTAGCCAACAAGGTCAGACTCTTCCTGGGGCAGATCAGTTGTTAGACCAGCTAAATCAAGAAGGTTACCGCATTTTTGGTGCAACAAATGGCATTACCAAGATTCAAACTGGTCGCATGGCTAATTCAGGGATTAAAGATTATTTTGAACACGTCTTTATCTCTGACGAAGTTGGTTATCAAAAGCCAGATAAAGGCTTTTATGACGCCATTTCTGGAGCCATTTCACGATTTAATCAGGAAAAAGCTTTGATGATTGGTGATAATTTGCTGGCGGATATTCAAGGTGGCAATAATGCTGGCATCGATACTGTCTGGTATAACCCAGATAAAAAAATCAATCACACCGTAGCTAACCCAACCTACACCGTCCATAACTATCAAGAATTGCTAAAATTATTACGATAAAAACCAAAGCTAGAAGTTTTAACTTCTAGCTTTTATCTTTAATAATCGATTTTACGTTCTTCTGTGATAAGTTTAGCCATTTGTTCGGGGTTAATAATTTGAATCTGATGGCCAGTTTTTTCAATCATTTCTTCAGCGCGAAGTGATTTTACCATTCGTGCAATAGTCACTGAGTGCATGCCTAGGTAGCAGGCGATTTCTTGATAGGTAAAGAAGGTATTTAAAGCTAAATGACCTGATTCACATGGCTCAGCTTGGTCAAGTAAGAAGCGGCAGAATTGGACCAAAGCAGGTTCATTTTTACTGCTGTGAAAATGTTCCATGAGATAAATATGATTTTCGGTCAATGTATTTAACATCAAGCTAACAACTGATGGAAATCCTAGCAAGTTTTGAAATTGACGATTAGAAATGCGGTAAGCCACGCAAGGCGTTTTGGCAACAATTGAAAATGATTTTTTCCCGTAATAGTTCAAATGCAGATTGTTCATCAATGGAACAAAGCCGATAAATTGTCGCTTTTTAAAGTATAGATAAGTTGTTTCTTTGCCATCACAAGAAATAGATGAAAGAGCACAGATGCCTGAAGATAGAATATAAATATCACCGCTTGTTTCGCCAGTGACGGACTGTGCGAGATTATCTCCCTTTTTAAAGGTCACACGTTCGCCGTATTGATAAAGTTCTGTAATATCTAGTGTAGAGTGCATAATTACCCTTTCTAAAATTAACATAGGCTATATAACTATATAGTTTACGTTAAAAAAGCGTTTTTATCAAGCCAAAAAATCAGAAAAAGAGCTTAAAAATATCTTGATAATGATTTTTAAAATGACTATTTTTGCGCCAAATAAAGGTAAAATCATGACTTATGGCAGAAATATCCAAATTAATTTTTTGGAGTTTACCTGCAGAAATTTCTTTTTGAACCACGCTTTGATAAACAAAACTAATTCCCAGATTTTTTTGGACCAGCTCGCAAATGGTATTTAGATTACCAATTTCAGTGATTTTATGGAAATCAGAAATGGTTAGATTGGCCTCTTTGAGCATGATTTCAAGTATTTCACGGGTACCTGACCCTTGCTCGCGTACGATGATAGGATAGGCTAGTAGGTCTTCTAAAGAATAGCTTCCGCTTGCTAGGGGTGAGCCGGGAGAAGCGACCGCGATGAAAGATTCTGTGCGATAAGGCAGAAAATCGTATTTTTCTTTTGAAAAGAAACCTTCGATCAAGGCAAAATCAATCTGTCCATTATCAATAGCTTTTAACAGTGTCTCGGTATTATCCACCAGCATTTTGACTTGGAAATTCGGGTGATTTGCCAAAATATCCACTAAAGAATCGGTCAAAACATACTCGCCAATGGTCAAAGTAGCCCCAAAATTTAGCGGCTGTAAATCTTGCTTGAGCTGTGTCTTGAAATGCTTAATATCTGTGTCCATAGTCGTCAGCAAATCAAGCAATTCTTTGCCACTTTGTGTCAGCCGACATTGCTTGCCAGAAAAGGTAAAAAGCTTAGTTTGATACTCTGTCTCTAAAGTTTTGACATGCTTAGTGACTGCAGGTTGAGTGATATGCAATTCTTTAGCAGCTTGGGTAAAATTAAGCGTTTCGCAGACTTTCATAAAGGTAAAAACACGGTAATCAAGCATAATAATCTCCTATTATTTTTTTTTATTATATCATAATAAATCATAATTTTACATTATAACTTGTCCAGGTTATAATATTTTGTGAAAAGGAGTTTTTATTATGATGACAATTGAGAAAAAATTGCCGGGAATTATGTTTTGTGTGATTCTGGCTTTACCAGCCTGGTTTTTAGGGCATTTATTTCCACTTGTAGGAGCGCCAGTATTTGCAATTCTACTTGGGATGGTTGTGGGGAATTTTCATAATAATCGCACCCAAACCACTGATGGTATTGCTTTTACATCAAAATATATTTTACAAGCAGCGGTTGTTTTATTAGGTTTTGGTTTAAACTTAACACAAGTTTTTAAAGTTGGGACACAGTCATTGCCAATTATTATTTCAACCATTGCAGTCTCGTTGGTTGTAGCGTTTTTATTGCAAAAATGGCTAAAATTGGATAGTAATATAGCAATCTTGGTTGGTGTTGGGTCATCTATTTGTGGTGGCTCAGCTATTGCCGCAACAGCACCAGTTATTAAAGCAAAAGATGAAGAAGTCGCAAAGAGTATTTCGGTTATCTTTCTTTTCAATATCTTAGCGGCACTAATTTTTCCAACGTTGGGAGAATTACTTCACCTATCTAACCAAGGTTTTGCGCTTTTTGCGGGAACAGCTGTCAATGATACGTCATCCGTTACGGCGACCGCGACAGCTTGGGATGCTGTTCACGGGTCAAATACCTTAGACGGTGCAACAATTGTGAAATTAACGCGCACATTGGCCATTATTCCGATTACTTTAGGACTGTCAATCTATAAAGCCTATCAAGATTCAAAAAATGGCAGAGCTAACCAAACGACTTTCCAATTGAAAAAAGCTTTTCCAATGTTTATTCTTTATTTCTTATTGGCTTCGATTGTCACGACAATTGTCAGCGGTTTAGGAATTGATACGGTTATTTTTGATAATCTTAAGACACTTTCAAAATTCTTTATTGTCATGGCAATGGGAGCTATTGGTCTTAACACGAATCCTATTAAACTTATTAAGACTGGTGGACAAGCTATTGGATTGGGAGCTACGTGTTGGATAGCTATCACCTGTGTCACTCTCTGGATGCAACATCTTCTAGGGATTTGGTAATGAAAATGTAGGAACAATGTTTGTGACTATTCAAGCATTGTTTTTCTTTTTTAAAAAATGATAGCGTTTACTTGAAATCGTTTCCTTAAGTGCTATAATGACCTTGAAAACCTTAGTTAAATTTTATAAATAAAGACTATTAATCTAATGGTTAACAGTTGTAAGGCATGGAATTTAGCAACGATAAAGGAGGAAAAGGTACGATGGCATATAAAACAACTTATCCTTATACAAACGAGATTCTTGCGACTTTTGACAATGCAACGGATGAAGCGTTAGAGGAAGCTTTGGCAAATGGGCATGCGCTTTATAAAAAGTGGCGTGCTGAAGGTGGCTTAGCAGAGCGAAAAGCTCAATTGCGTAAGATTGCTGAGCTGCTACGTCGTGACGTTGACAAATACGCTGAAGTCATGACAAAAGACATGGGAAAATTGTTCGTGGAAGCTAAAGGTGAAGTGGACCTCTGTGCAGAAATTGCTGATTACTATGCTGATAAGGCAGAAGAATTTTTGAAACCACGTCCACTTGAAAACATTAATGGTGATGCTTATTACATCAAGCAAGCGACAGGTGTTTTGGTAGCCGTTGAACCATGGAATTTCCCATTCTATCAAGTCATGCGCGTCTTTGCGCCAAACTTTATGATTGGAAATCCGATGATTTTGAAACATGCTTCAATCTGTCCAGCATCAGCACAAGCATTTGATGATTTGGTTTTGGAAGCAGGTGCACCAATTGGCGCATTCAAAAATCTCTTCCTTTCTTATGACCAAGTTTCCAAGGCTATTGCAGACCCACGTGTTGTTGGGGTTTGCTTGACTGGTTCTGAACGTGGTGGTGCTTCTATTGCAGCAGAAGCGGGAGCAAATTTGAAAAAATCATCTATGGAACTTGGTGGTAACGATGCCTTTATTATCCTAGAAGATGCCGATTTTGATTTGCTTGATAAGACCATTTTCTTTGCTCGTCTCTACAATACTGGTCAAGTTTGTACCTCATCAAAACGTTTTGTCGTTGTTGGTCAAGAAAACTATGACAAATTCGTTGATATGGTGGTCAAACATTTCAAATCAGCCAAATGGGGTGACCCAATGGACCAAGCGACAACTTTAGCACCGTTGTCATCAGCAGCCGCAAAAGAAGAAGTGCTTAGTCAAATCAAATTAGCTAAGGAAAATGGTGCAACTGTGGTTTATGGTGATGAACCAATTGACCACCCAGGAAACTTTGTCATGCCAACTGTTTTGATAAATGTCACCAAAGAAAATCCAATCTACAATCAAGAAATCTTTGGTCCAGTTGCTTCTATCTATAAAGTTGATACTGAAGAAGAAGCTATCGCGCTTGCCAATGATTCTAGCTATGGTCTTGGTGGTACCGTCTTTTCAAAAAATATTGATCATGCCAAAGAAGTAGCTGCCAAGATTGAGACAGGGATGTCATTTATCAATTCTGGTTGGACATCACACCCAGAAATCCCATTTGGAGGCGTTAAAAATTCAGGTTACGGTCGCGAATTAAGCGAACTCGGCTTTGACGCTTTTGTCAACGAACACCTGATTTTTGTCCCAAATGATTAACCAGCTCTCCTTTTATTAAATCCCATACACGAAAACCACTTCCTGAGCCTCGGGAGTGGTTTTTCTTTTCCTAAACGTCCTAACAAGCAATGCAACAGCCTTTTTGCTATAATAAAACCATGAATGAACTGATTAAACATAAATTGGAGTTGCTGCCAGATAGCCCTGGTTGTTATATCCATAAAGATAAAAACGGCAAGATTATCTATGTCGGAAAAGCCAAGAATCTCAAGAATCGTGTGCGCAGCTATTTTCATGGTAGCCATAATACCAAGACCGAACTCTTGGTTTCTGAGATTGAAGATTTTGAATACATAGTTACTGGGTCAAATACAGAAGCCCTTCTTCTTGAAATCAATCTGATTCAAGAAAACTTGCCAAAGTATAACATCAAGCTAAAAGATGACAAATCTTACCCATTTATCAAAATCACGGTGAATGAACAGTACCCACGCTTGATGATTACCCGACAAATCAAAAAAGATGGTGCCATGTATTTTGGACCATACCCAGATTCTGGTGCTGCGACAGAAATCAAACGTCTGCTAGACCGCATTTTCCCATTTAAAAAATGTACAAATCCTGCTAACAAGGTTTGCTTTTATTACCATTTAGGTCAGTGTAAAGCTCATACCATCTGTCATGTGGAGCATGATTATTTTGTTGCCATGGCGCAAGATGTGAAGAATTTCTTGAATGGTCAAGATAACAAAATTGTTGATGGCTTAAAAGAAAAGATGCAAACAGCTTCTGACATGCTGGAGTTTGAACGCGCAGCAGAATACCGTGATTTACTGCAAGCCATCTCAACTCTTCGTACCAAACAACGTGTCATGAACCAAGATATGATGGACCGTGATATTTTTGGATATTATGTCGATAAAGGCTGGATGTGTGTGCAGGTTTTCTTTGTTCGCCAAGGAAAACTCATTCAGCGTGATGTCAACATGTTTCCTTACTATAATGACCCAGAAGAGGACTTCTTGACTTACGTCGGACAATTTTACCGCGACAGCAAGCATTTTATTCCAAAAGAAGTCTTTATTCCTCAGGACATTGACGAAGAATTAGTTAAAGCAGTTGTTGATACCAAAGTCATCAAACCACAACGTGGTGAGAAGAAGCAGCTGGTAAATCTTGCGACAAAAAATGCGCGTGTCAGCCTGCAACAAAAATTTGACCTGCTAGAAAAAGATATCCGCAAAACACATGGCGCTATTGAAAATATCAGTGAATTACTCAATATTCCAAAACCAGTGCGCATTGAAGCCTTTGATAACTCAAATATTCAAGGAACAAGCCCAGTTGCGGGGATGGTTGTCTTTGTAAATGGAAAACCAAGTAAGAAAGATTACCGTAAATTCAAGATTAAAACCGTTGTCGGCCCAGATGACTATGCTAGCATGCGTGAAGTCATTTATCGTAGATACAGTCGCGTGATGAAAGACGGATTGACTCCGCCAGATTTGATCATCATCGATGGTGGACAAGGTCAGGTCAATGTGGCGCGCGATGTCATTGAAAATAAACTTGGACTCGATATTCCAATCGCTGGTCTGCAAAAAAATGACAAGCACCAAACGCACGAACTACTCTTTGGTGACCCATTAGAAGTGGTCAAATTGCCACGAAATTCTGAAGAGTTTTTCCTCTTACAGCGTATCCAAGACGAAGTTCACCGATTTGCCATTACTTTCCACCGTCAACTCCGTTCTAAAAATTCATTCTCATCAAAACTCGATGGCATTGCTGGGCTTGGTCCAAAGCGCAAGCAATTACTCATGAAACACTTCAAGAGCTTGCCAAGCATTCAAAAAGCAGACGTGGACGACATCATCAACTGTGGTGTCCCACGAAACGTTGCCATAGCTGTTAAGGAAAAATTGGCTGAGGAGAAGAAATAGTAAGGAGATAATCGTGGTAGAAAATATTTTAATACTAGGGAATGGCTTTGATTTAGCGATGGAACGAAAAACCAGTTATGGAGACTTTTTAAGATTTTTGAATTCAATATCTTTTTTACTATATTGTCAAAAAGCTTATAATCGACAAATTGATGTTAAAAATTATGATTTTTTCTTAAAAGATTTTGATGATATTTTGGGAGATAGTGAAAGTGATTCGGAGGAAGACTTTCAGAATGAACTTGAGTTTTATAACTCAAGTTCTGATACAGTAAAATCTGATAAAGTTTAATTAGGTATTCTATTAGACTGTCTTTCAAATTATTTTAATGACAAGAAAATCCGACTAGTACCTTTTTTTGAAAAAAATAGGAATTTTAAAGCTTATAGTGAATCTGAGGGTGGAAATTTTAGAAGAGATTTATTGTCGAATCTGAAAAGTATCAGAGAAGAAAAAGGTGATATTGAATCAAAGTATTTTTTAGATGCTGACGTTATTGACGACTTAATTCAAATGGCTGGTACTAAAAATTACGAATGGTTGTTAAAAATCAGAGGCAATCTTTTTTTGATTTTATAAATGAAATTAAAGATAAACTTGGTGAAAAATGGTCAAGTATTGAGCTTATTATTTCTGATATAGCAGAAGCTATTGCTTATGTTAAAAAGCATTTAGAAGAGAATAGTCAAATTATTGAATGGAAGTCTACTCATGATTTAACTAAGTTGAAAAAGAAATTCATCACTAAGTCAAACTATATTGCATTTAAAGTTGTGATAGCACGTCTAAGTGGCTATAGATTTATATATACGGATAGTGGTTGGCAACAAATCGTTGATGTGTGCAATGAAGAATGTATTCAAGCACTTGAAGAGTTGACTGATTATCTAGAGTTTTACTTAACTTATCTTGATAAATTAGATTTTGATTCTGAACAAAGAATAGTTAAACAAGACAGTAGTTTAAATGTTGTTGGAGGGCTTGAAAATGCAAAAGTGTTAACATTCAACTACACAGATACTGCAAATAGATTATTTGGTATTCCTGAAGAAAATACTCATTTTATTCATGGAAGAATTGATTTTGCTCGTAAGCGAAAGTCAATTAATACTATGGTTTTTGGTATTGAGGATAAAGAGGAGAAAACTGAAAATATTAACCTTGATTTAATTTCTTATCAAAAATTTTATCAAAGAATAATAAAAGAGACAGGAAGTGACTATAGAAAATTCTTTGAAAAACCTAAAAATTCAGGTGAAACTGTTGATGATATGAATATTGTTGTTTTTGGACACTCGGTCGACCCTTTGGATAAGGAAATTTTCGAAAACTGTTTTGATTTAGCCAAAAAAAGAGTCGGAAAGTATAAGTTTATATTTAACTATTATGATGAAAAAGCTAAAAGAGAAATTGTTAATAGTTTAACTAAAATTTTAGGAAAAGAAAGAATGATATCATTAACAGCTGAACAAAAAGTTGCATTTGTAAAATGTGATGATGTCCAAAGAATGGAAAGAGAACTTTTGTAGTTGAAGTTAATACCATCTGAAAACATTCATGAAACTTTCTTTTTCTGATTGTAATCTATTTTAAACTGTGCTAACATGGATAGGGATTTTTAAGGAGATACGCATGTTTAAAAAAATGAAGCAAGGCCTCTCTCAGTTAAGTCAAAAAAGCACTTGGCTTCCAAGCATTGTGATTGTTTTGGTCGCCGTGTTACTCTTGCTTCCCCAATTAACGTCTCGTGGAGTGATTGCGGGTAGTGATTTCCTATTTCACTACAATCGTTTTTATGAGACGGCTATGCAAATTAAGACGGGTAACTTTAGTTATTTTATGTCACTGTATGGCTTTTACAGTTCAGGTCGAATTGTTAATGCTTTATATGGCCCGTATTTTGCTTATTTTCAAGGAATTTTGGTACTCATTAGTAAGAACTGGTATACCTATCAACTTTTGTCACGTTTCTTGTTGAGTGTGATTGCTGGTTTTTCGATGTATCGTTTGAATCGCAGAGCTTCTGTCAAAACGAAAATAGCCCTTGGTGTAGCAGTCTTTTACATGATGACCTTCTCGGTTCAATACTGGACGTTTAGACAAGGTTTTTCAAGCTGGGGTGCCGCTTTTATGCCGTGGTGCCTGATTCCAGCAGTTGATTTTGTCAGAACAAAAAGAGTTGAAGTGCTTCGTCTAGCAGTATCGGTTGCTGTTATGATGCAAGTCCACATGCTTAGCTGTTTCTTGTTAATCTTGGCTTATTTGCCATTTTACTTGTACGGCTTTTTCAAATCTGACAAGAAAAAAGAAGTCTTTTTCAAGGGTGTCCAAGCAGTCTTGCTAAGCCTTTTATTAACAGCAAACGTCTGGGCAGCTTTGGTTGTTGTCGGTCAAAGTAATAACCTGGTTGAACCTTTCGTCAATTCAAAACTCTATATTATGACAGTTAACCAGCGTAGCATTGAATGGCTACTAACGCCAAAAGCATTGGTTTTTGTGGTCTTGTATCAATTGTACTTCTCATTTAGACACTGGCGTCATTACGACACACTCTTGCGAGTAGTGACAGGGGCATTCTTTATTTTCTTGGTTTTATCAAGTAGTATTTTCCCATGGTACACGGTCAATAAATTGAATCTTCCTTTGGTAAATCTAATTCAATTTCCATTTAGATTCTTTGTGCCCGCAACGGTATTATTGTTGTTAGCGGCAGCTATGATTTTAGACAAATACTTCGATAAAAAATGGTCAAAATTTGTAGCTATTGGGCTAATCTTGGTGAATATCTTGAGCTTTGTGCAGTTGTCGCAATTGCAAGAAGAAAAGATTGATGATTATTACAATACGAAGCACCCTATTCAACGTAAAAAACATACTTTTATCTGGGGTAACCCTGCAGATGTCAGAGCAAGTTTTTATGATTCAGATAAATTCAAGCTACTAGATATCGTTTCAAAATCAACCCCAGATTATCTGCCAGCTGATAAATCAAATAAAGATAACAAGTACGTCCTATATGAAGAGTTTGTCCTTGGACATACGGATGCTTACAAAAAGACGCAAGGCGACAATGAGCTGGTATTTACTTGGACAGCTGATGCGAGTGGTTGGGCAATCATTCCAGTTGCAAAATACGCTGACACTGAGCTCATGCTTAATGGTAAAAGGCTTAGTCATAAGGACTACACTTTGTCAGGAATTGGCACGCCTACTGTTCAACAAAAAGCTGGAAAAAATACCTTGAAGATTACTTACCGCATTCGTACATGGTTTAAAGCTTTGATAGTGGTTAATATTTTATCTTGGCTTTCAGTTGTGATTTATCTCGGTATTAAAAAAATAACTTTAAGTAAGAAAGGCTAGGAAAAAATCCTAGTTTTTTCTTTTTTTGTATTTGTGTATGCGCTTCCGTAGTAAATAGCTGTAAAGTCTTTTTAAAAATGATAAAATAAAAGAGCATAAAAAAATTAAAAAGGAGGGTCGCTTAATGAAGTTTCTAGAATTGAACAAAAAGCGCCATGCCGTTAAAACATTCAATAGTAAACCTGTAGAATATAAAGATTTACGCACTGCAATTGAAATTGCTACCTTAGCACCTAGTGCTAACAATATTCAACCATGGAAATTTGTCATCGTCGAAGATAAAAAAGCGGAACTTGCTAAAGATCTTCCAAGTTTGAACAAAAAACAAGTTGAAGAAGCTCAATATGTTGTGGCACTCTTTACAGATACTGATTTAGTGCAACGCTCTCGTAAGATCGCTCGTATTGGGGTTAAATCATTGGATAATTCAAAACTTGGTTACTATATGGAAACATTGCCTGCTAGATATGCAGAATACGACGACAAGAGTAAAGGTGAATATCTTGCTTTAAACGCAGGACTTGTTGCAATGAACCTTGTGCTAGCTTTGACTGATCAAGATATTTCATCAAATATTCTTCTTGGATTTGACAAGTCTTTGACAAATGATATTCTAGATATTGATAAACGTTTTCGTCCAGAGCTCTTGATTACTGTTGGCTACAGTGATGATAAATCTGAACCAAGTTATCGTTTACCAGTCGACGAAATCATTGAGCGCCGCTAAGAGATTTTTAACGTTTATGCACCAAATCTAGTTAAGAATTTTCGCAAAACTAGGTTTACAAATCTTAAAATATGAGTTACTATGGGTTAGTTGACTCAAATGATAAACAATATAGTAGTTTTTCTGGTAAGGAAGAGCTACATTTATGGAGGAGTTATAAGAAATGACAGTAGACTTTAAAGCAGAAGTTGAAAAACGTAAAGATGCCATGATGGAAGACCTCTTTGCACTTTTGCGTATCAACTCTGAACGTGATGACAGCAAAGCTGACAAAGAACACCCATTTGGACCTGGTCCAGCAAAAGCTTTGGAACACTTTCTTGCAATGGCTGAACGAGATGGCTACAAAACTCGTAATATCGATAACTATGCTGGGGACTTTGAATTTGGTGAAGGTGACGAAGTACTTGGTATCTTTGCTCACTTGGACGTTGTGCCAGCAGGTAGCGGTTGGGATACAGATCCTTACGAACCAGTTATCAAAGACGGACGTCTTTATGCGCGTGGATCATCAGATGATAAAGGTCCTACAATGGCATGTTACTATGCCCTAAAAATCATCAAAGATCTTGGTCTTCCAGTATCTAAACGTGTTCGTTTCATCGTTGGTACTGACGAAGAATCAGGTTGGGGCGATATGGAATACTATTTCGCACATAACGGTTTGAAAGATCCTGATTTTGGATTCTCTCCAGATGCTGAATTCCCAATCATCAACGGTGAAAAAGGTAATATTACTGAATACCTTCACTTCGCAGGTGAAAATAACGGTGCTTTCACTTTGAATACTTTTGAAGCTGGTCTTCGTGACAACATGGTTCCAGAATCAGCAACAGCAGTATTTACAGCAGACAGCACTTTAGCTGAACTCCAAGAAAAACTTGCTGCTTTTACGGTTGCTGAAAATCTTAAAGCTGAGCTTGTTCAAGAAGGTGACGCTTTCCGCGCTACAGTAATCGGTAAATCAGCTCACGGTTCAACTCCAGAACTTGGTCTTAACGCAGCAACTTACCTTGCTAAATTCTTGGATCAATTTGCTTTTGATGGCGCAGCTAAAGTTTACCTTGATGTAACAGCTAACGTTCTTCACAAAGATTTCGCTGGTGAAAACCTTGGTGTTGCTTACACTGATGCGAAAATGGGTGCACTTAGCATGAACGCTGGTGTCTTCAAATTTGACCGCAACTCAGATGACAACACAATCACACTTAACTTCCGTTACCCACAAGGTACTGATTCTCAAACAATCAAAGCTGAGCTTGAAAAACTTAACGGTGTAACTAAAGTGACTCTTTCAGATCACGAACACACACCTCACTACGTTCCAGCTGATGATCCATTGGTATCAACACTTCTTTCAGTTTACGAAAAGCAAACTGGTTTGAAAGGTTACGAACAAGTTATTGGTGGTGGTACATTCGGTCGTCTTCTTAAACGCGGTGTTGCCTTCGGTGCTATGTTCCCAGATTACGTAAACACAATGCACCAAGCAAACGAATTCGCAGATGTTGAAGATCTTTACCGTGCAGCTGCTATCTACGCTGAAGCACTTTACGAATTGATCAAATAATACAGAAAAAAGAAGAGGATTTTTGCGTTAGCAAAAGACTCTTCTTTATTTTTAGAAAGAAGTGATTGTATGGATAGCCTTGAACAATTAGTGGCTGATATTATGGCTGATGAGCAAAATGCTTTATACACCGAGCAAGGTATTAAGCCACTTTTTACTGTTCCAAAAAATGCTCGTATCAATATTGTTGGCCAAGCTCCAGGTATTCGAGCGCAAGAATCGGGACTTTATTGGAATGACCCGAGTGGGGATAATTTACGAAAATGGTTAGGCGTTGACCGTGAGACATTTTATAACTCTGGACTTTTTGCGGTGGTACCCATGGATTATTATTTCCCAGGTAAGGGAAAATCAGGTGATTTAGCGCCTCGAAAAGGTTTTGCGGATAAATGGCACAAGCGCACCCTAGCTTTAGCACCCAATATAGAGTTACATATTTTAGTTGGTTCTTATGCGCAGCGTTATTATCTTCATCAAAAATCCTCAGCTAAGCTTACGGATACCGTCAAACACTATAAAGACTATTTGCCAGAATTTTTTCCATTGGTGCACCCATCGCCACGAAATAACATTTGGCAGTGCAAGAATCCATGGTTTGAAGAAGAAGTCATCCCAGACCTTCAAAAGCGTGTCAAAGCTATTTTAGAAAAATAGGTATTAAAAAACTCACCATCGTCTGGCGAGTTTTTCTTATTTCCCAAGACAGAATTGTGTGAAGAGTTTTGTGATTAATTCATCAGGTGCTGCATCACCTGTGACTTCACCGAGAATTTCCCAGCAACGTGTTAAATCAATTTGAAGAAGATCAACAGGCATTCCTAGTTCAAGCCCTTCATTGATGGCTTGCAAACTTTGCACCGCTTTTTCAATCAATGAAATATGGCGAGCGTTTGAAAGGTATGTTGCATCTTTTTCAACGATACCAGCGTTGTCAAAGAAGAGTTGGTTGATACGTTCTTCAATTAAATCAATGTTTTGATTGTTAAGAACTGAAATGCGAATCACATCATCAGGCAATTCATCAGCTTCAATTTTTTCAGGTAAATCAGTTTTATTAAGCAAGATAATGCGGTTGCTATCCTTACTGAGTTCAAGAAGAGCACGGTCTTGGTCAGTTAGCGCTTCAGAGCTGTTAAGGACAAGAAGGACCAAATCAGCTTCCTCAAGAGCTTTTTTAGAACGTTCCACACCGATTTTTTCAACCACGTCATCTGTTTCACGAATACCAGCGGTATCAACCAATTTCAAAGGCACACCTTTGATGTTGACGTATTCTTCAATCACGTCACGGGTTGTTCCTTCGATGTCAGTAACAATGGCTTTGTCTTCACGGAGCAGATTGTTCAAAAGACTTGATTTCCCAACGTTTGGACGACCGATGATAGCAGTTGACAAACCTTCGCGAAGGATTTTACCACGTTTTGCAGTAGCCAAGAGATTTTCCAAAAGACTTTGGAATTCTTGTGTTTTTTCACGAATAAGAGCTGTTGTCATTTCTTCCACGTCGTCGTACTCAGGGTAATCGATGTTTACCTCAACTTGAGCAAGGGTATTTAGAATTTCTTGACGGGTATCATTGATAAGTTTTGAAAGTGAACCATCTAGCTGTTTGACAGCAATGTTCATAGCTTTGTCAGTCTTAGCACGGATGATATCCATAACGGCTTCCGCTTGAGTCAAGTCCACACGACCATTCAAAAAAGCACGTTTGGTAAATTCACCAGGTTCAGCCAGACGAGCACCTTGACGAAGAAGGAGTTGCAAGATTTCGTTAGTAACGGCAACCCCACCGTGCGTATTAATCTCAATGACATTTTCACGTGTGAACGTTTTTGGTGCCAACATGACAGAGACCATAACCTCATCGAGGATTTCATCATTATCAGGATCAACAATGTGCCCGTAATTAATCGTATGTGAGGCAACTTTTGACAAATCTTTACCACGATAAACTTTTTGAGCAATAGCTAGCGCGTCAGTCCCAGAAAGTCGGACAATTCCGATAGCCCCTTCCCCTAGAGGTGTTGAAATCGCAGCAATAGTGTCGAATTCTTTTGTAATCATTTATGTCATTCCAATCTGTTATTTTCAAAAAAATATCTTATTTAATTGTAACGCAAAAAATTTTTTCAAGCAATAGAAGAGGGCTGAAAGTAAAGGAGCAGAAAAGCTACTTTTGAGTAATCCATTGTAGCGAAAACACCCTAAATCATGATATAATAGTTAGTTGGAAATAGGTAATTTTTGTTTTACATATAAATTTAGGTGAGGTTGTTATGGAAAAACTTAAAAAAATGGCTGGTGTTACAGCTGCTCAGTATGTGAAAGACGGCATGGTTGTTGGACTTGGAACTGGTTCAACAGCATATTTCTTCGTTGAAGAAATCGGTCGTCGTATGAAAGAAGAAGGTCTTAAAGTTGTCGGTGTGACAACTTCAAGCCAAACAACAGCTCAAGCAGAAGGTCTTGGTATTCCTTTGAAAGCCGTTGATGATATCGATGATATCGATGTAACTGTCGACGGTGCTGATGAAGTGGATAAAAACTTCAACGGCATCAAAGGTGGCGGCGGTGCTCTTCTTATGGAAAAAATCGTTGCTACACCAAGTAAAGAATACATCTGGGTTGTTGACGAATCTAAAATGGTCGACACACTCGGTGCTTTCAAATTGCCTGTAGAAGTCGTACAATATGGTGCTGACCGCATTTTCCGTGAATTTGAGAAAAAAGGTTACAAACCATCATACCGTATGGCGGATGGCGAACGCTTTGTGACTGATATGAAAAACTACATCATTGACCTTGACCTTGGCGTGATTGAAAATCCAGTTGAATTTGGTAAAGAATTGAAAGCTATGGTTGGTGTCGTTGAGCACGGTCTTTTCAACGGTATGGTTAACAAAGTTATCGTTGCTGGCAAAGACGGCGTTAAAATTTTAGAAGCTAAATAAAGAAAGTTTACAGGAGATGGTTTGACTGGTTCAGCCGATAGTCTCCTGTTTGCATGTTATCGTCATTATGATTTCTAATCGATTTGATTAGGAGGTTTTGGGTGCCAACCGTAACCACCCTAGAGTAGGAAAATTATGTCAACATTTAATCGTATTCATCTTGTCGTACTTGATTCAGTCGGAATTGGTGCAGCACCAGATGCCAATAACTTTGTCAATGCTGGTGTGCCAGACGGTGCATCAGATACACTTGGTCACATTTCAAAAACTGTAGGACTTAATGTTCCAAACATGGCTAAAGTTGGTCTTGGAAATATTCCTCGTGAAACTCCTCTAAAAACAGTTCCAGCTGAAGCTCTACCAACAGGTTATGCAACTAAACTTGAAGAAGTTTCTCTTGGTAAAGACACAATGACTGGTCACTGGGAAATCATGGGTCTTAACATTACAGAACCATTTGATACATTCCTTGGTGGATTTCCAGAAGAAATTTTAACTAAAATCGAAGAATTTTCAGGACGTAAAGTCATTCGTGAAGCTAACAAACCTTACTCAGGTACAGCAGTTATCGATGACTTTGGTCCACGTCAAATGGAAACTGGCGAGTTAATCATCTACACATCAGCTGACCCAGTACTTCAAATCGCTGCTCACGAAGATGTCATCCCAGTAGAAGAGCTTTACAAAATCTGTGAATACGCTCGTTCAATCACACTAGAACGTCCAGCTCTTCTTGGTCGTATCATTGCACGTCCATACGTTGGTGAACCTGGTAACTTCACACGTACAGCAAACCGTCGTGACTATGCCTTGTCACCATTTGCTCCAACAGTTTTGAATAAATTGGCTGACGCTGGTATTCCAACATACGGTGTTGGTAAAATCGATGATATCTTCAACGGTTCAGGTATCACAAACGACATGGGACACAACAAATCAAACATGCACGGTGTTGATACCCTTCTTAAAACAATGCAATTGCCTGAATTCACAAAAGGCTTGTCATTTACAAACTTAGTTGACTTTGATGCCATGTACGGTCACCGTCGTAACGCTCAAGGTTACCGTGATTGCCTTGAAGATTTCGACAAACGTGTGCCTGAAATCTTGGAAAGTATGAAAGAAGATGACCTTCTTCTAATCACTGCTGACCACGGTAATGACCCAACTTACACTGGTACAGACCACACTCGTGAATACGTTCCATTATTGGCATACAGCCCAGCATTTAAAGGAAACGGTGTCTTGCCAGTTGGTCATTTTGCAGATATCTCAGCAACAATTGCTGAAAACTTTGGTGTTGAAAAAGCAATGATTGGTGAATCATTCTTAGATAAATTAGTATAAGAGGTAATTATGTCTACAATTATTGAAAAAATTGAAGAAGCACGTCAGTTTTTAGTGTCACAAGCGTGTGATGCCCCAGAATTTGGACTTATTCTTGGTTCAGGTCTTGGTGAACTTGCCGAAGAAATTGAAAATGCTGTTGTTATTCCATACGAAAAAATCCCAAACTGGGGTAAATCAACAGTAGCAGGTCACGCAGGCCAATTGGTTTATGGTGACCTTGGTGGTCACAAAGTTATTGCTCTTCAAGGGCGTTTCCATTTTTACGAAGGAAATCCAATGGAATTGGTGACTTTCCCAGTGCGCGTGATGAAAGCTCTTGGTTGTAAAGGTCTTATCGTAACAAATGCTGCTGGTGGTATCGGCTTTGGTCCTGGTACATTGATGGCAATTTCTGATCACATCAACATGACTGGTCAAAATCCATTGATTGGTGCTAACCTTGATGACTTCGGACCTCGTTTCCCAGATATGTCAGATGCTTACACTGCTGAATACCGAGCAATCGCTCACAAAGTTGCTGAAAAAATCGGTATTAAACTTGACGAAGGTGTTTACCTTGGTGTGTCAGGTCCATGTTACGAAACACCTGCTGAAATTCGTGCCTTCCAAACTCTTGGTGCGGATGCTGTAGGTATGTCAACTGTTCCAGAAGTTATCGTTGCCGCTCACTCAGGCTTGAAAGTTCTTGGAATCTCAGCTATTACAAACCATGCTGCAGGTTTCCAAAGCTCACTTAACCACGAAGAAGTTGTTGCTGTTACACAACAAATCAAAGAAGACTTCAAAACACTTGTCAAATCAGTTTTGGCAGAACTATAATTTAGGAAATTTACCTTAAAACGTATTTAAAAAGTATTTTTTAGATGCATTTACAAAATAATCGATTTAAACATTTTAGCTACTGTTTACGTTTTGGAGGAGTGCTGATTTTAACAGCTTTAATAGCTGGTTTAGGTGGCATCTTACTTCATGAATTTTTAGACTTAATTGAGTACCTGGTTTTTGGTCACGGCGAGACATCGACCACTCAAGCGGTTTCGTCCAAGCAGTTCATTTTGATTGTCCTTGCAGGGATTATCTCAGCGATTCTCTGGTATTTTCTACAACGAAAAAATCGTCAGATTATTTCTGTCAAATCTCAGATGAAAGCTGAAAATCCAGCATCGAGAATGCCAAAACTTTGGATTCATTTGACCAATATTTTCTTGCAAGTGGCCTCTGTTGGTGCAGGCTCACCAATCGGAAAAGAAGGAGCGCCTCGCGAACTTGGTGCCTTGGGAGCTGGACGTGTATCTGACTACTTGAAACTAACCTTACAAGATAGAAAGCTCGCAATTGCTTGTGGGGCTTCGGCTGGTCTAGCGGCAGTTTATCAAGTACCAGTTGCCAGTATCTTTTTCGCCTTTGAAACGCTTGGGTTGGGAATTTTAGTTCTTAATCTGATTTCCGTCTCAGTAACGACAATTTTAGCAAGCATCGTAGCAGGAGTGGTCATCTCAGATGCGCCACTTTATGAGACTGCTCAAGTAACGCTGGATGTAAAGACTGCTATTTTGGCAATGTTTCTTGTGGTTCTCATCTCGCCAATAGCGCAGCTATTTCGCAGACTTACCCAAAAAGCACAAGCCCAAAAAACGACTGACCACAACGTTTTATGGCGCTTACCACTGACTTTTCTACTATTAGCTAGTTTATCGCTTATTTTTCCTGAGATTTTGGGAAATGGCGGAGCTATGGCACAAGCTGTCTTTGATGGTATGACTGTTCAGTATGCTGCTGTGATTGTTGTCGTTAAGGCGTTTGTGGTCTTGCTGACGCTAAAAAATGGCGCATACGGTGGAACCTTGACTCCCTCATTTTCAATGGGAGCAGTTCTGGGATTTCTTGGTGCTGTGCTTTGTAGCCAAATCTTTCCAACTATTTCACTAGCCTCAGCTATGCTCATCGGCTCAAGTGTATTCTTAGCAATCACAATGAATGCACCTCTGACAGCGGTAGGCTTAGTTGTCTCATTTACAGGACAAAAGCTTCAAGCCCTGCCAGTCTTATTAATCGCAGTAGCGCTAGCTATTGTCATCAAAAAACTTATTGAATATATTGAAAGGAAAATTTATGTCAATCCATATCGAAGCCAAACAAGGCGAAATCGCAGATAAAATCTTACTTCCGGGAGACCCACTCCGTGCAAAATTCATCGCTGAAAACTTCCTAGAAGATGCTGTTTGCTTTAACAATATTCGTGGCATGCTTGGTTTCACAGGTACTTACAAAGGTGAACGTGTCAGTGTTATGGGAACAGGTATGGGTATGCCATCAATTTCTATCTACGCGACTGAATTAATCCAATCTTACGGCGTTAAAAAATTAATCCGTGTCGGAACAGCTGGCTCGCTTAATAAAGATGTTCACGTGCGTGAACTCGTCCTTGCACAAGCAGCAGCAACAACATCAAGCATGATTAAAAATGAATGGCCACAATATGATTTTCCACAAATTGCTGATTTTACCTTGCTTGACAAAGCCTACCATATTGCGCAAGACCTTGGAATGACAACACACGTTGGTAGCGTGTTGTCTGTTGACGCTTTTTATTCAGATTTTGCTGAAAACAATGTCAAACTCGGGCAACTTGGTGTGAAAGCTGTTGAGATGGAAGCCGCTGCACTTTACTATCTCGCAGCAAAACACGGCGTTCAAGCACTCGGTATCATGACGATTTCTGATAGCCTTGTTGCTGACGAAGACACAACCGCTCAAGAACGCCAAACCACTTTCACAGACATGATGAAAGTCGGTCTTGAGACTCTTATTGCAGATTAATGCAAGAAATATACGAGACGATAGACATCCTTTTGGATGTCTATGCTTATAATCACGCTTGGAAAATAGCAGAGCAGCACAGTGATTTTCCAGCGCAAAGCCGTTATCTTTTAGAAATGTTAAAAGAGCGTAGGGAACTTAACGTTGACTTTGCTTTTTCACATGCAGCAGAAAATCAAGCGATTTTAGTCAATTATGGCGTTTCAATCGTTAGCAATGCGTATGAAGAAGAACAATTAGCAAATTATATTATGGATTTGGAAGCTAAGGTGAAAAATGGCAATATCATTGATTTTGTCCGCTCTGTTAGTCCAATTCTATATAGGCTCTTTCAACGTCTTGCCAAACGCGAAATTCCAAATTTGGAAAACTATATCCACGATGCTAAAAATGACCAGTATGATACTTGGCTGTTTACAAAAATGAAGCAGAGCGACTATGCTATTTTTCATAGATACCTTAAGATTCGTCGTGATGGCAAAGTGACTTCAAAAGCTTTGGCAGAACTCTTACAATACGGACAACTTCCTAAGGAAATTAAACAGTTAATCAGCGAACTTCGTAATTTTGAAAAATCCGTTCGGAATCCCCTAGCCCACCTCATTAAGCCTTTTGACGAAGAAGAACTGCACCGAACAACAAATTTCTCATCCCAAGCCTTTCTAGATAAAATCATTGCCCTTGCTACCTATGCAGGCGTCAAATATAACAAAGAAAAATTCTATTTAGACCAAGTTAATGACATTATCAAAAGTGAGTTGAAGAGAAATGGATAGAACATAAAAACTCTTGGACAATGTCCAAGAGTTTTTAGTTATCAAATTGTACTTCTTCAAGTAGATAATCGATAAAACGTTCACCCATTTTTGAAAGATTAGCCTTTTCGTGGCGAATGTAGACAATATCGATCATGTCTTCAACGTCAAGCGGAATTGATACGATGTCATCACCATTAAGGTTGCTATTTAAGATACCTGTTGCAATAGTGTAGCCGTCAAGACCAATCAAGAGATTGAAAAGCGTCGCACGGTCACTGACAACGATTGATTTTTTGTGTGGGATTTGTGACAAGATTTCTTCAGAGAAGTAAAAAGAGTTGTGAATTCCTTGATCGTAGCTAAGATAAGGAAATTCTTCCAAATCTTCCATAGTCACCAGTGTCTTTTCAGCTAGCGGATTATTTTTGCTGACAAAAATGTGCGGACGAGTTTTGAAAAGACTAGTATAAGTCAAATGATTGTCATCAAACATCTTTGTCAAGACATCACGGTTGTAGCTGTTTAGAAAAAGCACCCCGATTTCAGAACGAAAATTTTTGACGTCATCAATGATTTCGTATGTTCGGGTTTCACGAAGGAAAAGCTCATAGCGTGTCATGTCTGTCTTTTTCAGAAGTGAAACAAAAGCATTCACCACAAAAGCATAGTGCTGTGCAGAGACGCTAAAGAGCTCACGGTTGGTGTTTTTGCTCTTGTAACGTTCCTCTAAAAGTGCTGTTTGTTCAAGTATTTGGCGCGCATAAGAAAGAAACTCAACCCCGTCTTTTGTCAGAGTGATTCCCTTAGGATTACGAATAAAAATCTCAATCCCCATCTCGCGTTCTAAGTCACGAACGGCATTTGACAAACTTGGCTGAGTGATGAAGAGTTGTTTTGCAGCCTCGTTCATACTGCCCGTTTCCACGATTTTAACGATGTAGTGTAATTGTTGTATTCTCATAGCCTTAGTTTAGCTCAAAATCGCAAATCCCGCAAGTAGTGGAAATACTATTGATGTGAAAGCGATAAAAAGACAAATTTTTGGATTAAAAGTCTAAAAATAAATGGAAGAAGCTTTTCTAATGATAACGTTTCCAATTTTTAATGCTTAAAAGATTATTTTGTTTGGAAGTTATATCTAAAAATGGATAAAATTTGAAAAATGTACAAAAACTTACGCTAAAAAGCGAATGATTACATTATGGTATCTTTCTTTTCGAAAATATAACAAAAAAACGTAACAAACACATAAAAACAGTATTTTTAAAAGAAGTAAAACGTTATCAAAACTAATATTTATAAAAAAGTATAAGAATTATCATGTAAAGTTACAGTTTTTTAGAAATTGCAATAAGCCTTATAAAGTGGTAAAATAAGAACGTTAATGATTAATTAGGAAGCGAAGATTTATTAAAATGCCGACTCACTCACATCATCATGATAGTTACCATGGTCACCATCACAGTAGTCATCATAAGCACCATAAGAGCTCACGGCGGCGCTCTCGATTTGCTGATTTGAAGATTGTGAATGCGATGCTTTTACTCCTGTATGCTGTACTTGCTGGTCTTACCACATATATGATGTATGCTCATCATATCTTGGCATTTAGGCATCTTAACGTTGTTTATAGTATTATATTAGTAGCTATTTTTGCTTTGTGTTTAACATTGAGCATTCTTAAAAAGAGCAGGGTTCTAACAACAGTGCTTTTGGTTGTCTTTTCTATCATTGCTGCAGTTTCCCTCTTTGCCTTTAAGTCATTGGTCGATGTAGCACATAATATGAATGAAACAGCCTCTTACTCAGAGATTGAGATGGGTGTGGTTGTTCCAAGCAATAGCTCAGTTAATGATGTATCTGACCTCACAAGTGTTCAAGCACCGACAGATGCTGACGGTAGCAATATCAATGAACTGTTGTCTCATATTAAGTCAGAAAAGGGAGTAGATTTAGCGACAGAAAAAGTTGATTCTTATCAAGCTGCTTATGAGAACTTAGTTAACGGATCAAGTCAAGCTATGGTCTTTAACAGTGCTTATTCAAGCTTGCTTGAAATGTCTTATGAGAACTACCAATCAAATCTTAAGACCATTTATTCTTATAAGATTAAGACAAGCATCAAAGACGAAGCAAAAGCACATGATTCAAATGTCTTTAATATTTACATCAGTGGTATTGATACCTATGGTTCAATTTCAACGGTTTCACGTTCAGATGTCAACTTAATCTTAACAGTCAATATGAATACTCATAAGATTTTGATGACGGAGACGCCTCGAGATGCTTATGTTAAGATTCCAGATGGTGGCGCTGATCAATATGATAAATTAACCCACGCTGGTATCTATGGCGTTGAAACCTCAGAGAAGACTCTTGAAAACCTCTATGGTATCACCATTGACTACTATGCTCGTCTTAACTTCGATTCATTCTTGAAGTTGATTGATGCACTAGGTGGTATTACGGTTTATAATAGTCAGGCATTTACAAGTCTTCATGGTAACTATGATTTTCCAGTTGGAAATGTGACTCTTGATTCTGATAAAGCTCTCGGTTTTGTTCGTGAACGTTATAGCCTCGAACATGGTGATTATGACCGCGGTAATAACCAAATGAAAGTCATTCAAGCAATCCTTAATAAAATGACTTCGTTAAAATCGGTTTCTAATTATTCAACGATTATTTCAAATGTACAAGATTCAATTCAGACAGATATGAAACTTGACACTGTGATGAAATTGGTCAACAGTCAATTGGATTCAGGTGAGAAATTTACTATTACATCACAAGAAGTAACAGGTACAGGTTCTACTGGTGAGTTGACTTCGTATGCCATGCCAACTGCAAGTCTTTATATGATTCAGTTGGATGATGCTAGTGTTGCTAAAGCTTCGCAAGCCATTAAAGATGTTATGGAAGGTAAATAAGTTAGATGATAGATATTCACTCGCATATCATTTTTGACGTGGATGATGGACCATCTACTATTGAAGAAAGTTTAGCTTTGATTGGGGAAAGTTACCGTCAGGGCGTACGCACCATCGTCTCAACGTCACACAGACGACGCGATTTGTTTAAAACACCAGAGGAAAAGATCTGGGAAAACTTCAAGCAAGTCAAGGAAGCGGCAGAAGCTAAGTTTGAAGGACTTGAGATTTTATATGGTGGCGAACTCTACTATAATAATGCGCTTCTTGAGAAGTTAGAACATCATAAAGTTCCTCGAATGGCAGGTACTCAGTTTGCTTTGATTGAGTTTAGCATGAAGACCTCGTGGAAGGACATTCATGACGGACTAACAAAAGTCCTCATGCTTGGGGTCACACCTATCATCGCTCATATCGAACGTTACAATGCCCTTGAAAATCAAGAAGACCGCGTATGCGAATTGATTAACATGGGTTGTTACACACAGATTAATAGTGCTCATGTCTTAAAGCCAAGACTTTTTGGTGACAAGAATCGTGTCTTTAAAAAACGTGCACGCTATTTCTTAGAGAAAAATTTGGTTCATATCGTAGCAAGTGATATGCATAACTTAGGACCTCGTCCGCCTTACATGGACCAAGCACGAGACATTCTTACTAGAGACTTTGGTGATAGACGTGCTTTCGATCTTTTTGAAGGAAATGCTAAAACTTTATTAGAAAATAAATATTTATAGGAGAATGTATGAATACAAATGATAATGCAAGCATCGAAATTGACGTTTTGTACTTGTTGAGAAAGTTATGGAGTAAAAAATTCTTTATCATCTTTGTCGGATTGCTTGTGGGAACAATTGCTCTATTAGGAAGTGTCTTCTTTATTAAGCCTAAGTATGCCTCTACGACACGTATCTACGTTGTTAGCCGTAGCAGCGATACAAGTCTTACTAACCAAGACCTTCAAGCAGGGTCTTACTTGGTTAACGACTACAAGGAAGTTATCACATCAAGTGAAGTCTTGTCATCAGTTATCGACCAAGAAAAACTCTCAATGTCTGCTAGTGAACTTTCTAAAGACATTGCGGTAACTATCCCAACAGACACACGTGTGATTTCTATCTCAGTCACTGACACTGATGCACAAAGAGCTTGTGATATTGCAAATACTGTTCGTGAAGTTGCGGCTGAAAAGATCAAAGCTGTTACAAAAGTTGATGACGTGACAACCCTTGAATCTGCGACAAAACCAAGCCACCCATCATCACCAAATGTTAAGAAAAATGCTGCTATTGGTGCTCTTGCTGGGGTATTCTTAGCTGTTGTTGGTATCTTAGTAGCAGAAGTGCTTGATGATCGTGTGCGTCGTCCAGAAGATATCGAAGAAGTCCTTGGTATGACCCTTCTTGGTGTGGTACCAGACGTCGATAAATTATAAAGAAAGGAATTGTATAACTCATGCCACAATTAGAATTAGTTAGAGCTAAAGCTCAAATGATTAAATCATTGGAAGAATACTACAATTCTATCCGTACCAATATCCAATTTAGCGGTCGTAATCTTAAAGTAATTGCATTAACTTCTGCTCAATCTGGCGAAGGAAAATCAACAACGTCTGTTAACCTTGCAATTTCTTTTGCGCGTGCAGGTTTCCGTACACTTTTGATTGATGCAGATACACGTAATTCAGTCATGTCAGGAACGTTTAAATCTAATGAACGTTATCAGGGGTTGACAAGTTTCTTGTCTGGAAATGCAGAGTTGTCAGATGTCATTTGTGATACAACGGTTGATAATCTCATGGTGATTCCAGCTGGGCAAGTTCCACCAAATCCAACATCATTGATTCAAAATGATAACTTCAAATCGATGATTGAAACTGTTCGTGGACTTTACGACTATGTTATCATTGATACACCACCGCTTGGTTTGGTTATTGATGCTGCTATCCTAGCACACCATTCAGATGCTAGCTTGCTTGTAGTAAAAGCGGGAGCTGATAAACGTCGTACAGTTACAAAACTAAAGGAACAATTGGAACAAAGTGATTCAGTTTTCCTTGGCGTTATTCTGAATAAATATGATATTCACTTAGATAAGTATGGTTCATATGGTAGTTACGGTGGGTACGGTAGTTATGGTAATTATGGAAAAAGTGAAGAAAAAACAAAAATTGGTAGAGGTAAACGAAAAAAATAGCTGATACTTTTACCTTAGAGTAGGGAACAGGGAGTTATATGTATAGCGAAGATTCGAAAAAGAAAGTTTATTACCTTGTGTCGGATATTATAGCGTTAGTGGTAAGTTACCTCATCTTAGCACAATTTTATCCTTATCATCTTTTTGATAGTAAATTCTTTGCAGTTGTTTTTGGGATTCTGATTGTGATTGTTAGTGTTTTGAGCGATGAATACTCTTCAATTACAAATCGTGGTTATTTAAAAGAATTGAAAGTATCTGTGATTTATGGTATGAAAGTTTTAGTTTTATTTACTTTTGTACTGATACTTGGAAAAATTCGTTTTATCCATGACATTTCACAGATGTCTTACTTCTTCTTGGGACAAATATTTATTGTAGTAAGTCTTTTTGTCTTCATTGGACGTATTTTAGTTAAGAATCTTTTCAAAAGTCATGCAACAGACATTAAACAGGTATTGTTTGTCACGGATTTTACGAATGGTAAGGAAGTCATTAAAGAACTTAATAATTCCAATTACCATATTGCTGCTTATATCAGTCGTCGTGATAATCCTGACATTTCACAGCCTATCTTAAAAAGTACTAAAGAAATTAGAGATTTTGTGGCAAATCACCAAGTTGACGAGATATTTGTTGCCAAAAATCACCAAGATGATTTTATAGAATTTGCTCATTGCTTAAAATTGTTAGGAATTCCAACGACAGTAGCTGTTGGGAATTATTCGGACTTCTATGTTGGAAATAGTGTTCTAAAAAAATTAGGTGATACGACCTTCATAACGACAGCATTCAATATTGTAAAATTCCGTCAAATTGCTTTAAAACGTCTTATGGATATTGCAATGGCTTTAGTTGGCTTAGTGATTACTGGGATTGTAGCTATTATTATTGCACCGATAGTCAAGAAACAATCACCAGGACCTCTAATTTTCAAACAAAAACGTGTTGGTAAAAACGGTAAAGTTTTTGAAATTTACAAATTTAGAAGCATGTACACCGATGCCGAAGAACGCAAAAAAGAATTACTAGCGCAAAATGATTTGGATACTGACTTAATGTTTAAGATGGAAGATGACCCTCGTATCTTCCCATTTGGACATAAGTTACGTGATTGGTCACTTGATGAATTACCACAATTTATCAATGTCCTAAAAGGTGAAATGTCTGTTGTGGGCACACGTCCACCAACGCTTGATGAATATCATCACTATGAATTGCATCATTTCAAACGATTGACTACCAAGCCAGGAATTACTGGTTTATGGCAAGTTAGTGGCCGTAGTGACATTACCGACTTTGAAGAAGTCGTAGCACTTGATATGAAGTATATCCAAAACTGGAGCATCAGTGAAGATATTAAAATTATTGCCAAAACATTTGGAGTCGTACTAAAAAGAGAGGGAAGTAGGTAGGGTCCCTCTTCATTCTTGTATTGGGAGAAAAAATGAAAAGTGTCTATATTATAGGTTCAAAAGGAATACCAGCAAATTATGGTGGGTTTGAAACCTTTGTAGAAAAACTAACTGAAAATCAAAAAGATAAAAATATCAAATATTATGTGGCATGTATGCGAGAAAACTCTGCTAAATCAAATATCACAGATGATATTTTTGAACATAATGGAGCAACTTGTTTTAATATTGATGTGCCAAATATTGGTCCTGCACGAGCAATTGCCTATGACATCGCTGCTCTAAACAGGTCGATTGAAATCGCAAAAGAAAATAGTGATGTTAATCCAATTTTTTATGTTTTAGCTTGTCGCATCGGACCATTCATTAATCATTTTAAAAGGCAAATCCACGCTCTTGGTGGTCAATTATTTGTTAATCCAGATGGACATGAATGGATGCGTCAAAAATGGAGTGCCCCTGTTCGTCGTTATTGGAAAGTTTCTGAGTCATTGATGGTAAAACATGCTGATTTATTGGTATGTGATAGTAAGAATATTGAAAAATATATCCAAGATGACTATAAAAAATATTCACCAAAGACAACTTACATCGCTTATGGAACAGAGCTTGAAAAATCTAGCCTTTCTTCAAAAGACCGTGTCGTACGTGAATGGTTTTCAGAAAAGGGAGTTTCAGAAAATAATTATTACCTTGTTGTTGGACGCTTCGTTCCAGAAAATAACTATGAGGCAATGCTTCGTGAGTTTATGAAGTCAAATACAAAAAAAGATTTTGTGTTGGTTACTAATGTTGAACAAAATGACTTTTACGAAAAATTGAAGAAAGAAACAGGTTTTGACAAAGACTCTCGCATCAAATTTGTAGGAACTGTTTATAATCAAGAACTTCTTAAATATATTCGTGAGAATGCTTTTGCTTATTTCCATGGTCATGAAGTTGGTGGTACAAATCCTTCATTATTAGAAGCCCTGTCTTCAACTAAGTTAAATCTTCTCCTAAATGTCGGTTTTAACAGGGAAGTGGGGGAAGATGGTGCAATATATTGGGAAAAGGAGAATCTTCATAAAGTCATTGAAGAAAGTGAACGATTATCACAAGATAGAATTGATGAAATGGATAAGTTATCAACAAAACAAGTAAAAGAAAGATTTTCTTGGGACTTTATTGTTGATGAGTATGAAAGGTTGTTTACTAAGGAATAATCAATGAAAAAAATTCTTTATTTACATGCGGGATCTGAATTTTATGGTGCGGACAAAGTATTGCGAGACTTGATTGCTGGTTTAGATAAGACACAGTTCGAGCCCCATGTCATTTTACCAAGTGATGGTATTCTTGTTGGAAAACTAAGAGAAGCTGGTGCAAAAGTATCGGTGATTGAGTACCCGATTTTAAGAAGAAAATATTTTAATCCCAAAGGTTTTATTGAGTATATTGTGAAATACAGAAAGTATTCACAATTAATTTGTAACTATGCAAGGCTCCATAATATTGAGATTATCCATAACAATACAACAGCTGTACTTGAAGGAATTTATGTTAAGAATAAGTTGCATATTCCTTTGATATGGCACGTTCATGAAATTATAGTAAAACCTCGATTTATTTCAAATTTCATCAATATGTTGATGGGGAGATTTGCTGATAAGATTGTAACAGTATCACGGGCTGTAGCGAATCATATCAGTCAGTCTCCTCATATTAAGGATAATCAAGTCAGTGTCATTTATAACGGAGTAGATAATAAGGTATATCATCAATTGGATGCACAGTTTATCCGACAAAAATTTGACATTGAAGAAGATACTCTTGTCATTGGTATGATTGGTCGTGTCAATGCATGGAAAGGACAAGGAGATTTTCTAGAAGCAATAACTCCGATATTAGAACAAAATCCAAAAGCTATTGCCTTTATGGCTGGTAGTGCTTTTGAGGGAGAGGAGTGGCGTGTACAGGAACTTGAAGAAAATATTACTAAACTGAGCGTTGCTTCTCAAGTTAGACGGATTGATTACTATGCCAATACTACCGAGTTATATAATATGTTTGATATTTTTGTTCTACCAAGTACCAATCCAGACCCTCTACCAACAGTTGTATTAGAAGCAATGGCATGTGGTAAAGCTGTTGTCGGTTACCGACACGGTGGTGTTTGTGAAATGGTAAAAGAAGGTGAAAATGGGCTTTTGGCAGAAGCGAATCAACCTGAAGCACTTTCAAAAATAATCGAAAAATTAGTGGTGTCTCACGATTTACGAACAACCTTTGGAAGGAATTCTGTAGAGCGCCAGAAGAAGCTTTTTTCATTGGACAGTTACATTGCTAATTTTTCAAAACTCTATAAAGGTTTGTAATATGAATATTGAAAACATAAAAAAAAAAGACTGAAGCCCATTATATATCCTATTATAAACTTTGTCTCACGAAGACGATTAAAAAATAAAGATTTTACTATTATTTGTTATAATTGCTGGGCAGGTAAAGTTTATCAAGAATTGGGAATACCCTACCAAACGCCATTTGTAGGATTGTTTATCTTCTCACCTGATTATATTAAGTTACTTAATAATTTAGACTATTATTTGAAATCAGGAGGCCAGTCACTTAGATTTGTTAGAGAATCTAAATATATTAAGGAATTTAACAATAGCTATCCACTTGCTCTTTTAGATGATATTGAAATTCATTTTTTACATTATCAAAGCGAGAGTGAAGCACGAGAAAAATGGCAGCGTCGTTTAGCACGTATTCATTGGGATAATCTTTATTTTAAATTCAATGATAATGACCAATGCAGTTATGAATTAATGAAAATATTCGATAATCTCCCCTTCAAGAGTAAAGTGATTTTTTCTTCAAAGGATTATGAAGATTTAACATCATTGGTGCATTTTAAATCCAGAGAAAAAGAGAGACATGTTGGTATTGACCTGAAAATTTATCATCGATATTTCAATGTGGTTAACTGGTTGAATAAAGGTGGAGAGGATTTAAGTGCCGATTAATAAGATATGAGGAATTTATGAAACCATTACTTAGTGTAATAGTACCAGTTTATAATGTGGAAAAATATTTAAAAAGGTGTTTAGAAAGTATTCTGGTACAATCTTGGAATGATTATGAGATTATTCTTGTTGACGATGGAAGTACAGATAGTTCTGCTCAAATATGTGATTTGTATGCAGAGAAATATAAAATGATAAGAGTGATACACAAAGAAAACAAAGGACTGTCTGATACTAGAAATCGAGGTATTGAGAAAGCTTCTGGAGAGTATGTATATTTTCCAGACTCAGATGATTGGCTTGAACCGAATACTTTTTCAGAATTGTCTGATGTCATTGAAGAATTAACGTATGACATCATTTCTTTTAACAGAGAATTTGTTACTTCTGAGGAAGATAAGTTGATTTCAGCTAAATCTCGTATTCAGAAATTATCAGGTAAGCAAGCCTTACTTGAAATGTTGAACCAAGGGGATGTAACAGGATTTGCTAATGACAAAATTTATAGGAAAAAGCTATTTCTTGATAATGATATTGAGTTCCCGGTTGGAAAATATTATGAAGATTTGGGAACAAACTATAAGTTATTTCTTAAAGCTACTAAAGTTTATGTTACTAATCAAAAATATTATCATTATTTGATTACGAACCCAGACTCAATTACACAGTCTTGGAATGAGCAGAAATTGCAAGATATGTTTGGCTTTTATCGAGAAATTTATTATTCTCCACTTGTTCGTGAAAAATTTGAAGAACTTGAGATAGAAATTTTACAAGCCTATTACATTAATGGATTAATACATATTTTATCGAGTTTATATAAATCGAATATATCAGCCCAATATTCAGATATAGAGAAAGATATAAAGCAAGAGATTGTCAAAAATAGTCTTGGTGTGACTAAATTATTAAATCAGCCCAATAAGATAAAATATCTATTATATAAGCTTGGATTGTTAAAAATTTTATTTGAAACTCAGTCAAAATTATTGAGATATAGGTAAAGATTCATGAAAAAGACATTGTTACTATTTGAGCAAATTGATTCATTTGAACAATTTTTTGCTTCAGCAATCTCAGATTTCCCAAATGTTGAGGTTTCTACTCCATATAAAAAAGTTTCTTCAAATGTAATGCACAACATACGAGCAGTTTCTAAAAGGTTGCCAATTGACTTTATTCATACATTTTGGCTAGAGGATTGGAAAAAAAATTTTAATGAATATAAGACGATTGTCGTTTTTGATAATGCGATTACACCTAGACTTCTAGAGTTCATAAAAAAAAATACATTAGAGGATTCTGAATTAAAGATATGGCTTTGGAATGTTCCTAATGAGAGAATTGATTATTTAAAAGATACTTTCGATGTTTATTGCTTTGATAAGAATTATTCAAAGGAGTATGGGCTAACCTTTTTGGAACAGTTTTACATTTTGGATAGTGTTAATCTTGATGAAAAAACAGATGTCTTGCGAGATTTTTATTTTGTTGGAGCTGATAAAGGTCGTATACAGCAACTGGATCAATTAGCTGGAATGATAGAGGAGTCAGAGTTGACCTATCTGTTTGATGTTTTTAGTGACGATAAACAGTCGAATCGTAGTGGAATAAATTATCTTGATAGTAAAATTACCTACCCTGAAATTATCAAGAAAATTCAAGAATCAAAGGTGATTGTAGAAATCAATAAAGAGGGACAAGCGGGTCTAACTTTACGGGCATTGGAAGCTATTTTTTATGGTAAAAAATTAGTTACTAACAATTCCAATATCAAGAAGTATGATTTCTACAGTCCTAATAATATTCTTGTGCTAGGTGATGAAAGCTCTTTGGATTTGATAGAATTTTTAAACAAACCATATCAGATTTTGCCGAAACACATTATTGCAAAGTACTCATTCAGTAATTGGTTGAATCGTATGACAAAATTTAATAGGAGAGAAAAATGAAAGTGACTTTTTGCCTTCCTGAAATAAGTCAAGTTCCTATGGGAGGTTATAAAATTATTTTTGAATATGCAAATCGATTGCAAGAAAGGGGACACAAGGTAACTATTGTCTTTTTAACACATAATGTGTGGAGTCGACTAACCAATAACAAGAAGATTAAATCTATCGTAGGGAAGATTAGAGGACGGAATGAACCATCGTGGTTTCATTTAAATTCTGAAATACAAAAAATAATGACACCTTATTTAGATGGTCGAGAGTTTCCTGACGCAGATTTTATTTTTGCAACTGCAGTAACAACAGCTAAGATTGTTAAAGAATTACCATCTCGTTGTGGTAAAAAATGTTATTTTATTCAAGATTTTGAAACATTTATACTTCCAGAGGATGAAGTTGTTGAATCTTATAAATATGGTTTTCTAAATTTCACAGTTTCAAATTGGTTGAGTAATATTGTGGGAGCGTATACAAGTGATAAAACAATCTGCCTTCCAAATCCTATAGATACTGAAAATTTTAAAGTGATAACTCCTATAAACGAACGTAATCCTTACACATTGGGGATGCTTTATCATGAAGGGGAGCATAAAGGAATTCCCTACGCTTTAGAAGCCATTGATATAGTCAAAAAAAAATATAAGGATGTTGTGGTTAACATTTTTGGTGTACCGAATCGTCCAGAATCGTTACCTGATTATTTTAGATATGTACAGAAAGCAAATCAGAATGATTTATTGAGCTTATATAATGCTACTTCAATTTTTATTTGTGCAACAATTGATGAGGGCTTTGGTTTAACAGGCGCTGAGAGTATGGCTTGTGGTTGTGCATTAGTTTCTACAGCTTATAATGGTGTTTTTGAATATGCAGTAAATGCCGAAAATGCTTTATTGTCTCCCGTGAGAGATAGTAAAGCATTAGCTGAAAACATCATAAAACTTATCGAAAATGACCCTTATCGTCAGTCGTTAGCTAAAAAAGCTAGCGAAACTATAAGTGAAAGATCATGGGATAAAACAATTCAAAAATTAGAAACAGTTTTGGCAAGTGAACTAGATATGGGTAGAGGTTAATATGATTAGAATAGAGAGAGTGATAAATTTCTTTTTTTATATCAATGTTGTTCTGTACATGTTTTCTTTGTCTAACATTCCATTTTTATTTCATATGGAGTTTATAAATGTTATACCAACTGTTTTAGGATTACTAGCTTATATGATGTACTATTATAAGGCAAGAAAACTTCCAACTAATTCAATGCCATCTTTACTATTGCTACTTTTGTATACCTTCTTTGTAGTATTGTTTTGGAAAAAATTTGATATCGATTGGTCGCTAGTAAGTCTATTAATATATGTTCCATTGATTGAGTCTGAAAATAAGGGCTTTATCCGTGGGCTTATACTTGTTAAATTATTTGTATTAATGATTGTTGTAGTATTGTCACTTCTTGGAATAATAACTGATACCGTTTACTTGAAATTAAGTGGTGTCAGTCATTCACTTGGTTTTTTTCATCCTAATACGTTAGGAGCAGTCAGTTTATCTATTTTCTTTGACTGTTTTATATTATTTCAAGAGTTGAGAAAACAATATTTTACATTTTTTCTTCTTACAGTATTATACATAGTCTATCACCTAACATTTTCAAGAACATCAATTCTTATAGCTGGACTAGGATTATTAATTTATGCATTCCGTAAGATATTGTCGAGTTATGTAATGAACAAGTTTGTTTTCTCGATTACTACTACTGGTGTGTATCTTTTTGGAATGTTTTACTCAATGTTTTATAGCACTTCCAACATCTTTTATAGGCAATTAGATATATTTCTAACTAATAGAGTTCGCCTGGGAAATATGTATATTCAAAGATATGGTTTTACACTTTTTCCAAAAAGTACTCCCAATATCATACCTCAAGGATGGTGGAGTTCAGACCAACTTTTTAATGATAATACATTTCTGAAATTTGCACTTACACAGGGAGTAATTATTGCTGTATTATTTCTGCTATATATTTTATACATTATAGGAACTAAAGAGTATTGCTTGTACGATGCGTTGCTTATTTTACTAACGTTTTTATTCTTAATGATCGAAGCTCAAGGATTTTACGCCTTCTTATTGACACCATTACTCTTCAAGTTCATGGCTGTTAGAGATAGTAGTGTGAAGCAAATATAAAAATTATCATAACATGTTTATGAGATAAAGGTGATTTATGAAAACAGTAAAAAACTATGTTTATAGTTCATCATATCAATTATTTTTAATCATTGTTCCATTTGCAACAATTCCTTATGTATCACGTGTGTTGGGTGCTGAGTTGATAGGTGTCAATTCGTTTACGAACACAATCATGACATATTTTGTACTATTCGCAAACTTAGGAACAACTGTTTATGGAAATCGAACAATTGCTTATTACCGAGAATCAATAACGAAGCGAAGTCAAAAGTTTTGGGAAATCCTTATTCTAAAATTCGTTGTTTCATTAGTTATCTACCTCATGTTCTTAGTTTTTATTTGGTTATACCCTAACTATAGAACCGTTTTTATGATACAATCAGTCCAAATTTTGGCTACAGCAGTTGATGTCTCATGGCTGTTTGATGGATTGGAAGATTTCAAACGTACAGTTGTTCGTAATTTTATCGTGAAATTGGCATCTGTAATGATGATTTTCTTGTTTGTAAAAACTCCTCAGGATTTTAATACATATGTTTTAATCATGGTGGGGTCGTCTTTAGTGGGGAATCTAACTCTTTGGACATATTTAAGACGCTATATTACAAGTATTAAGTTTACTAATTTGAATATAGCAGAGCATTTTGCACCAGTGTTCGCTTTATTTGTTCCACAGATTGCCTCTACTATTTTTGTTTCCTTAAATAAAGTTTTGCTAGGAACTCTATCAACGATGTCACAGGCAGGTTATTTTGAAAATGCTGATAAGGTAATAAGAGTTTTACTGGCGTTAGTTTCGTCTATTGGTGTAGTTATTTTTCCAAAGGTTGCTAATGCCTATAAGAATCGAGACACTAAGAAAGTGATAGAACTGACAAAGTTAACTTTTAATGCTGTTAATATCATTACAATTCCTATGGTAATTGGGATGATATCAATTAGTGATATTTTTTCGGATATCTTTTTTGGACCGGAGTTTTTGGGAATTGATATTGTATTGTCAATTTTAATTCTAGAACTATTATTTATGGGATATTCTTCAGTGTTGGGAAGTCAATATTTGATTGCTACAGGACAGGCAAAATATTTAAGTGTTGCTGTGATTGGCGGTCTTTTTACTACTAGTGTATCGTCTATTATTCTGATTCCTCATCATGGTGCTGTTGGGGCAGCAATTGCGTCAGTGGTTGGAGAGGCTACTATAGCGTTCATCGAGCTTATTTTTATCAGAAAGCAAATCAATATATTAGAGTTATGTAAGGACGTCCCTAAATATAGTATAGCAAGCCTATTAATGTTTTTAGGAATCTATATGACAAAGTTACTCACAGTCCCTCCCTATATAAATTTGTTTATGAGAATTATAGTAGGCGGGGTTATCTATGGCGTAAGTTTATTGTTGCTGAAGCCACAATTGGTGAAAATTTCTATTGAGAAAATAAAGTTTGCTAAGAAATAAATGGAAAGCAGTGCGACGATAAGAAACGATTGTTTAGATTAATTTTACAAGTTCTGTTTAAATAAAACATCATAATCTCTACAGTGGATTTACCCACTACAGAAATTATAGAGCCTGTTGTTCTTGCTTTTTTGATGTTCAAAGCGAGGTAAATGCGTTTTTTAAAGTTGTCAAAGTTCCTATAACCAAAAGCGTTGCGTTTAATATCTTTGATGAGTTTAGTAGTTGCTTCAAGTTTAGCGTTAGAATAGAGAAGTTCAATGACATTGGTAATGTATTTCTTATACCAAACGAAAGTTGTTAGAGTTGTTTTTAATGAGTGATTGAGTTGATGTAAAACTTCCTGAATTAATCCAAAAAATTATTCGGTATGCTGTTCTTGTAAGTGAAAAAGAAGTAATTGATAAAGGTTGTAGTATTTTTTAAGTTGGGGAACGTGTTTAAAAATCTTGTCTAAACACTCTTTAGGTGTTAGCGTTTCCCTGAAAGTCCTCGAATAAAAGGCATTAGGCGATAGTTTTCGACGATACTTTTGATGAGTTAGAACGCTGTAATGGATATTTGGATGTTTTAGAACATGTGCTTGATGTAGCTTCTTTTTGATATAAGGTCGAAAAAAGAATTGTTAAAGCTTGGAATAGTAAGCATCTTTGTTAAATTTTTAGAATTATTTCTAGGAATTTCTGCTCCTTACTGCTTTTTCTGTAAAAATAGTGTAAAATAGTAGGGAATGATTTAAAAGGTTTACAGGCCTTTAGATATGATAAAAGGAGTGCTAAAATGATTTTAGTTACAGGTGCCAATGGGCAATTAGGAACAGAATTACGTTATCTTTTGGATGAACGTGGTGAGGAGTATGTAGCGGTTGACGTTGCAGAAATGGACATCACTAACGCTGAAAAAGTTGATGAGATATTTGCACAAGTAAAACCAACACTTGTTTACCACTGTGCGGCATACACTGCGGTTGATGCGGCTGAAGATGAAGGTAAAGAACTTGACTACGCCATCAACGTGACAGGTACTGAAATCGTAGCTAAAGCTGCAGCAAAATACGGTGCAACTCTTGTTTACATTTCAACCGACTATGTTTTTGATGGTAAAAAACCAGTTGGTCAAGAATGGGAAGTTGATGATACTCCAGATCCTCAAACTGAGTACGGTCGTACAAAACGTTTGGGTGAAGAAGCAGTTGAAAAATACGCTAAAAACTTTTACATCATCCGTACTGCTTGGGTATTTGGTAACTACGGTAAAAACTTTGTCTTCACAATGCAAAATCTTGCCAAAACTCATGACACATTGACTGTTGTTAATGACCAGCACGGTCGTCCAACATGGACTCGTACATTGGCAGAATTCATGACATACTTGACAGAAAACCAAAAAGAATTTGGTTACTACCACTTGTCAAATGATGCTGATGAAGATACAACTTGGTATGACTTTGCGGTTGAAATCTTGAAAGATACTGATGTTGTCGTTAAACCAGTTGATTCAAGCCAATTCCCAGCAAAAGCAAAACGTCCATTTAACTCAACAATGAGTCTTAAAAAAGCAAAAGCTACTGGTTTTGTCATTCCAACTTGGCAAGAAGCTTTGCAAGAATTCTACAAACAAGACGTTAAAAAATAATGATTAGAAACGAGGGTGTAAGCCTTCGTTTTTTATGCGTAAAAGCAGTAATAATTTTAGTATAACAAGAAAAAATAGTATAATAGGGCCATAAAAAATAGGTGGTATAATTATGGTTTCTATTATTAAAAGAAATCGAGATTTTAAGTTTTTGACTAATAAGGAATTGTTAGAGCAGGCAAAGATTAATTCGAAAAAACAGGGAACTACTTTGTCGAAGGCACTTGATTTATTTGTTAAGCAAGTGGCTATTACCGGAGAAATTAACCTGATGAGTGAAGAAGAGCTTGAAAAAGAAGATTGTTTACACAACTTCAGACAGAGGTAAATGAAAGTATAGCAGAATATAAAACTGGAAAATATTATACTGAGGAAGATTAAATGAACGATACGGTTTATGAGATTGTTTTCCAAAGTAATATGATTACAAAACTAGATGAAATATATGACTATATAGCTAAAGAGCTTTCTGCTCCGATTACTGCAAAGAAAAAAATTAAAGAAATTCGAGATAATATATCTATATTGAAAATGTTTCCTGAATCTGATTTTGATGCAGATGAGAAATTTGGAAAGGTAATAGATTCCAATAACAAAAGGAGGGAAATCACTTTAAAAAGAGATTATATTGTTTTATATTTTATTGATGATAATCAAAGACGTGTAGCTGTTACAAATTTATTTTCAACAAAAAGCGATTATGTGAAACTTTTTAAGTAGACTAAGAAAAGAAACCTCCTTTTGAATTTTTGGTACTTCAGGAGGAGGTCTTTGCTATATTTTTCAAAGGTTAACTATTCGTGATTTAGGATTGTTGCGCCTTCAAAATCATCCATCATATGTAAGTTACATTTTTCCTTGAAAGGGTTAGATAGTTCAGTTGTTAACAATTTAGAATTGTTTTGCTCTTATTAAGCTTTATTGGTTTTACTGTAAAAGCTATTAAAAAAAACTTCCTTCTCATTAGGTATAGAGTGTGAGAAGAATCTTTTCCTGTCAATTAATATATCGTTCGGTTTTTCTTTTTATTTTCAGGCTTCTTATCTTTTTTCATTGTCCTTTTACCTATTATGTGATATATTAGTAGTAACGTACTGTAATAGAAATGTAATATAAGTTATAAGGTGAGTGTGGTGGTAGCGATGAAAGATACAAATTCAAATGGGCATCGTTTATTAATTCAAAAATTACTTGTCAGCATTCATTACCTAACACTTTTCAGAGATGAAATTGTTTTGGTTGAGAAGACCCCATCTTTATTGGGGGCTTCTTTTTCGCCAAATATTGTGCAATCAGAGTTAGGTGAAATTTTGGCAGCAGTGGATGCGCTTTCTAAGCAAAAAAAGTTGATTAAGTCAACTTTCTGGTATGATGAAGCGTCATTCAGATTGATGAATCACTCTTTGGATATTGTCGGTACTTGGATTCGTGGGATTGATAACGTCTTGGAAATTTGTGAGTCTAAGTCTGTTTTCCATGCGATTTTGGGTGATAATCGTCAACGCGTTTTTGGTGTTTTGATTGATGTCTTTACCTCTCTTCGTGTAACAAATTTATCAATCAAAGAAGAATCTGAATACCCTCTTTTGGTTGATCCGCTACAAGTTGTGGAATACAAGAAAAGAGAAGTCAAAAAAGCAGAGCTAATGGCTAAGATTGATGCCTTGACGCCAAGAAAATCTGAAGAAGTTTATGATGACAGTAAAGACGAAAAAGTTGAGTCTATCCCAGAATTAGTAGAAAAAGAATTAGCTAAAGAAAAAGCAGCTAAGTCCGAAAAAGTTCTTGGACCAGATGAATTAAAAGAAGTTGTTAAAGGAAATGACGAAGTAGCCGATAACAAAGAAGACGCTGAGGAAGTCCTTGAATCTGTCGTTGCTGACGAAGCAGAAACTGTTGAAACTACTGATGCTGAAGAAGATACTCCTCAAACTGAAGTAAGCCCAGAAGAAGTAAGTGAGTCAGTTGATGAAGAACCAGCTGTTGAGGTAGAGGTGGAAACTTCTGACGAGGAGAATGAAGAGCAAGTTCAAGAAGAAACTAGTCAATCTTTTGAAGAAGATGTTGAACAAGAAGCTATAGAAGAATCTGAGCTTGAGGAAGCTTCTGATGAAAATGAAGAAATTGAAGAAACTGCAGAACTAGAAGTTGAAGACGACCTTGTCGAGGCAGAAGAGCCTGAGACAGTTGAGTTGGAAGAACCAGCTGACGAAGTTCCCACGAGCGATGAAAAACAAGTTAGCGATAACGAAGTGGTTGAGAAAGTCCTTCTTGACGAAGAATCTGAAGAGCAAGAATCAAAAGAGTCTGATTTTCCAGTAATCAGTCGTGATGAGGCTATTAAGCAGTTCCGTCACTTCCTTTTCGACCATAAAGGCTTGGTATGTGTCTTGGATGCTGGAGATGATTTGAAGCGCGAGATTAACTTCTACAATGCGTTTGATCGCTTTTATGGTGCAGTAGATAATATCTCAGATTGCTTGGTTATCCTTGAAAATGTTTTAGATGAATTACGTCGCCGCAAGAAAGAAGTCTTTGATGAAGAAGGTAATTTGATTAGCGAACCGACTGAACCAATTAATCTATTGATTTATGGTCAAAATATCTTGCTAAAAGATAGTCGCTTTGAAACCTTGATGTCAGAAATCGCCCCATTTACTGGACACTCTGATTTACAAATCTATTCTTATGCAGCATATCTAGATTAAAAAAACAGTCCAGTGGACTGTTTTTTCATGAGCCTGAAAACGGAAAAGCGAATAAGTCCAGTGGACTGTTTTTTCATGAGCCTGAAAACAGAAAAGCGAATAAGACCAGTGGACAGGTTTTTCACGAACTTGGAATTAAGAAAAATTGGCTTACTTAAGGGACTAAATCAGATTTTCTTTTTTGAAATAGAACCATTTTCGGTATAATGTTAGGGTCACGACAATCTTTAACCAAGTTACGAACTTAGTTTGGAGGTAAGCGTTGTGAATGTTATCTTCGAACTTGTTTTGATACCTTTTATAGTTGGCGTTGCTGATGAAGTAGCTTCTGAGTGGTTGATTCAGTAAATTCAAGACAAACGCGACAACCATTAACCTGAGTTTTCTCTGAAAACAAAAAAAGAGAGACAGTAGTTGCAGCTACTGTCTTTTTTGCGTTATGCTAAGTTTATCTTCGAACTTTAGTGTTGACCAGATTATAACATGTCATAAGGAAGGATGTCAAAGGATAGTGTGTTTAGCATGTTTCTAAGCTACTTTAAACTCCTCTTATCATGGTTTGATTTAATTATCTGCGGACAAGAGAAGTATCAGAAACTTACAAAAATAATTGACAAGCAAATGAAAACGCGTTATAATAGTGAAAATTTGAAAACCTTTAATTAAGTCCAGAGAGACTTTCAAGGTTACTGTAAAAAGAGTGTTATCTCTGATAAAGGGTATGAGTGTACTTTGGTGTGCTCTGCTTATTTTGCTGTAACCTTGCCTTCTGGCGAGGTTTTTTTGTGTGAAAGGAACACTATGAATTCAAGTTGTAAAGACAAAACTTCTGTGTTAAAAGAAGATTTGCTGATTATTAGTCAACGTGAGATTGCCCCACGCATTTTTGAGATGAGGCTTTCTGGTGAGATGGTCTTGGACATGGCACCTGGTCAATTTTTGCACTTGCGTGTGCCGGACCCTAGCAAACTTTTACGACGTCCGATTTCGATTTGTCAGATTGATAAGGTCAATAAAGTGGCAACAATTGTTTACCGAGTAGAACGTGCTGGGACGACTATTTTATCTCAGCTAAAAGCTGGTGATCGCGTTGATACCATGGGACCTCAGGGTAATAGCTTTGATTTGTCAGTCATCTCAGCTGGTCAAACAGCTCTTCTCATTGGTGGGGGTATTGGTGTTCCACCTTTGGTTGAAACAGCTAAGCAGCTTGCTGCTAAAGGTATTAAAGTCGTTTCTGTGCTTGGATTTGCGACTAAAGATGCTGTGATTCTAGAAGAGGAATTATCAGCTTACGGTAAAGTTTATGTGACAACAGATGATGGCTCATATGGTATTAAGGGTTATGTGTCAACGGTTGTCGATGATTTGGTTGATAAGCAGTCATTTGATGCCATTTATTCATGTGGTGCGCCTGGCATGCTGAAATATGTGGACAAGAAATTTGAAAATCACCCACATGCTTATTTGTCAATGGAATCACGTATGGCTTGTGGTATGGGTGCTTGCTACGCTTGCGTGGTGCATTTGCGAAATGCCAAAGAAGCAGCTAACAAGCGTGTGTGTGAAGATGGTCCAGTATTTGAAACTGGTCAAATCATTTTGTAAGGAGGCAAAATTATGTCAGAAAATCGTTTAGCAGTCAAACTTCCAGGACTTGATTTAAAAAATCCGATTATTCCAGCGTCAGGTTGCTTTGGTTTTGGACAAGAATACGCCAAATACTATGATTTGGATAAACTTGGCTCAATCATGATTAAGGCAACGACTAAGGATGCGCGTTTTGGAAATCCGACACCTCGTGTGGCAGAAACACCATCAGGCATGTTAAACGCTATTGGCTTGCAAAACCCTGGTGTTGACGTGGTCTTGTCAGAAAAACTTCCTTGGTTAGCTGAGCATTTTCCAGCATTGCCAATCATTGCTAATGTTGCAGGATTCTCAAATGACGAATACGCTTATGTGTCAAAAAAGATTTCAAAAGCTCCAAATGTCAAAGCAATTGAGCTTAACATCTCATGTCCGAATGTTGACCACGGCAATCACGGTCTTTTGATTGGTCAGGTGCCTGAGTTGGCTTACGCTGCTGTTAAAGCGAGTGTTGAGAATTCAGATGTGCCAGTTTATGTCAAACTAACACCAAGTGTTGCTGATATTACGACAGTTGCTAAGGCTGTTGAAGAAGCCGGTGCGACAGGATTTACCATGATTAATACTTTAGTTGGCATGCGATTTGATTTGAAAACACGTAAACCAATCATTGCCAATGGTACAGGAGGTATGAGCGGTCCAGCGGTCTTTCCAGTAGCTCTTAAGCTTATTCGTCAAGTAGCGCAAAGTTCTGATTTGCCAATTATTGGTATGGGTGGTGTTGATTCGGCAGAAGCGGCTATTGAGATGATGATTGCTGGTGCATCAGCTATTGGTGTTGGAACAGCGAACTTTTCAGATCCTTACGCGTGTCCAAATATCATCGAGCGTTTGCCAGAAGTCATGGACCAGTATGGCATCACAGATCTTGAAACTTTACGTCGCGAAGTTCGCCAATAATTACGTGGCAAATAAGCTCTGCTATTTGATTAAAAAGTCAGTAAATTTTTGACTTTGATTGTAAAAAAAGATATAATATTAACAACTGAATAACCTTTAATTGAGTCCAGAGAGGCGAGAAAGGTTCGTGAAAAAAAGAAGATATAATCTTTGATAATGGGGTGTTTGCTACCCTGCTTTTCGTGTAACCTCGCCCTCTGGCGGGGTTTTCTTTATAGAAAAAGGAGAAAAAATGCACGAAAGTCGTCCGATTATTGCTCTTGATTTTCCATCATTTGATGATGTGAAATCATTTCTTGCTTTGTTCCCTGCAGATGAGAAGCTCTATGTCAAGATTGGTATGGAACTTTATTATGCCGAAGGACCAGAGATTGTTCGTTATGTGAAATCTCTTGGACACTCAGTTTTCCTAGATTTGAAATTGCATGACATTCCGAATACGGTTAAATCAGCAATGCATGTGCTTTCAAATCTAGGTGTGGACATGACCAATGTTCACGCAGCTGGTGGTGTTGAGATGATGAAAGCGGCGCGTGAAGGGCTTGGACAAGGTCCAAAACTGATCGCAGTAACTCAATTAACCTCAACATCAGATGAACAGATGAAAGCAGACCAAAACATTCAGACAAGCTTGGTTGATTCTGTGCTTCATTATGCGAAAAAAGCAGAAGAAGCTGGTCTTGATGGCGTTGTCTGCTCAGCTTGTGAAGTTGCTGTTATCAAAGAGGCAACGTCAGATGATTTTGTCTGCTTGACGCCAGGTATTCGCCCAGCAGGAGCTGTGGTTGGTGACCAAAAACGCGTCATGACGCCAAGTCAAGCATCAGCTATCGGATCAAGTTATATCGTTGTTGGACGACCAATTACTAAAGCTGAGGATCCAGTGGCAGCTTACAAAGCCATTTACAACGAATGGAACGCTTAGTATTTTAATACTAAGACGACAATTGATTTTTGAGTTTAGAAAAGAGGAATAAAATGACTTTAGCATCACAAATTGCATCAGATTTGCTTGATATTCAAGCAGTTTACTTGAAACCAAATGATCCATTTACTTGGGCATCTGGGATTAAATCACCAATCTACACAGATAATCGTGTAACTTTGTCTTACCCAGAAACACGTACTTTGATTGAAAATGGGTTTGTTGACAAAATCAAAGAAGAATTCCCAGAAGTTGAAGTAATTGCCGGAACTGCAACAGCTGGTATCCCACATGGTGCCATTATCGCTGATAAAATGAATCTTCCATTTGCTTACATTCGTAGTAAACCAAAAGATCATGGTGCTGGAAATCAAATCGAAGGTCGTGTAACAAAAGGACAAAAAATGGTTGTCGTTGAAGACCTTATTTCAACTGGTGGTTCAGTTCTTGAAGCTGTAGCAGCTGCCGAACGTGAAGGAGCTGATGTTATCGGTGTGGTAGCCATCTTCACTTATGAATTGCCAAAAGCAACTGAAAACTTTGAAAAAGCAGGTGTAAAACTTGTAACACTTTCTAACTACACAGAGCTTATCAAAGTGGCTAAAGTACAAGGTTACATCACTGCTGATGATTTGACATTGTTACGCAAGTTTAAAGAAAATCAAGAAACTTGGCGTGACTAAATGAGTTAGTATTTGGCTACTAAGGTGAAAAACTTTGGTGGCCTTCTTGGTTTAAACATGGAAAGGGGTTATAATGAAACTATCATCACCATTTAAAGATAATGTCTTACCAGATACCTACGCTAAAGGGGCTAGTGTTCAAGTGAGAGGAAACGCTGTGATTTCTTTTCCTTTTATGATTGAGGATGCTCCCAAAGGAACAAAGACATTTGCTTGGACCTTTGTCGACTATGATTCTATTCCAGTTTGTGGCTTTGCTTACATTCATTGGGTAGTTGCTAATGTGCCAGCAGATATGACAGTAGTTCCTAAAGATTTCTCTCGTTTGGATGCTAAGCACACTCATGGTAAAAATAGCTTGGTTAGCAAGTTTTTAAATGAGGATAACTCAGATATTTATGATGGTTATATGGGACCATATCCACCGGATAAAGACCATGTTTATACCCTTACGGTCTATGCTTTGGATTGTGAATTGCCACTTGAAAATGGTTTTTACATGAATGATTTGCGACATGCGATAAAAGGTCATATCTTGGCAAAAGAAAAGCTAGATTTAGTAGGGAAATACTAAAACTAACGAGGAGTGAACATGCAACATTCAACTTGGCATGAATTAATTAAAAAGGAATTACCAGAGCATTATTTTGGGCAAATCAATCAGTTTATGGACTTGGTCTATCAACAAGAATTGGTTTACCCACTACGTGAAAAAGTCTTTAATGCGATTCAGACAACAGCATTAGAAGATGTTAAAGTCGTCATCATTGGTCAGGATCCTTACCATGGTCCGAATCAAGCACAAGGCTTGTCATTTTCAGTGCCAGAAGACATTCCAGCTCCGCCATCTTTGCAAAATATTTTGAAAGAATTGGCAGATGATTTGGGGCAACGTGATCACCACGATTTAACACCATGGGCACAGCAAGGAGTGCTTCTTTTAAATGCTTGCTTGACAGTTCCAGCTGGTCGTGCGAATGGTCATGCGGGGCAAATCTGGGAACCTTTCACAGATGCGATTATCAAGGTGGTTAATCAAAAAGAAACACCTGTTGTCTTTATCCTGTGGGGTGGCTTTGCACGTAAGAAAAAAGCTCTCATTACCAATCCTATCCATCATGTCATTGAAAGTGCGCATCCAAGTCCACTCTCGGCTTATCGAGGATTTTTTGGCAGCCACCCTTTCTCAAAAGCTAACGCATATTTGACAGAGGATGGCCTTGAACCAATTGATTGGTTGAAATAATAGGAGTTTAACATGTTACTTATTAAAAATGGTCGTGTTGTTGATCCGAAATCTGGTTTTGATCAGGTAGCGGATGTACTTGTTGATGGTAAAAAAGTTGTTAAAATTGCGGATGCAATTGAAAAAGCTGGTGCTGAAGTGATTGACGCTACTGGTCTTGTTGTGGCACCAGGTTTGGTGGATATTCATGTACACTTCCGTGAACCAGGTCAAACGCATAAAGAAGACATTCACACAGGTGCATTAGCAGCGGCAGCTGGTGGCTTCACATCAGTTGTGATGATGGCAAATACCAACCCTACCATTTCTGACGTTGAGACTTTGAAAGAAGTTTTAGTAAGTGCAGCTAAGGAGAACGTTCACGTTTACACTAATGCAACCGTAACGAAAAACTTTGACGGCAAGACTTTGACTGATTTTAAGGATTTGCTTGAAAATGGTGCTCTTAGCTTTTCTGATGATGGTATTCCGCTTCAAAGCACAAAAGTGTTAAAAGAAGCCTTGGATTTGGCTAAAGCAAACAACACATTTGTGGCTGTGCACGAAGAAGACCCAGAATTAAACGGCATCCTTGGATTTAACGAAGGTATCGCACGTGATAAATTCCATTTCTGCGGAGCAACAGGTGTGGCAGAATACAGCATGATTGCGCGTGATGTTATGATTGCCTATGACCGCGGAGCTCATTTGCATATCCAACACTTGTCAAAAGCTGAATCAGTGAAAGTGGTTGAATTCGCTCAACAATTGGGGGCAAACGTCACTGCAGAAGCAGCACCGCAACATTTCTCAAAAACAGAGGATTTGCTTTTGATCAAAGGTTCTGCAGCTAAGATGAACCCACCACTTCGTACAGAAAAGGATCGCTTAGCGGTTATTGAAGGCTTGAAATCTGGCGTCATTTCTGTGATTGCGACTGACCACGCGCCACACCACGCCGATGAAAAGAATGTTGAAGACATCACAAAAGCCCCATCAGGCATGACAGGGCTTGAAACGTCGTTATCACTTGGTTTGACAAACTTGGTAGCGACAGGCGACTTGACGCTTTCAGAATTGCTTGCTAAGATGACCATCAATCCGTCATCTATGTATGATTTCGATGCAGGTTATTTGGCTGAAAATGGCCCAGCTGACATCGTGATTTTCGCTGACAAAGAAGAACGTGTTGTCTCTGACCATTTTGCTTCTAAAGCTTCAAATTCACCATTTATCGGTGAAAAACTCCAAGGTGTTGTCAAATACACTATCTGTGATGGTAACATTGTTTATAAAGCATAAAAAAAGAATTAGCATTTTGCTAATTTCTTTTTTGTTCTTGATGACTTAAATTCATTCCCCAAGGAACGAGGTTTTCTTCATGATTTTTAATACGAGTAATATTGTCTTTGTGTCGTACAATGATGATGCCTGCAATAATGATAATCAATAATGTAAAGAGCAAATCATAGTGATTAAGCAAGAAACCAAATGCTGGAAAGACAAGCACACTAACCACAGCAGCGCTTGCAGCAACAACACTAGACAATGAAATCATGCTATAGAGGTAAAGGGTGATGACAAAGATAACGGCAAGGAAAAGAAGAAATAGCGGTGCATATCCAAGAAGAACACCAGCACTTGTCGCAACTGCCTTACCACCTTTAAACTGTGCAAATAGCGGGAAGGTATGACCAATAATGGCAAATAAACCAATAAGAACAGGTGACACACCATTAACGCTAAAGATAAGAGGAAGGAGTGCTGCCAGAGTTCCTTTTAGCATGTCAATCACAAATGTGACAATTCCTGCTTTGACACCTAAAACTCGAAAAGTATTGGTTGTCCCAGTATTACCGCTACCATGTTCTCTGAGGTTAACATGATAGAAGAATTTTCCAATCCATAGACCAGTTGGGATCGACCCCAACAAGTATGCAATCACAATCATAACTAAAATTTTCATGTTCTCATTATAACATAATCAGTTCTTATGAAAAGGTAAAATTTGAAAAATAAATAACTTGAAGAATCAAGTTAAATTTGTGATAACGCTTTAAATTTGTTATACTATTTCATGAAAAAATTAGTGATTTTCCTTGTAAAATCCTTATTCGATTTGATTTTTTTTTGCAAAAATTTGAAAAAACTTGTAAGATAAAAAAGATGAATTATTTGGAGGTCGCTTTTGGCTAAAAAAGAAATTAATGTAAATAATTATAATGACGATGCCATTCAAGTGTTAGAGGGGCTAGATGCCGTACGTAAACGCCCCGGAATGTACATCGGTTCAACAGATGCGACAGGACTACATCATTTAGTTTGGGAGATTGTTGACAATGCCGTCGATGAAGCTCTTTCTGGCTTTGGTACTCAGATTGATGTTATTCTTAATCAAGATGGTAGTGTGACCGTAAAAGACCAAGGACGTGGGATGCCAACTGGTAAGCACGCTATGGGGATTCCAACTGTAGAAGTTATCTTCACTGTGCTTCACGCAGGTGGTAAATTCGGTCAAGGTGGTTATAAAACATCTGGTGGGCTTCACGGTGTGGGGTCTTCAGTTGTTAATGCCCTCTCAAGATGGCTTGAAGTCGAAATTACTCGTGACGGTGCGGTTTACAAACAACGTTTTGAAAATGGTGGTAAACCCGTGACAACCCTTAAAAAGATTGGAACAACACCAAAATCTAAGTCAGGTACTATGGTAACATTCATGCCTGATGATACGATTTTCTCAACGACTGACTTTAAATTTAACACCATTGCTGAGCGCTTAAAAGAATCTGCCTTTTTGCTTAAGAATGTTACATTGACGTTGACGGATAATCGTTCAGAAGAAGCAGAACATCTAGAATTCCATTATGAAAATGGAGTGCAGGACTTTGTTGAATACCTTAACGAAGACAAAGAAACATTAACGCCTGTGATTTGGGTGACTGGTGAAGACCAAGGTTTCCAAGTCGAAGTTGCACTTCAATACAATGACGGATTCTCAGATAATATCCTTTCTTTTGTTAACAATGTTCGTACTAAAGATGGTGGAACACACGAGACAGGATTGAAATCTGCCATTACTAAGGCGATGAATGACTACGCTCGCAAGTCAGGCCTTTTGAAAGAAAAAGATAAGAACCTTGAAGGGTCAGATTACCGTGAAGGGCTATCTGCAGTGCTTTCAATCTTGGTTCCAGAAGAACACTTGCAATTCGAAGGACAAACTAAAGATAAACTCGGTAGTCCTCTAGCACGTCCGATTGTAGACAGTATTGTCTCTGAAAAACTCACTTTCTTCCTTTTGGAAAATGGTGAAGTGGCGTCTAACCTTGTTCGTAAGGCGATTAAAGCGCGTGATGCCAGAGAAGCAGCTCGTAAAGCGCGTGACGAATCTCGTAATGGTAAGAAGAATAAGAAAGACAAAGGACTCCTTTCTGGTAAATTGACACCAGCACAGTCTAAGAATCCTAAGAAAAATGAGCTTTATCTGGTCGAAGGGGATTCTGCCGGCGGTTCAGCTAAACAAGGACGTGACCGTAAATTCCAAGCTATTTTGCCATTGCGTGGTAAAGTCTTAAATACAGCAAAAGCTAAGATGTCTGACATTGTGAAAAACGAAGAAATCAATACCATGATTTACACAATTGGTGCAGGCGTCGGTGCAGATTTTAAAGTTGAAAATTCAAACTACGATAAGATTATTATCATGACCGATGCGGATACCGATGGTGCTCACATTCAGACATTGTTACTAACTTTCTTTTACCGTTACATGCGTCCGCTTGTGGAAACAGGTCATGTCTATATCGCTTTGCCACCTTTGTACAAAATGTCTAAAGGTAAAGGCAAGAAAGAGCAAGTTGAGTATGCTTGGACAGATGGTGAGTTAGAAGAACTACGTCAAAAATTTGGTAAAGGAGCTCAACTCCAACGTTACAAAGGTCTTGGTGAGATGAACGCTGACCAATTGTGGGAAACAACCATGAACCCTGAAACACGTACGCTTATTCGTGTGACTATTGATGATTTGGCGCGTGCCGAACGCCGTGTCAATGTCCTTATGGGTGACAAAGTTGAACCACGCCGCAAATGGATTGAAGACAATGTTAAATTCACCTTGGAAGAAAATACAGTGTTTTAATTGCTTGTGATGAATCCATAAATTTTTTGACGTGAAAAGTAAAGGATAATAATTATGTCAAATGTTCAAAATATGTCTCTTGAAGACATTATGGGGGATCGTTTCGGACGATATTCCAAATATATTATTCAAGAGCGGGCTTTGCCAGATATTCGTGATGGTTTGAAGCCTGTTCAACGTCGTATCCTTTATTCGATGAACAAGGACGGCAATACTTTTGATAAGGGTTTTCGTAAATCGGCAAAATCTGTCGGTAACGTTATGGGTAATTTCCACCCACACGGTGATTCCTCTATTTATGACGCTATGGTGCGCATGAGTCAGGATTGGAAAAATCGTGAAATCTTGATTGAAATGCATGGTAACAATGGTTCTATGGACGGTGATCCACCGGCAGCCATGCGTTACACTGAAGCACGTTTGTCAGAGATTGCTGGGTATTTGCTTCGTGATATTGATAAAGATACTGTTCCATTTGCTTGGAACTTTGATGATACCGAAAAAGAACCAACGGTTTTACCGGCTGCTTTTCCTAACCTTTTGGTGAATGGTGCAACAGGTATTTCAGCTGGATATGCAACTGATATTCCGCCACACAACTTGGCTGAAGTCATTGATGCAGTTGTTTACCTTATCGACCATCCAAATGCAAAATTAGATAAATTGATGGAATTCTTGCCAGGACCTGATTTCCCTACTGGGGCGATTATCCAAGGTAAGGATGGTATTCGTAAGGCTTACGAAACTGGTAAAGGACGTGTTGTTGTTCGTTCACGAACGGACATTGAAAGTCTTCGTGGCGGCAAAAAACAAATCGTCGTCACTGAAATTCCTTATGAAGTCAATAAAGCCGTACTCGTTAAGAAAATTGACGATGTTCGTGTCAACAATAAAGTCCCTGGCATTGCAGAAGTTCGTGATGAGTCAGACCGTGATGGACTTCGTATTGCTATCGAACTTAAAAAAGATGCAGACGAGCAAACGATTCTCAACTATTTGTTGAAATACACTGACTTGCAAGTCAACTATAACTTCAACATGGTTGCTATTGACAACTATACACCACGCCAAGTGGGTATCATTCCGATGTTGACAAGTTACATTGCTCACCGTAAGGAAATCATCGTTGCCCGTTCAAAATTTGACAAGGAAAAAGCTGAAAAACGTCTTCACATCGTGGAAGGCTTGATTCGTGTTATTTCAATTCTGGATGAGGTTATTGCGCTTATTCGTGCGTCTGAAAATAAAGCTGACGCCAAAGAAAACCTCAAAGTCAGCTATGAATTTTCAGAAGAACAAGCTGAAGCTATTGTGACTTTGCAATTGTACCGTTTGACAAATACTGATATTGTGACGCTTGAAAATGAAGAAGCAGAGCTTCGTGAACGCATCACTATGCTTAAAGCTATTATCGGTGACGAACGTACTATGTACAATGTCATGAAACGTGAACTACGTGAAGTTAAGAAGAAATTCGCTAACCCACGTTTGACAGAATTGCAAGCCGAAGCACAAACGATTGAAATCGATGTAGCAAGCTTGATTGTCGAAGAAGATACTTATGTCAGTGTGACAAAAGGTGGTTACATCAAACGTACAAGTCCGCGTTCTTACAATGCTTCTACGGTTGAAGAAATTGGTAAACGTGATGATGATGAACTGGTCTTCGTCTCACAAGCTAAGACAACTCAACATTTGTTAATTTTTACAAATCTTGGCAATGTTATCTATCGTCCAGTCCATGAATTGACAGATATTCGCTGGAAAGATATTGGGGAACATTTATCACAAACCATCACTGATTTTGCGACAGACGAGTATGTCTTGTATGCTGAAATTGTCGATGACTTTGGACCGCAAACTTATTTTGCAGCCACAAAATATGGTCAAATTAAACGCTTTGAACGCAAAGAATTCACGCCATGGCGCACTTACAAATCAAAAGCTGTTAAGTATGCTAAGTTGAAAAAAGACGATGATATGGTCGTGACTATTGCGCCAATTGCACTTGATGATGTCATGGTCATTACGCATAATGGCTATGCCTTGCATTTCAATATTGACGAAGTGCCAGTAGTTGGTGCCAAAGCGGCAGGGGTTAAATCAATTAACCTTAAGGATGAGGATTTTGTCGTGTCAGCCTTTATCGCCAATACAGAAAGCTTCTTTATCTTGACACAACGTGGTAGCCTTAAACGTATGACAACTGAGCTAATTCCAGCAACAAGTCGTGCTAATCGAGGCTTGCAAGTCCTTCGTGAACTCAAATCAAAACCACATCGCGTCTTTATGGCAGGACCAGTCCATGCCTTAAATGACGTGCAAAATATTGATTTATTCACTATTGAGACGTTAGATTCAGATAAAATCGAAACCTTAGAAGTTTATTCAAATAAAGGCAATCATTATCAAGCCATTCTTGAAGATTTGACCTTGTCAGAACGCACAAGTAATGGTTCCTTTATCTCAGATAAAATTTCAGATGAAGGTGTCTTTAGCGCAAGAATTAAATAGCGATAATAAATCGGAGATTTTCTCCGATTTATTTTTTGAATAAATTTTCAGAATTTTATGAAAAAGTACTTGAAAAAAGATTTAAAAAGCGTACAATAGGATAAAAACAAAGAAAGAGGAATAGTTATGACAGTAGATTTAGACTGGGAAAATCTAGGCTTTGCCTATCGTAAATTACCATTTCGTTACATCTCTTACTACAAAGATGGTAAATGGGATGAAGGAAAATTAACAGAAGATTCAATGCTCCACATTTCTGAAGCATCACCAGCTTTGCACTATGGTCAACAAGCCTTTGAAGGATTGAAAGCCTATCGTACAAAAGATGGTTCAGTACAATTGTTCCGCCCAAATATGAACGCTGAACGTTTGCAACGCACTGCAGATCGTCTTCTTATGCCACAAGTGCCTACAGAAAAATTTATTGATGCTGCAAAACAAGTCGTTCGTGCTAATGAAGAATTTGTACCACCATACGGCACTGGTGCAACACTTTATCTACGTCCTCTTTTGATTGGTGTTGGTGACATTATTGGTGTTCACCCTGCAGATGAATACATTTTCACTATTTTCGCAATGCCTGTTGGTAACTACTTCAAAGGTGGTTTGGTACCAACTAATTTCTTGATTCAAGACGAATATGACCGTGCTGCTCCACATGGTACAGGTGCTGCAAAAGTAGGTGGTAACTATGCCTCAAGTCTTCTTCCAGGTAAAATAGCTCACGACCGTAAGTTCTCTGATGTTATTTACCTAGATCCTGCGACACACACTAAGATTGAAGAAGTCGGCTCTGCAAACTTCTTTGGTATTACAGCTGATAATGAGTTTATCACACCACTTAGTCCATCAATCTTGCCATCTATCACAAAATACTCACTTCTTTATTTGGCAGAACACCGTTTTGGCATGAAAGCTATCCAAGGTGATGTTAGACTTGATGAATTGGATAAATTCGTTGAAGCAGGTGCCTGTGGTACAGCAGCTGTTATTTCACCAATCGGTGGTGTTCAACACGGTGATGACTTCCATATCTTCTACAGTGAAACAGAAGTAGGACCTGTTACTCGTAAATTGTACGACGAGCTTGTCGGTATCCAATTCGGTGACATTGAAGCTCCAGAAGGCTGGATTTACAAAGTTGACTAATAAATTAAAGCTTGCTCTTGCAAGCTTTTTTGTTTTTCGGTAAAATGAATAGCGTGAGGTGGAAAAATGAGCAAAAAAGATAAAAAAATCGAAATTCAACTTGCTGACGCCAAAGTTGCCATCAATAATGCTAATGTCGATGGTTATAATTTGACTGCTGGAAAAAAAGTTATCGGTGAAATTGCTGAGCTTGATAACAAATTTGCCGTTGTCAAAAATGGAGAAGTGGAAGCACTTTTCAAAACTTTAGAGCAAGCAATTGAAAGTATTATTGAAAATTACAACTTAAATCGCTAAAAAATAGCGAAAAGTACTTGTCAGAGAACAAAAACTATGCTAGAATAGTTTTTGTCGTAACGGAAGGGTAGCGAAGAGGCTAAACGCGGCGGACTGTAAATCCGCTCCTTCGGGTTCGGGGGTTCGAATCCCTCCCCTTC